>Ga0316600_10001090_pt1 | contig 12499 bp, 12 predicted proteins | sample OWC_soil_day5_CT_FD_207652 | JGI IMG/M metagenome (GOLD analysis project Ga0316600, IMG submission 207652) | Wetland soil microbial communities from Old Woman Creek delta, Ohio, United States - OWC_soil_day5_CT | ecosystem: Environmental > Terrestrial > Soil > Wetlands | place: USA: Ohio... | reverse complement strand
ATTTTGCATAATGGAAACATAATCCCAAATCCTTTCTATCGTATCATCTAGTTTACATAATAAATATTTTATCATACAAATGAATAGTCGTCACTATATAAGAGAATAGTATAAGTTTCCAAATTAAAACTCGGAGCAATTTGCCGTACAGCTAGGAAACATCAATAATAGGTAATTTTTTATCAAAATAGACCACAGGGTCATAAGTTCCTTTTGTTTGTAATTGTTGTAAGATGTAATTTCTGGAATAAATATTGACATAATTTGCTAAATAATGTATAATTTAGACAAAATAATAAATTAGCAAACTCATCGAAAGGTGAGGACGCAAAGCCATGGATCTAAAGGGTTTTAAACCTATGATTGCCAGGTTGCAGCTTGAAAAAGTGAGACTGGATGTCTTGCTTTCTATTTTTGTTGTCAGAAAAGCATGAACGATGTCTTTTTCTTGAAAGGAAGGTTGAAAAAATGCCAGAGCTTAATGTTACGATGCTTATTATATTTTCTTTTCCTGAAGCCCTAGTGTTAGCATGGCTAAGTCTGTCGCTTATAGGGCTCAGACCAAGATGTTACCAGCTATTGAAGATTGGGTGTCTACAGACTCTTTTTGATGCTTTTTTCTTTCTTGTTGTCACAAAATTGCTTTCGCTACCCTTTGGTGTCCATACGGTAATAGAGATGGCGGTTAATTCTTGGATTATACAGCGCGTTATGGGAATTTCGTATAAAAGCAGTTGTTTAGCTATTGTCTTCGGCTTTACGGTCTATCTTTCCATTGAATCTTTACTGTTACCTCTAGTAATTTTTCTAACGGGACATTCACTTCCGGTAATCAATGAAAATAACTGGTTGATGCGCCTGCCGTATTCTGTCCTTCAATTGACGATTAACGTGGTACTTATTTTCTTGATCCGTCGTCTTAATATAAGGTTAACAGAGGCAGAACCTATCGAAAAGAATATTTGTTTTTTGAGGTTAGGCAGTTTGCTGTTTATTCAAAGTTTTTTGGTCATAGTTATTTGTTATCAGTATTATTCCTATCAGGAGCATGGGGGGATGATAGAGGCATCTTTTATCACGGCAAATACGATTTTGCCGATTGTTACCCTGATTATTGTGGGGAAAGTTATGGTTTCCTATCTTTGGACTCATCCCAAGAAATATTTTTATAGAAACATCAAATGACGTATTCATAGTGAAATATTTATATATGGACCAATAAAGAAGTCTACTGTTTTGAAGGAGGGCAGAAATGCCAAAGCTTAACTTTATTATTATTCTCGTTTATTCTTTTCCAGAAGCACTGATGTTAGGGTGGCTATGTTTGTCACTTTTTGGACTCAGACCAACGTTTCGTCAAATCTTACAGATTGGAAGTTTGCAGGCAGTTTTTGATGCCTTTCTGTTTTTGGTTGTCGGCAAATTGATTTCCATTCCCTTTGGTGTTCATACGGTAATACAAGTGGCCTCTCTTGCGAGGATAATTCACGGAGTTATGCATATTTCATATAAAAAGAGCATTCTTGCAGTTTTATTGGGATGGAGTGTCTTTAACTGTATTGAAGTCTTCACAGTATCTTCATATACTTTTATAACGGGTCAGGTCATTGCTATTGTAAGTGAAAGCAACTGGTGGTCGCGGCTTCCGTATTTTGCCTCAAAACTAATGCTTATCTTATTGTTCATTTTCCTGGTTCGCGGGGTTAGTATTCGGCTGGTAAATTTATGGGAAAACGTGGGAAACAAACAGTTTCTATGGATTGCGGGACTGTTATTTACCCAAAGTATATTAATTGATCTTTTTTGCTGGAAATATTTTCTTCAATATATGGGACTTTTTTCTCCCTTTTATTTCTATTTTTATTTTACTATTATAAATATAGTTTTACCAATTATCACCATAGTTGTTGTTAAACAATTTGTTATACTTACAAAAAGTGAAGCTGAGTCCAAAGTGCAGTTGGATACCCTTCGACATGTGGAAGAATTGTTGCATACAATGCGTATGCAGCGTCACGATTTTACTCACGAACTGCAGGTGATCTATGGTTTGCTAGACGTAGAGGAGTTTCAAGAGGCCCGGAACTATTTGAAAAAGAGTGTGAGAGAAGTCGCTGCTACTTCTCAATTGGTGAAAACCGATAACCTAGGTGTTACTGCGTTGCTTTATGCCAAGACTGGCTTAGCGGAAGCCGGCAAAATTGACTTGCATATTGCAGTGGAAACAAGCCTGCAACAGTTTCCCCTGGAAGCACGAGATATTAATCTAATCCTGGGAAATTTGATTGATAATGCCCTGGATGCGGTGGCTGAACTGCCGATACCGAAACGAAAGGTAGAGGTTACTATCGGACAGGACTTGGCAGGCTATGTATTGGAAGTAAAAAATTACGGACCGCCGATCTTGCAGGATGCACTTGACAAAATATTTACACCGGGATTTTCAACCAAAGGGGAAGGAAGAGGCATGGGGCTTTACAGCATTCAAAAGCTGGTACATAAATACAATGGCAAGATCAAGGTAAGGAGTGATAGCGAGGGTACGTGTTTTCGCGTTATGATTTCAGTAAATCAGTCATTAGGCAAGCAACAGATAATAAAACGGAGTTTTTTTTGAGGGAGGAGTAAAAAATGGCAGAAGTAAGAGACGCCGCCGCAGGTGTAGCTCGCTATCTAGGGAAGGAATTGCAGCTTGACGTCAAAGATACGGATACGGTACGGTTTGGGGTGGAAATTTTTTTGGATTTTTTTATCAGCTTTGGATTTATCTTTGGTGTTGCCTGGGGGCTGGGGATTTTACCTTACGTACTAACCGTTTGGCTGACTATTAACGGTTTGCGGATTATTTCCGGGGGGGCCCATGCATCAAGTCTATTCCGCTGTACGATGATAGGCACTGTTATTTTATCGTGTATTGGTGAGTTATCTTTTCGCTTTGGGCCGTTGATATCGCAGGAACTTTTGCTATCCTTGTTGGCATTTTCTGTGGTTGTAAGTGTTTATGCCGTGTACAAGTGGGCGCCAGCTGATACACCGGCAAAACCCGTAGTCTCAGCTGTGAAAAGAGCTCGTTTTAGAAGGCTTTCTTATATTTTCATTGCTGCTTGGGCTGTGGTGATGAGCGGGTTGATCTTCTGGGGAGAGTCTCCAATGATTTTTGCTCTTGTGGTGGCAAGCATCGGGGGGGTCTTACGGCAAATCTTTAGCATTACTCCCGCCGGTTATCGGTTTATCGTCGTAATGGAAAGATTGTTTGATAGTGCTGTGTTTTTTTTAAAACAATAAAACAACCTTTTTGGACAAACATACAGATTATTTGAACAAAGGAACTTGTGAGTAACGGTTCGTACATTTATACTATAGAAAATATGATGTACATAAAGAGGAGTGGAGTATGATGGGGAATCTTAAATTGAAATTATTTACTTGTGTGGCTTCGTTGATGAAAATTGTTGCGCTTTCTGGTTTTACAATAATGTGCAATGGTGGGGATTATCAGCCGGTAGTACCGGAACATATGCTAGAACGTGAAGAATAGCTCAAGGAAAGAAAGGGTAATTTCATATGCTAAAAGTCATTATCGCCGACGATGATCCTTTAATGCGGCGGGTGTTAAAAAACGTCATTGAGAAGCTGCCAGGGATTAGTATTGTTGGCGAAGCGGCAAACGGGCGTCAGCTCGTTGAGATGGTGGAGAAACTGGAGCCGGAAGTTATATTTTTAGATATTGATATGCCAGAAGTAAGCGGCATTGAGGCGTCTAAAGAAATCTTCGATATTAATCCCAACATTTTTCTCATCTTTGCGACTGGTTTCAATTGCTATGCCCGTGAGGCTTTTGAAGTTTACGCATTTGATTATCTAGTTAAGCCTTTTGACTTAGAACGGATTCGGCAAACGGTGAAACGAATTAAAGAATTGAAAATAGAAAGAGAACAGGTTGCTGTTTTGAAACGGGAGAGAACGTTGAGTAGAGACGAAAATCTCAAACTTAAAGTTCTATCCAATGATAAAAGTACGTTTATCAACGTTCCCGATATTATATTTATTACGCGCAATGAGCGTAAAACTATGATTTATGTTATGGGAGATATGGTTGTTCAAACCTATGAGCCGCTGCTGAAATTTGAAGAATGCTTAGAAAAGCACCGCTTTTTTCGCTGTCATAAGGGCTTTATCATTAATCCAGATATGGTGATGGAGCTTTCACCCTGGGGTAATAAAACCTATTTGGTTAAGCTGGCGAATACGAAAGAAACAGCATTAATGACCTTGGAACACGCCAAAGAGTTTCAGAATCGATATTGCCTATAATCGAAAATCTCTATGATTAGGCTAATCCCTCCTTAGTGGACAAGCAGGATGTAATTACATCCTGCTTGTCCACTAAGGAGGGATTTTTGCTGTTTACTCCGATAAAACCAAATATTTTTGATTCAAGCTAAGCGCCATTATAATCACTAAAACTGTTTTTTCTGACAATATCTATAGAAACAAGGAGGGGAATTATGGTAGAAATAAGTAGAAATAAGAGACTAATTATTGGATTAGTGTTACGTAAATCTAATAAAAAAGAGAAAAAATTCTCTTGAATTTTTACTGCGGAGGCGCGTGAAAAAGATCAGGGGAACGTTATAATTTGCATTGCATGAGGTGGTTTTTCAACTCCTCAATGATCTTTCATACTATTTTTTAGGAGGTGATAGTTATTGAATGGTATGTATTGCGCACGGTTTGTGGTAAAGAGGATGCAGCTTTAACTATGTTACGAAAACTGTTTCCTGAAGTTGAGCTTATTTATCCTAAGAGGAGGATCAGCTGGCGCAAGCAAGGAGCCGTTATCGGGTTAGTGAGGCCGTTGTTTGATGGCTATTTGTTTATTTCATGCCCTAGAGAAAAGATCAGAGGATTTGACCAATTATTGCGGATACGCAAATTGAATATTGCTTGGTTAGTATATAGCGGCGAAGCTCTAGTCCCGATACTGAATGAAGAAAAAGAATTAATTCAGAGACTAATGGGGAGTGACGGAATTGTTGAAGTGAGTACAGTCGTAAAACATGATGAACAATTACAGATACTGAACGGACCTTTAGTCGGATTAGAGCATATAGTTAAAAAGGTTTCTCATAGAAATCGACGCATTACAGTAGAAGTATCTATGTTAGATGAGAAAAGAAAGATAGAGCTAGAAGGAATTTTAATATAATATATAGGACGCTTTACGGCGTTTCTTTTTTTTGTTAATTAAATATTAAAAAAGGAGATTATTATGAGTAAAATGCGCATGTCAAATACGTGGATTCCGTACAGAAGACCGAATATTTATCCTAGTTTACGTCTTTTTTGCTTTCCCTATGCAGGAGGTAGTGCTTCGGTTTTTCGTGATTGGGTTAATTCATTTCCCCAGGAGATAGATATTTGTCCCATACAATACCCCGGAAGGGAAAAAAGGATTTTAGAATCGCAATTTACATCAATGGAACCTTTAATTGATTCTTTAGTCAGTGTACTATTACCAGAATTAAATATTCCATTTGCCTTTTTTGGACATAGTTTAGGTGCTTTAATTAGCTTTGAGTTGACTCGGCGACTGCAAAAGAAAAGGATTAGTCCTGTTCATTTGTTTGTATCTAGTTATCGCGCCCCTACAATAGTAAAAAGAAAAGCACCCATGCATTTACTGCCAGATGCCGAGTTTGTCGAGAGATTACGTGAATATAACGGTACTCCGGAGGCAGTACTACAAAACAGTGAATTGATGAAGGTACTATTACCTGCGCTCAGAGCGGATTTTGCGCTTCATGAGACATATATATATTCATCCGGTGTTCCATTAGAATGTCCTATTACCGCTTTTGGTGGAACAAAAGATTTGGAAGTAAACTATAATGATTTAGAATTATGGAAAGAACAGACTGCAGAGGGTTTTAAAATGCGAATGTTTCGTGGAGATCATTTTTATATTCATAACGAGGGTAAAGAATTACTTAATTCAATTGTTAAAAACTTAACTATCGATTATCGGAAATATTATATGAATCGGGAATATCGAAATGTTGGAAGCAACTGATTTGCGATCGCAAACATTATTAACATAAAATATCTATAAATCCTATGTAATAAAGGTAAAAGAAGAGGAGAAATTATAATGGAAAAAAATAAAAAAAATATTACAGATGGGGGACTAGATTTAAGTACACTAAAGCTGTTGGATGTTATTGATCTTGAATTTGCACAATGTTTTCAGGATGATTTCGCTAAAAGTGTTGGCTTAGCAAGTGTAACGGTTGATCCTGATGGAACTCCTGTTACAAATCCTAGCAGCTACACCCGATTTTGTATGGACTATACACATGCAACAGAATGCGGTGACAAGCGCTGTGCGGAATCACACCGTAAAGGCGGTGAAGAAGCAGCACGGACTGGAAAACCCGTAATTTACGAATGCCATGCCGGTCTGATTGATTTTGCAGCACCTATCATGCTGGAAGGGCGACATATCGGTACCATTTTAGGGGGACAAGTATTAACAGATGTTCCGAATGATGCAAAGTACCGTAAAATTGCCAAAGAAATTGGTGTGGATGAGGCTGGATATGTAGAGGCGGTACAAGAGGTTCACAAATTATCGAGAGAAAGTATAGAAGCTGCAGCAAATGTATTGTTTATTATGGCGAATAATATGTCGAAAACTGTTTACCATCAACGCAAGTTAAAAGCAATGGCTGAGACCCTTAGCGATGGCTTCCATCAAGTATCTGCAACTATGGAAGAATTAGCAGCATCCGCTACAAATATAAGCGGTAACCAGGCAAGTTTAAACAATGAAATAAAAAATGTAAATACGGTAACAGGCAAGATTAATGAGGTAATGGATTTCATTAAGGACATTGCTGATGAAACCCGATTATTAGGTTTAAATGCAGCAATTGAAGCTGCTAGAGCTGGTGAGGCTGGACTAGGATTTGGAGTTGTCGCTCAAGAAATTAGGAAACTTTCAGGTGATTCAAAAGAAACGGTAGGTAAGATAAAAGATTTAACAACGATTATAAAGAATTCTGTAGATAAAACAGTACATATGGGAAATGAAACGACTTCTACCATCGAGCAGCAAGCTGCTGCCATTGAAGAAGTAACAGCCACCGTTGAGGAAATTACCAGTCTTACAGAAAAATTGAATGATCTTGCGAATGAAATGTAAGTAGGAAGTTTATAGAAGGGAGGCGACATCTGTGAGCATCCAATTAGTTGTATTTGCGTTAGATGATGAAGAATATGGTATTGATGTTTCAGCTGTGAATGGTATTTTACGAGCTAAAAAGTTTAAAATACAGACACTACCGGGGACGGATGAGGCGGTAGAAGGTATGATAAATTTACGAGGAAATATTAATTATATTTTTAACCTAAGAACTAAGTTTAACTTGATGGAAAAGGGAATTTCGGAAGAAAGTAAGTTTATCATGTTAAATGTTAATGGCTCAACAACTGGCTGTATTGTAGATGAAGTAACGGATATTGTAAAGCTAGATGACAATGCGGTTCAGCCTGCACCGGATTTTATCAATACTTGTAATTCGAATTACATCACAGGTATTGGTAAACAGGAAGATAGGATGATTATTATATTGGATCCTGAAAAAATATTTGCTGTAGAATTTAATACCATTCAGGATAATGCGGCTAATTAAGGATGCCGCAAAGCAATAACATATGATAATAAAGTAGTTGCATAATCAGCGCAACCATTACTATTTATTGAGGAGAATTAAATGTGTTTAAGGGAAAAAGGATTTCATTATTATTACAAATTGTAGGCATGTATGCTTTAATTATTGCCTTGTTTGTCTCAGCGGCTGGTTTTTCTGTTTATAATTTTAGAATCGTAGCAAATGAGGTGAATGGGGTTTCAACTTATACGGTTCCGCGATTGGTGCAGACGAAAGAAGCACAGAATTTATTTACGAATGCGTTATTAAATATGAGAGGCTTTATACTGTACGCTGATGGAGCAGCTTACGAAACTAATTACCGAAAGGATATAAGTAAAGCGACAAAAGAAGTGCAAGCCTATAGAGAAACTTCAAAAGAAAAAAATACCCAAGAACAAAGTGAAAAGTTACTTCAAGAATTGCAGGAGTATCAAGTGTTAGGTGAAAAAGTAATTCATGCTAAAAAAACAAATTCTTCAAATCTTGGTGAAGTAACTGCTCAGGGAAGAATTTTAGTGGATAGGATTAATGAGGATTTTTCAAATTTATCTGCAATTCAAACGTTAGACTTTAAGGATAAAACAGCTGGAATGAATAGCGATATAGATAATACAAATTCAAGAAGTGCAATAGCTTCCTTGGTTATTTCTGTGTTGAGTATGCTAATAGCATTTTTCTACACGAAAAGATTATTAAAACGTGTTTCAATATTAAATGACGTTATAGTTCAAATCGGGCAATTAGATTTGACACCTAGCTCCTATAATGTGTCAATCAATGATGAAATTGGTGATATGCTAGTACGTCTTGAGGAAACAAAGAGGCATGTTTGTGAAACAGTCATTCATGTTCAGGAGTCATCTTCAACGTTGGCAGCTTCTTGCCAAGAGCTGACGGCTACGACGGATGAATTTTCACGGTCAATTGAATCTGTTTCCATGAATGTAACCGATATTGCTGCCAGTGCTTGTGAATCAGCGTCTAGTATTACTGATATTTCGGCAACGATTGAAGAAGTTTCAGCTAGTGCAGAAGAAATGAGTGCAGGAACAATGCGAATAGAGAAGAATGCTCAAGACGCAGTAACTGAATCCCAAAAGGGTATGAAATTACTAGAAGAGGTAGTAAATCAAAATGGAACGATTTCCAATTCAATGGGGAAAATGGAAAGTGCTACAAATACCTTAAATAAATCATCTGAAAAAATCAAAATGATTATTGATGTTATTTCAAATATTGCAGGTCAGACCAATTTACTTGCATTAAATGCTGCAATTGAAGCTGCACGTGCTGGTGATGCAGGAAGAGGTTTTGCCGTGGTTGCCGAAGAGGTTAGAAAACTTGCTGAGCAATCTGAAAACTCAACAAAAGAGATTTCTATTATTATTCAAGATATTAGTGATGAAATAAACAATATGACAGAGATATCAAACGTAGCATCAATTGAAACAGAAAAAGGCAAAGAATTCGCTTTAAATACCAAAGAAGGTTTTGAAAAGATTATCGAACAATTAGAAAAAATTAGTTATAACATTAAAGATATGTCTCATGCGGCGGAAGGAATTGCCCAAGGAACACAAGATACTGCTGGAAGTATTCAAGCTATTAGCAAAACAGCTTCATCTACTTCTAGTAAAACGCAAACGGTAGCAGCTACCTCAGAGGAGCAAACCGCCAGTATGACAGGAGTGGCTAGGAACATTGATGAACTAGCTGAATTAGCCATGAAAATGAATGAAGAAATAGGTAAATTTAAAATTTAAATTGAGACTGGTTCAAAAATTGCTTGATGCTGAGAGTGAGTTTAGATTTAGGCAGTTAGCAAATAAAAAAGAAGTAGATAGTACTAGAGTAAGCGCCTTAAGGCGTTTCTTTTTTATTTCTGAAAATACAAAAATGGAGGTTGATTTATGAAGAACGCAATTGTTGATCCATTGGGAAGAATTTCTTCTTTGGTGGAGCTTCTCCAATATAGGACTTTTCAAAATCCTGAAAAACGGTTATATACTTTTCTGGCAAACGGAGAAACGGAAGATGGTTATTTAACTTATAAGGAATTAGACCTGCGGGCCAGAGCCGTGGGGGCTTATTTGCAAAGTCTTAATTTGCAGGGCGAACGTGCTTTGCTGCTTTATCCTGCGGGACTGGATTATATCGTTGCTTTTATGGGATGCCTGTATGCTGGTGTTATCGCGGTACCTGCTTACCCACCAAGGCTTAATCGCAATTTATTAAGGCTTCAGAATATTGCACAGGATTCAAAAGCACAGGCAATTTTGACGACTTCATCCATTATATCCAAGTTTGAGCCTTTGATTGCGCAGACACCAGGCTTATCTGAAGTGCAATGGTTAATAACAGATAATATCAATACCGCTATTGCAAGCAGGTGGCTGGAGCCGTCAATAACGGAGGATACGTTGGCTTTCCTTCAGTATACTTCCGGCTCAGTAGGAACACCAAAGGGCGTTATGGTAAGTCACGGGAATGTTCTTAATAATGAAAAGATGATTCAAACAGCTTTTGAGCTTCATGAGAACAGCGTTAGTGTAGGATGGTTACCTATTTATCATGACATGGGATTGATGGCCAACGTGCTTCAAACTATTTATTCTGGTAGTTCCTATATTTTTATGTCGCCCGTTGATTTTCTGCAAAAACCATATCGCTGGCTAAAAGCGATTTCTGACTATAAGGGTACGTTCTGCGGAGGTCCGAACTTTGCTTATGAGTTATGTATTAATAAAATTACCGAGGAGCAAAAGAAAACACTGGACCTTACTTCCTGGAAAGTGGCTTTTAATGGAGCTGAGCCTGTTCGTTATGAGACCATTGAGCAATTTGCAGCAGCTTTTGCGCCAGTTGGATTTAGTCGGGAAGCTATTTACCCATGTTATGGTATGGCCGAAACTACGTTAATGATTTCTGGAGGAGCAGTAAGCGAACCTTTTGTATATACGATGTTTAACGCGCAGGATCTGGAAAAAAATATTGTCTCTATTGGCGATAATCATGAGAAGGATCGTGTTTTAGTTGGCTGCGGACATACTTGGCTGGATCATAAGCTTGTCATTACTGATCCTGAGACATTAGTTCGGTGCTCACCTGATAAAGTAGGGGAAATATGGGTTTCTGGTCCCAGCATTGCTCAGGGGTACTGGAATAAACCTGAGATTACCAAAAATGTTTTCCAAGCATATCTTGCTGACAGTGGCGAGGGACCTTTTTTAAGAACTGGGGATCTTGGGTTTATTCATGATGGTGAGCTCTTTGTTACAGGACGTCTTAAAGATCTCATCATCATAAGGGGTACCAATCATTACCCGCAAGATATAGAGCTAACCGTTGAACAATGTCATAAAGCAATTCGTCCTGGATGTTGTGCGGCCTTTTCTATAGACATTGACGGTGAAGAACGTTTGGGTATTGTTGCTGAGATTGAACGGCGCTACCGACCTCGCGTGAATAATAATCAGACCGATATTGATAGACGGGAACACGGTCAAAACAAAATCGTAGAAGATATTTATACGGCGATTAAAAAGAGTGTATTTGAAAGTCACGAGCTTCAGATTCATGAAATATTGCTGCTTAAACCAGGCAGTATTCCGAAAACTTCGAGCGGGAAAATTCAACGCCATGCCTGCCGTAATGGCTTATTGGACGGAACGCTGTGTGCCGAAAGGGGAATTATGAATGGATAAGGAACATCTCGGGGTAACAGGAGAAATCATTATGAAAACAGCAAGTACTGGACTTACAAAAACAAGTCAAGAAATTCAAAGCTGGCTGGTTTCTCAAATGGCCCAACGGTTAAAAGTAGTAAAGGATAAAATAGACATTCGTGAACCTTTATCTACTTACGGGTTAGATTCAGCTGAAGCAGTAACCATTACAGGGGAAATGGGAGAATGGTTAGGCCGAGATATCTCACCAACCCTAGTGTGGGATTACCCTACTATTGATAGTATTACGCGATTTCTGACTAGTGCGCCTAACGATCCTGCTATCAAGGATACAGGTAAGCAAGATCATATCGCAGAACCAATTGCGATCATTGGTATTGGCTGCCGTTTTCCCGGAGCTAATGGACCTAAAGCATTCTGGGATTTGCTCAAAGATGGTGTAGATGCGATAAGTGAACGACCATCAGATTATAGAAGAAATCAAGGATATTCTGATCAGCCTTGCATCACAGGAGCAGGAGAGAAAATGAGCTGGGGCGGATATCTTGATAACATTGATGAATTTGATGCTCAATTTTTCGGTATTTCACCGCGGGAAGCTGCCAGTATGGATCCGCAGCAACGGTTATTGTTAGAAGTAGCCTGGGAGGCATTAGAAGATGCTGGGCAGGTACCTGAGCGCTTAAGCGGAAAATCCGTAGGGGTATTTGTTGGTATCTCCAGTGGTGATTATGGCACAATGTTAAGAAATTCTTCAGAAATGGATATTTATGCTGCTACGGGGAATGCTTGGAGCGTGGCTGCTAACCGTATCTCCTATTTGCTGAATTTCCAAGGAGCCAGTTTATCAATTGATACGGCATGTTCATCTTCATTAGTAGCGGTACATTTGGCTTGTAAAAGTTTACAAAATGGTGAATCAACCCTAGCTTTAGCGGGTGGTGTCAATCTTTTGTTGTCACCGGAGGTGACAGATGCTTTTGCCAAAGCAGGTATGTTAGCACCTGATGGTCGTTGCAAGACCTTTGCTGCAGAGGCAAACGGCTATGTTCGGGGCGAAGGCGCGGGAGTTGTAGTACTAAAATCATTATCCAAGGC
>Ga0316600_10001088_pt1 | contig 12503 bp, 11 predicted proteins | sample OWC_soil_day5_CT_FD_207652 | JGI IMG/M metagenome (GOLD analysis project Ga0316600, IMG submission 207652) | Wetland soil microbial communities from Old Woman Creek delta, Ohio, United States - OWC_soil_day5_CT | ecosystem: Environmental > Terrestrial > Soil > Wetlands | place: USA: Ohio... | reverse complement strand
TTCGGAAAGGATAAACGCTGAAAGCATCTAAGCGTGAAACCAGCCTTAAGATGAGGTTTCTCATAGAGTAATCTAGTAAGACCCCTTGTAGAAGACAAGGTTGATAGGCCAGATGTGGAAGTACAGCAATGTATGTAGCTGACTGGTACTAATAGGTCGAGGGCTTGACTTAAAAAAAGCCAGACACTAAAAAAGTGTCTAGATATAGAAACTAAAATGCAAAAAAAAATACAATAATAAAACTTCTGTTTAGTTTTCAGAGAATATCTCTGAAAAGATCTGGTGATGATAGCTATAGGGTACCACCTGTTCCCATACCGAACACAGTAGTTAAGCCTATACACGCCAATGATACTTGGGTGGAAACGCCCTGGGAAAGTAGGTAGTTGCCAGTTAAGATGAAAAGACTCAACTTTGTTGGGTCTTTTTTTTGAACATTTGTTATGTGTACTAGTTTCTGTAGTTATGTTATAATGCAAGTTATAGGTGTTTTTTGAAGGAGATTATAAATTTACATGAAGAATGTGTATGATGATATACAAGCTTTTTATAATGCTAGTATAGAATGGGATTTTGTTATACCAAAATCGCTTTTGGAAGGTTATTTAAGACAAAAAGCTTGGATGGGATATATAGATGATGAGTTAAAAGATATATGGGATGTCGTAGGCTGGTTCATTAATTATTTAATTTATGCTGATATAGAAGATTTGGATGAAATAACGGTCAATGAATATATTCAGGCAATTTTATGGATTGCAGATAATAATTCTAATTTTATTCTTAATCAACAATCTTTATCTAAATTTTTAAAGGTTTTAACTGATTTTTATTCCTATTTAGCTGCGAAAAAAATATTAAAGAATACGAAGGCACTTTCAGAAGTTGAAGATAATTTTATGAATAATGGAGTGTTTGTTCTTCCCAAATTAAGTGATGATGATATTATTTTTCATGAAGGTTTTACGGAAGATGAATTGTTATTGAGTAATGTTAGTTATAAACTGAATCTTTTATTAGGAAAACTTCTTAATAAAATCGGTATGTATTTCAAACAAGAAGAGTTTTTTTATGATTTTAATCGTGCCATTTCTTTATATACTGGGCCATTTAACACAATTCCTGAGGATGAAAGTGAAGATTTTTGGTTAGGATTCTGGGATTATTTTTTATTTGATTATCATTTAATTCTTTCAGATACTATACCTATTCGGCATTTTTATCTTTTGCAAAAAGAGAATTTAACGCATGATGAAATTCATATTTTAAAAGATTTATTAAAAGCTAAATTTACTGTGTTTTATATAGACCGAATTATGAATCAATCAACTGTAGAATGTATTAATTTATTCAATGGAGAAAAAATTCAACTTCCTATACCAGACTATGGTATAAATGATTATAAAAAAGTAATTTTATATGGTCATATCTATGCACACGGAGTTGTAATGTTAAATTATATTACAAGCATTCCTGTAAGTATTAAATTTCGTCATAGGATTAGAGAAGAGATTATCCGTCAAAAAAATGTTTATAAAGTGCAATATGCTGACGCGACTATGGAGGACTTTTTTGAACGGCATGCTATTTTAGTTAGACATACAATCGATATATTGGTAACTTTAGCAAAAGTAAATGTAATGCCTGTAGAGTTATTCGAAAAACAATTTCCAATTGTTACAAATAATGACCAGTCTGATATACAGGTGACAAAACTGCTAACAGAATTAGCAAAGAAGTATAATTTTGGTCATAATGCTAAAACCTTATTATTAAAGATTTGTCGTGAGTATTCCAATCTAGCCAATATTACTGTTATAAAGCCAGAAATTGTAGCAGGAACTATTTTTTATTGTTTTGCTGAGATAAATGGTATTAGTCTTGTAAAAATAAAAGATGTATTAAGAAAATTAAAGTTTTCACAGACAGATTTTCAAAGGCAGTATGAAAATATTTTTAATGTTTTACAATTAAAGATGTTTGATCCGAGATATTTAACAGAAGAAGGCTTTATACTTTCTTTGTATTCATTTTAGTGATATAGGAGAGATTATATGCGTTGTATAAGATGTAATCAAGAGATTGATGAAAAGACAGGAAGATGCCATCAATGTGGTGAGATGATGAGTAAAAATATAAGAGTTTTGACTCCCGAAGAGAAGTCTCATTATAATGGAGTAACAATAGATACAGGTGATAATCGTGAAGATGCCAAGGGAGAGAATATAAATCAACAATATTATCAAGAAAGACCTAATCAAAGAGTTTATGTAAAAAATGTTAACTTAAATCAGTCAAATTGGTTAGCAAAAATTGCAATATTCTTAATCATAGCTACGATTGCCGCATTTATGGTATTTATCGCACTGCCAATTGTTTTAATAGGGATTGGGGTTGGTATTGTGGTATGGTTGGTATTAAGTTTTTTTAAAGGGTAGTTCCTTTTCTATTTGAAGTAGTTGAGATTTCAAAGCGAGAACTTCCTCTTTTAATTTGGTCAGTAATTGTTGATTTGCAGAGTTTGCTACTATTTTGGCATCACAGGTTGTTCCATTGACGTGATATGTCGCATCTTCGTTTGGCAATCCATCAATTATTGTTTGAATAGATAAAATGTTTTGTCCTACTGCACAGATAAAATTACCTAGAATATTTAATTGATTTGAGTTCAGGCCGTTTGCAAACAATACGGTTAAAAGTAAATTTAATGATAATAATTCATTAGGCGATAATGTGTAAAAATTATTTTCAGTTGCTTCCACGATCCTACCTCATTTCTTTTTTATATTTTATAATACGATATTCTTTCATTAAGTAATTAGAGCTAGAATCGCATCAAAGTTTTTATGGTTTACATTCTTTTGGTATTGTTAATAAATATACTATTGACATGTAACTGGTTTATTGATATCCTGTTTATAGGCTAATAAGTTGATTTTCGATGATTAGGAAGAGTACTCATAAAAAGATGGTTAAAGCGAACTGACGTTGGTGAGAGGTCAGTACCAATCAGTGTGAGGAATGGACCTAAGAGATATAGTCCGATCCGTGTTGTGCGGGGTAGGCGCTATCGGGATTTTTCCGCCGTTATCAGGAAACGAATATCAGACATATTTTTGTCTTGTATTTTGACTGAGTTGGACTGTTTTTATAGTCAGCAAGGGTGGCACCGCGGGTTATAACCTCTCGTCCCTTTTTATAGGGATTGAGAGGTTTTTTGTATTTATAATTAGAGATTAAGGAGTCGAAAAGTATGGAAAATAAAACTGCAATGAATAAAAATCAAAATGAAGGCAGTTTACGTTGGATCACAATTACGACATTATTGCTAGCGATAGGAGTTATTCTTCGTATGATTTCACCGAGCATTGGTGGTATATCACTCAACTGGAACATTGTAATGTATTGCTTAGCAATTATGCTTTGTCGTCCAACACCAGGGCAAGGACTAGGAATTGGAATTGTAGCAGGTCTGGTTGCAACGATGACCTCAAAGGCTGCACTCCCGTATGCAAATTTAGTTAGCGAACCGATTGCAGGATATTTATGTGCGTACATGGCAAGTAAGCGTATTTTTGATTTCAAACTAGTCAACGTAAATGTTGAACCTGCATTTATGGCATTTATTACAACAATCATAAGTGGTGGTATCTTTGTTACAGTTACAAAAGTTATCATTAACTTACCAATCAATATTTATTTATATGCGATGCTACCGACTGTTGGGATTATGGCGATATTAGGTATGATCGTAGGGCAAATTCTTTATAAGCCAGCAAATAAGATTTTTAATGTAAGTAATAATGAAAAAAATAAAAATAAATATACCTTAAATCATATGAATCTTACGATAAATAAAGGTTCTTTTACCGTTGTAACAGGAGTAAATGGTTCAGGAAAAACAACATTGCTTTTGACCATTGCTGGTGCAAGGATAAATTACTTTGGCGGTATAAAAAATAGTAAATTAATTGTGAATGATATAGATATTATGCATACAGAGTTGGCCGAGTTAAATCATCAAGTAGGGATGGTAATGGCTGATTATGAGGGGCAGTTGGTAACAGAAACTGTTGGCGATGAAATAGCTTTTTCTTTAGAAAATCTAGGTTTAGAACTAAATGAAATCCTAAAAAAACGAAGTCAGGTGTTAGAAATGGTTGGTCTTAGCGGCTTAGAAGATCGATTAATTACGTCATTATCTGGCGGACAAAAACAGCGATTAGCAATTGCTACGGTATTGGTGGTAGATTCATCTATTTTGGTGTTGGATGAACCAATTGCGGCAATCGATCCAGAAGGGGCAATTGAAATTTATAGCTTATTGAAAGAGTTAAATACTAAATACCATAAAACAATTATTGTAGCGGAGCATGATTTAAAATATATTAGTGATTGTGTTACGCAGTTGATTGTATTAGATAATGGAGAGCTAAAATATGCGGGAACTATGGATGAATGTTTGAGCTTTATGTATCATTCTAAAGTATATGCTGAGGCAATACCTCTTAAATCGAAGATTTATTTAGAATTAGGTGATCAGAAATGTTAAAATTAAAAGATATTAATTATAGCTATAATAAAAAGGATAAAGTGCTTGATTGTATCACTTTAGAAATTCATGAAGGAGAAATTGTTGCGATTGCAGGACGTAATGGTAGTGGAAAGACAACGCTAACGCGTATTATTATGGGGATTATGAATGCTGATAATGGGTTTATGCAGCTAGATGATAATGATATAACAAAGGCGATTCCTGCGGATATGGCAAAATATATTGGTTATGTATTCCAAAATCCAGATCGTCAGTTATTTGCGAGTTCTGTATTTGAGGAAGTTGCCTACGCGCCGAAAAAATTAGGTTTTAATGGAAAAGAGGTAGATGCAAGTGTAAAAAAAGCATTAGATGCTACAGGTCTTACTGGTCTAGAGCAGCATTCGCCACAAATGTTATCGCGTGGTTTAAAACAACGATTAGCTATCGCTTCGGCACTTGCCGCAAAACCTAGAATTTTGATTCTTGATGAACCAACTACAGGGCAAGATTGTCGTGAACGTACGATTCTATTGAGGCTTATGCGAAAGTTTAATTTAGAAGGCATGACGATTATCTTAGTGACGCATGATATGGATATTATTGCAGAACATGCACATAAAGTAGTGGTATTAGAAAAAGGATTACTAAAATTCAATGGTACACCATTAGAATTATTCTCTAATGAAGCGCTTACACTAAAACTTGGGTTGGAATTGCCTGAGGCTGTGCATGTTGGTGAAGAATATAATTTGGGTATATGTTTAACCCCAAGAGAGCTTTATAAAAAACTAGAAGAGAGGAATCATTCACATGTTTAATTTTGCAGCTTTGACGAAAATAATATTAGCTTTGATTATTTCTCTGTGTTCGATTTTAATTAATGATAGTAATGTATTATTTGGATTATTAATGATTGAATTGATTGTCATGATAAGCTCAGGTAAGATAAATAAAATAGGAAAAGCAGTCGTTATGTTAGGGATATTTTCATTGTTACTATATGGAATTCAATTATTATGTGGCAGCTCCGTTGAAATATCATTAATATCTGCACTCAGAATGGTAATTATGTCTTTTTCAGTTATGTTGATGCTTGCAACAACCAAAACACAACAAATTACAGCTGCTTTAGTAAAGCAATGTTATATGCCTTATAGTTATGCATTTATGGTTACAGCAGTACTTCGCTTTGTTCCAGATATTTTAGCTGAAAGTCAAGCTATTCGAGAAGTGCAAGCTTGTCGCGGCTATAGGGAATCAGCAAATCCATTTAAAAGATTGATGGAGTACATGATTATTATCAAACCAATGGTATTTCGTGCAATTGAACGTAGTGAACATATGGCGATTAGCTTAGAAATGCGTGGCTTTTCTAGAACTAACAAAAGAACTTTTATGGCGGAGACAAAGTTACAAGGTATAGATTACAGTGTCTTACTTGTTGCTACATTAAGTAGTGCCATGTTAGTAAGCCTTTTTTAAAATGAAAAGTGAAAAATAAAAATCAGCAGGAACAAAATAATAGTTGTTTTGTTCACTGCTGATTTTTATTTTATATTAGCGGGTCACCTAATAATTCTGATTTTAATTTTTTATACTTCGCAGTATAATATGGGCCATTTTGAGATTCGCGGTGGTCGAAGCCATAAGCGCGTCGACTGATTGCAAGAATTGGTGGTGCTTGAATACGTTTGGCTATTGCCATGCCAGAATATAGATTCCACCAACGCTCAAGATCGGCTATAAATTCTTGGGTAGTAGGAAAATATTTTGTGACTAACCCAGGAGCGCAACCAAGTTTATCCTCAAGAGTACCAGCTTGATACCATTCTAAAATATCTTGCGGTGTTGCTCTATTCCAATGCTCCATAAAAGAGCGAAATAAGTAATCGTGATAAGGGTATTTAATTGGATCGCCTTTACCTTCATCAACCGCCTGATTGTGAGATAATTCAGCGCTTGGTACAATATCAATTGTCGCTTGAGGAATTATTTCTTGTTTGTAAATTTCCTTATTTAAATAGTCTGCAAGATCGTAAACCTGGTATTTCCAAAGATCAGCAAGGGCAGCAAGAAAACCAGATTGATCACCATACAGTGTAGAATAGCCAACGGTGGTCTCACTTTTATTCGCATTGCAAGTAAAACCACCACCAAAGGAAGCGGCTATACCTGCTAAAATACGAGCAGAGCGATCGCGCGCTTGGATGTTTTCAGCTACAAAAGATGATACCGTAAGATTGCTTTGTTGACCAGTGATAAAGCTTGTAATAGGCGTCTCTTGAATTTGTTTTATTGTGTAGTCTACTACTTCTTGAATTGGTGCAATTATATAGTTACACTTTAAGTTTTTTGCTAGTTGATAAGATAAATCTTTTGTCGTTTTTGAATTATAAATACTAGGCATGTTGACTAATAAGATATTTCTTGGACCTAGGATTTTTGTATAAAGTGCTGCAGCAACTGCCGAATCAATACCACCAGATACGCCGATAACTACTTTTTTCATATGGATATTTCTTAAAAATTTCTTTATTCCATAATGGAGTGCATGATAGATACTGGCGATATCGTTTTCTTCAGGTACTTTGATAGGAGGAGTAGCGTTTTTTTCTAAATCTATATCGACGATAGTTAGTTTTTCTTTATACGGCTCACAATACGCGATGATCTCACCAGTTGCATTATATACGGTGCTAGAACCATCAAACGTATAGAGTGTTTTACCATTGTTTTGAATGCCAGTTGTATTCAAATAAATGAGCGGGGTAGAGGTACTTTGCGCTTGCTTAGAAAAAACGCGGTTACGTTTATTGTTTTTACCTAATGTATAAGGAGAACTAGATATATTGATGAATAAATCAATAGGATGACTATGATGGAGTACCTCAATGGGAGCAATAGAATAGTCATCACTCCAGCCGTCTTCACATAATAAACAACCTATATTTAAAGTTTGTTTTGATAAGTTTAGTTGAATTGGTTGCAATAAGCTTTCTATTGCAATGCCGGTCTCACGAGATAATTTTTGCAGACTATAAAAATGTCTCGTATCATCAAATTCGCGATAATTTGGTTGAAGTGTTTTAATAACAAAGGGATAGGGGGAGTTTGGATTATAAAGTAATTTTCCATTATGTGCAGTAAAGAAGGAATTATATTTTCTAACGCGACCGTCATTGTTGCGTTTGTCCCAGTCCATAGCGACATTTCCAAATATAACACAAATATTTGTGGATGATTCAATAATTAATTTACCATGATATTCGCAGTCTTCTAAAAAAGCGCGTTGTTCCCACATATCTCCGAGTAAATAACCTGGGATAGCCATTTCAGGAAAAACAACAATATCGGCGAGGTTTTCTTTTGCTTCTGCAATCATGGCAAGCATTTTTTCTGTATTTAAATCAGGGCGACCTGGTTGTACTTCAAATTGTCCTAAAGCTATTTTGATCAATTAAGGCACCTCTTTATTAAAATAATTACTATTATATTGTACACTAATAATAGAATAAGTGGTATATGTTATAGAATTTCCATGAAAATAGATACAATACTAGTTAGAGAGTTGACAAAAAATATAGGATATTTTGAAATTTTATGATATAATAATGCTCATATTATTTATAATGAACATTATGAATGGATAGATATACTTTACCAGAGGAGTTAAGCCGAATGAAAAAGACAAATGCGGCGAGAATTTTGGATAAAAATAAAATAGACTACAGTTTAGGTGAATATGAGGTCGATGTAGATGACCTTAGTGCACCAAATGTAGCTAAAAAAATTGGGATGCCATTAGAAAAGGTTTTTAAAACATTAGTTGCAAGAGGCGATAAAAATGGTGTACTAATGGCCTGTATCCCTGGAGGGGCAGAGCTTAATTTAAAAAACTTAGCGTCGATCAGTGGCAATAAAAAAGTAGAAATGGTACATTTAAAAGAAGTACAAGGGTTAACTGGCTATATTAGAGGTGGGGTTTCGCCACTAGGTTCGAAGAAATCATATCCTGTTTATATAGATAGCAGTGTAGAAGCATGGGATCAAATTGCAATTAGCGCAGGTATGCGTGGTTATCAAATATTAATCAATCCAAAAGACTTGATTCAAGTTACCAACGCTTCAATTTATAATATTGTACGCGAAGAATAAGTAATACCTTTATCAATACAAAAGAAATGGGGCTTATCATGAAATATATTAGTACAAGAGGAAATCAACAAGAATTACAATCAGCAGAGGCGATTATTGCAGGCATTGCTGACGATGGTGGTTTATTTGTGCCAATTAATTTACCAAGTTTAGAAGCTGGGTTTATTGAAAAATTAATTGATTTAAACTATCAAGAGCGTGCACAAAAAGTATTAGCAAAATTTTTAGTTGATTATACAGCAGAAGAACTTGAAAAATGCGTAAATAATGCATATGGTGATGATTTTGATAGTGCAGCTGTAGCACCTACGATTAATTTTGATAAAGAAACTAGTGTTTTAGAATTATGGCATGGACCGACTAGCGCATTTAAAGATATGGCATTACAATTATTGCCACAACTTATGTCTACAGCTCTTCAGAAGACTGGCGAAAAAGCGGAAATTGTTATTTTAGTTGCTACTTCTGGTGATACTGGTAAAGCAGCATTAGAAGGTTTTAAAGATGTCGAGCAAATTCGTATTATGGTATTTTACCCGCAAGATGGAGTAAGTCAAATTCAACGCTTGCAAATGGTTACTCAAAAGGGGAGTAATGTTTCTGTTGTTGCGGTAAATGGTAACTTTGATGATGCCCAAACCGGAGTTAAAAATATTTTTAGTGATAGCGCTTTTAATACTGAGCTAAATACAAAGGGTTTCCAATTATCTTCAGCCAATTCAATAAACTGGGGTCGTTTGGTTCCACAGATTGTCTATTATTTTAGTTCATATGCTGATTTATTAAAAAATAATAAAATTAAAAATGGCGATAAAGTAAATTTTGTTGTTCCTACAGGAAATTTCGGGAATATTTTAGCCGGCTATTATGCAAAGATAATGGGATTACCGATCAATAAATTAATTTGCGCATCCAATGCTAATAACGTATTAACAGATTTCTTAAAAACAGGTACTTATAATAAAAAACGTGCTTTTTACAAGACTAATACACCTTCGATGGATATTTTGATTTCTAGCAATTTAGAACGTTTGCTATATCATATTGGTGGTGGTGATCGAGCACAGGTAAAAGAATGGATGACTGCGCTTAATACCAATGGTGAATATAGCGTTAGTAAAACTTATGTAGATAAAATTCAAGAAGTGTTTTGGGCAGATTGGGCTAGTGATGAGCAGACAGCTGCAAAAATTAAAGAGATCTATGATAAATATAATTATATTGTAGATACCCATACCGCTGTTGCATGGGAAGTCTCAGATCGCTATAAATTAAAAACTGGCGATAACACACCTAATATTATTGTGTCGACGGCAAGTCCTTACAAATTTAACGAAAGTGTATTGAAAGCTCTGGATGCAACTAAAGTAGTTAACACAGATGAATTCAAAATGCTAGATGAATTAGAAAAATTAAATACAACAAAGGTTCCAGAGGGACTATCCTCTTTGCGCAATGCAGAAATTCTTCATACTAAACAATGTGTTAAAGACAATATGGTAGAAACGGTAAAAACATTACTTTAAATTTATTAGTAAGAAAAAATAGAGTGAACTATGAATTATATAGAACACTCTATTTTTATTGAAAATATTTAACAAATAAAAATTTTTAAAGATAATAAAGATAATATTTAAATATTATGAAAATAAAGAATAATTTATTAAATTTAACATAAATCTAGAAGGATTTTACTTTTGAGTGTAGAATTTTATATTATAATATAATTGATTAATCAAGTGTATTATAGGTAATATCTAATATTTATGAGAGGTGTCTTAAAATGGAAAAATTAGCGATTAGCAGTGAGCATTTTTTAGCTGGAGCACGTAAATTATCTTATAACCTGAGTATTGTAGAATTGGTTGAAAAAGCGATTAGCAATCGTGAAGGCGTGCTTTCTGATAAAGGCGCACTTTGTGTAACAACTGGTAAACATACAGGTCGTTCTCCTAAAGATAAATTTATTGTTGATACAAAATCAGTTCATGATCAAATCAGCTGGACCAACAATGCACCATGTAGCGAAGCTACGTTTAATGGTTTATATGTAAAAATGAAGGAATATGCAAAAGATCATGATTTATATGTAACAGATGCTTATGCAGGGGCTGATCCTGAAAATCGATTACAAGTTAAATTTATCAATGAATTTGCTTGGCAGCAATTATTTATTAAGCAATTATTTATTAAACCCGAAGGTGAAGTAAAGACTAAAGAAGGTTTCACTATGATTTGTTTGCCAAGATTTAAAGCAGATCCGGAACTTGATGGTACAAATTCTGAAACTTTTATTATTGTTAATTTTGATAAAAATATGGTTCTAATCGGTGGCGGTGAATACGGTGGTGAAATGAAAAAATCTATTTTCTCTGTAATGAATTATATTTTACCACAAAAAGGAATTTTATCAATGCATTGTTCAGCTAATGTCGGTAAAGAGGGGGATGTTGCATTATTTTTCGGCTTAAGTGGTACTGGTAAAACTACGTTATCTGCTGATCCTAATCGTAGTTTAGTCGGTGATGATGAGCATGGTTGGAGTGATAATGGCATTTTCAATTTTGAAGGTGGCTGTTATGCAAAATGCGTGAAATTAACACTAGAATCCGAACCAGAAATTTATAATGCAATTAAATTTGGCTCTGTCTTAGAGAATGTTTGGATTGAAGGTGATAGAACACCAGATTATTTCAATACAAAGCTTACTGAAAACAGCAGAACTGCTTATCCAATAGATTACATTCCAAATGCTTTAATTCCAAGTGTAGCGGGACATCCTAAAACTGTTATTTTTTTAACCGCTGATGCATTTGGTGTTTTACCACCAATTTCTAAATTAACAAAAGAACAGGCAATGTATCATTTCTTATCTGGTTACACTAGTAAAGTTGCAGGTACAGAACGCGGGATTACAGAACCACAGGCAACATTCTCAACTGGTTTTGGAGAACCATTTTTACCATTATCTCCATTAAAATACGCAAGATTACTTGGTGAAAAGATTGAAAAATATGATACGAATGTTTATCTTGTAAACACTGGGTGGTCTGGTGGCCCTTATGGCATTGGTAATCGTATGAATTTAAAATATACAAGAGCGATGGTGACTGCAGCATTAGAAAGAAAATTAGATAACGAAGAGTGGGAAATAGATCCTATCTTCAAGGTTTCTATTCCTAAAGGATGTCCAGGAGTTCCATCTGAAATATTGAAACCAATTAATACTTGGGATAGTAAAGAAGACTATCAAGCACAGGCTAGAAAATTAGCAAAATTATTTAGCCAAAACGTTACTAAATTTAAAGGTGAGATGTCAGCAGACATTTTAAATGCTGGTCCTAAAACAGAATAATACATTCATAAATAAAAGCACCTTTATAAAAAAGTAAAGGTGCTTTTATTTATGAATTCAACTAAAAAGAGACCCGAAGGCCTCTTAAATAACATTTTAGTAAGATTTATGTGCTTGGAAGCAATCACGACAGAAAACTGGTTTTCCAGCAGTTGGTTTAAAAGGAACTTGCGTTTCTTTACCACATTCGCTACAAACAGTATCAAACATTTCACGTTGTTGGCGGAAACCACTGTTGTTATTACCACCTCTGTTGTTTTGTGCTTTTCTAGCTGCACGGCATTCAGGGCAACGGGAAGGTTCATTTTGGAACCCTTTCTCAGCGTAGAAATCTTGTTCTGAAGCAGTGAAAGTAAATTGCACTCCACATTCTTTACATGAAAGTTCTTTGTCTTGGTAGGTCATTGTTAACCAACCTCCTTAAATTATTTAGTTTCCAACAAAATTGTGCTGGTA
>Ga0316600_10001087_pt1 | contig 12506 bp, 14 predicted proteins | sample OWC_soil_day5_CT_FD_207652 | JGI IMG/M metagenome (GOLD analysis project Ga0316600, IMG submission 207652) | Wetland soil microbial communities from Old Woman Creek delta, Ohio, United States - OWC_soil_day5_CT | ecosystem: Environmental > Terrestrial > Soil > Wetlands | place: USA: Ohio... | reverse complement strand
TTTATGAGTGCCCGCCTCGGGGGGCGCCCATAAAAAATCGGAAACGTTGATTTCGATCATCTTGAGGCTGGCCAGCATGCGCTCTGCGTTTCTGGCCACCGCGGGAAAATTCTCGCCCAGGCGCTTGAGCTCCTCGACGGCCTTGCGGGCGGACCGGATGTTCAGGTTCAGGTTGTCCATGTCGATAGAGGGCTGCATAAATTCCTTCCCGAAGATTATTCCGTTTTCTTGCTCCGCAAGTCCTTGAAGCGCTTGGCCTTGACCTCGTAGCGCGGCAGGGTGCCGCAGCCGCAGATTTCCAGGTCGTAGCGCAGGTTGGTTTTCAGACGCAGCTGGTCCTGCAACTCGGACTGGATGAAGGTGCATTGATCCTGGGCCTCGGGCAGAACCTCCACCCTGAGCCGTATCGTCTCGGCGTCGCCGGTCTTGTCCACGACCACCTCGTACTCGTCCCCCAGCCCCTTGATTCCGCGCACGACCTCCTCGATGGCGGACGGTGCGAGCAGCACGCCTTTTACTTTCGTGATGTCATCGGCCCGGCCCACCACCCCGCCCCGGATCACCCGGAAGGACCGGCCGCACGGGCAGGGCTCGCCGGACCACTCGATCACGTCCTTCGAGTCGAAGCGCACGCAGGGCTGCGCCTGGCGGTCGAAGGCCGTGATGACCATCTTGCCCCTGCGGCCCGGCGCCTCGATGGTCTCTCCGGTCTCGGGGTCGATGATCTCCACCAGGAACATGGCCTCGTTCACGTGCAGCCCCCCGGGCTGCGCCGCACATTCGTAAGACCAGGCGCCGATTTCGGTGGCCCCGGCATGGTCGTAGACCTTAGCGCCCCAGGCCTCCTCCAGGCGCCGCTTGGTGCTGGGGATGCTGGCCCCGCATTCGCCGGCGCAGGTGATTTTGTCGACGCCGAGCCGGGACGGGTCGATGCCCATCTTCAATCGGGCCGTCTCCGCCATGCCGAGCAGGTAGGTCGGCGTCCCCATCATGGCGTTGGCCCTGAGTTCCTGGATTTTGAGGATGCGGGCCTTGGTGTCCAGCACCCCGCCGGGGACCACTTCGCAGCCGAGCTTTTCAGCGGCGTAGTGGCCGGCCCAGAAAGCGACGAACACGTTGTAGCCGAACGGGATGAAAACCCGGTCGCTGGGCCGGTAGCCCTGGGACCAGAGGATGTAGCACCAGCACTCGGCCCACCACTCCCAGTCCTGCCAGGTATCCGGCTGGTAAACCGGTTGGCCGGTGGTGCCGCTGGTCTGCCGGAAGACCGTCACGTCGTCCAGGGGCACGCACAAGGCATCCCCGTACGGATAGGGATCCTTGCCCTGGACCTGCCGCATCATGGCTTTCTCCACGGTGGGCACCCGGCGGATGTCCTCCGGCGTGCGGATGTCCTCCGGTGCGATGCCCGCCGACCGGTAAAGCGCACGGTGAAATTTCGAATGGGTGTACGCCCAGCGAAATATGCGTTGGAACTTCTTCAGCTGAAGTTGCCGCAGTGCCTCCGGGGGAAGCGTTTCCAGAATGGGGTTCCAGTACGGCTGGTGGTAATTCATGGCGTCCCGTCACTGCGCGTGGAGGGGTAGGCAATGCGCTCTCTGTATCGGAGATTTCGCTGGAAATCAAGAAGCTTGACAGATCTCTCAACCAGTGATGAATAATACTCGGCAAGACAGGCAATTTTGCGCCGGAGGGATGGCTTGCGTGGCTATTTTTAAAAAAATCATCGCCCGCGCGGAACAGGCGCGCAAGGCGCGCAGGCTCAGCCGCCGGGAAGAGGACGCCCTGGCCCAGGCGATCGACCAGGTGGTGCAGGCCAGCGCTCCGGTGATGTGCTCCCTCCGCGACTGCCGGCGGGACCTGCGATCTCCCGTCGAGGCGGCCCTGAGCTACCTCCAGCAGGCCATCGACGTCATACCGGGCCCGACGCTGCTCTCACCTGGAAACTGGGATCGGGATCCGCTCCTGAAGGCGCTGTTCGTAAACCCCGAGGAGATGAGCGCCCTGCTGGCGGACGACCCGCGCCTGAAATCGTTTTTCGCGCAACAGGGAGCGAGCGGGGCGTCTGCTCTCCTCACCGCCACCAAGAAGGAGCGCACCATCTTCGGCACGGCCGCGGAAGGCAGCTTGGTGCGGCGCGACGTCCCGCAGACGGCCGTGGAATTTTACGACCACCGGATCATCGACCCTGCGACGGCCGCCGCCGAAACTCGGATCGCGTTGAAGAACCGGGCCTTGAACGCCTTGGTGACCCAGGTGCTCGAACGCCTGCTGCAGCTTCGCGCCCTCAAAGATGAGTTGAAGGAGCAGCAGCGCATTCTCTCCATCAAGCTCAAGATCCTGCAAACCAGGCCGGACGGCCTGGGCATCCTGACGTCGGAGCAGGCCGCCGCAGAATCGGCAACCCCGGATGCGCCCCGGGTGCTGACCGACATCGACCGGCAGATCCGGGGCCTGGCCGCAGAGTCGGACTCCCCCGAGGAGTACCTGCGTCAGCTGACCGAGGTCCTGCAGGCCCCGCAGAAGGTCCTTGCCGTCACCCCCGTCGTCCTGCAGCTCGACTGGATGGGGGTCAAGCAAGGCAGCGCGGCCGCCGCCGGCAGCCGGGAGATCCGGCTGGCCGAAGTCGAATTCCAAGACCGTTTGAAGCGCGTGGCGGTCTGGGTCGACATCGCCCGCCAAGACTGCCTGAAGCCCTGAAGCGAAATCGCATGGCGCATTCGCAGGCAAAGCAGAACGAAAGCGAGGTCTGAGCCCATGGCCGAGAGGAAAGTCCGAACCCCGGAGGAGATCATCGCCGCCGCCCGGCGCGAGCGGGCGCTCAAGGAAACCACCTACCGGGAGCGGGCGCTCAAGCTCTTTGCGCATGTCTGCGCCCGCTGCGGCCGGGAGCTTTCGGGCAAGCGGCTGCGCGAGCTGACCGTCCACCACAAGGACCACAACCACGACAACAATCCGCCCGACGGCAGCAACTGGGAGCTGCTGTGCATCTACTGCCATGACAACGAGCACGCACGCGACCAAGTGGCGGAGTGGTACACCGGCGAGGCGCCGGAGCAGGCGGAACGAACGCCTGCGCTCGACAGCCCTTTTTCGAAGCTGGGCGACTTGTTGAAGGGGAAAAAATAAAATCCGCTGCTTTTGCTGCCGGGAAATCTGCCCGGGAAGAGCCATCGCGCTGCGCTGAGGCTTTCGGCGGGCTTCCCGCGCTTTCACAAAACTCTTGTCCCTGACGATGCGAACCTGTATGAATGGGCGGAACTGCTCCATCAAGAGTAAGTGAACCGCATCGGAAGCGGGTTAGGGCGTGTCGAACCGCCCTAAGCGCTCTGGTGAATCCCCTTTTCCCCCGGCAAAGGGGGGTGGGGGGATTTGAAAAGGGTTTAACGGGAAGACCCCTCTCATGAAAAAAGAAGCAGGCAAGGGTGCGCGCAAGGTCGCGCTTTTCATCAGGAAGGATTCCCGGGCGGCCGCAAAGGCCGAGGAGTTTGCGGACTGGCTTAAGGCGCGCAAGGTGGAAGTCATACGCAAACCAAGCCCCGGTTCACCCAGCCAGGGGCCTGGAAACGGCCCGGCCAAGCCGCCGAAGGGCCTCTTCTGCGTGTTCGTGCTGGGGGGAGACGGGACCTTCCTCAGCGCCGTGCGCTGGGTCGGCGACCGGGAGATACCGCTGCTCGGCGTCAAGTTCGGCGATCTGGGCTTCCTGGCGGAAATCGCGGAGGAGAATCTCTTCGAAGCGGCCGACCGCGTTTTGAAGGGGGAGTACAAGATCTCCTCCCGCATGCGCCTGGATGTCCAGGTCCTCCGCAAGGGCAAGGCGCTCGTCCGCGAAACCGTGCTGAACGACATCGTGATCAACCGCGGCGCGCTGGCCCGCCTGGCCAACATCATCACCCACATCAACGGCCACTACCTCACCACGTTCCGCGCCGACGGCCTGATCATCGCCTCCCCCACCGGATCGACGGCGTACTCGCTCGCCGCCGGCGGGCCGGTGGTGCACCCGAAAGTCCCCGGCCTCATCATCACGCCCATCTGCCCCTTCACCCTCACCAACCGGCCGCTCATCGTCCCGGACGATGTGGAGATCACTCTGCGGCTGGACAAGGGCTCTTCGGACATCGTCCTGACCCTCGACGGCCAGACGGGTCTCAACATCACGGACAAGGACGTGATCACCGTCCGCAGAAGCGACCATCCCCTCAATCTGGTCCTGCTGCCGGACCGCCACTACTTCGACGTGCTCAAGGCCAAGCTGCGCTGGAGCGGCGGCCGCGTGTGAAAATCGACATGGCGCATCGAGCGAAGGTCCTGTAATCGAACGATAACCGTTCGAAACCTTCGCCGTGGCTATTCTGCAGAAGGTTTGAACTAAAGGAACGGAACCGAACTTCGCGCTTTCGTTTCCGCGCTGTAAAAGCAAAGGAGGGTGTCATGGGAGAAATAGTTCACACATCTCGAATCAGGATTGTTCGGGAAAAAGGACCTACCCGCAGAGCTGTGATCGAGGGTTTCAACGAACCCATCTATTACGGAGTCCACGGGGGGATAAAGAGCTTCTATAAAGTCGAGCCGGAGAAAGAACACGCGGCCACCCTCGACCATATTGTGGCGGCAACTGCGGGTTGAATGATGGGAACACTGGCCACGGTGTTGGCCGGAAAAAAGATCCCCACTCCCGAAGAGCGATTTTGGGCCGATGTGGAGGGAGAGATCGAGAATGTGAACGGAGTCCTGAAAATTACGAAAATCCGGGTAAAGTGCCACCTTAAAGTCGCCCCGGGGAAAGCTCAAGAGGCCCGAGACGCTTTTTCCATTTATTTGGTTCGATGTCCCGCAGCTCAAAGTGTGATTGGCTGTATCCATATAGAAGATGAATTGGTGGTCGACGAGATGCTCGGATGATTTGGTATATCTGGCTCTATCTGTGAAGGCGGACACAGCCCACCTCTACTGCACATTATTGCTCCGGCAAGTAAATATGTCGAACTTCCTCCTATCACGCAGAGGCGGATCGGGGTGCCCGCCGCAGCGCGCCGCAACCCATTTTTCAGGCGACCCTGCCACGCCCCCCAGCCGTCTCGTGGAACCGATGGCAGGCAGCGACGGCCGGCGGCTCCGTGAAAGAGGGTCCTCTATGGCTGTCCGAGGTAGTATGGAGCGGGCTGGCTGCCGTGCGGGGATTCGTTGAACGGGTGGTTGCGGCACGCTGCGGCGGGCACCCCGATCCGCCTGACGACGGCTGCAGTTGCACCTGCTTACTTGCCGGTTTATTAAACAGCTATAGGATCAGTTGGGTTGAGTCTGTGATCTTTCGCCTCAGCGACAGGAATTCGACTTCCGTGTGCTCGCGCGGTCGCGGCAAATCCACCTTGTACTCGCCCGACAAGCGGCCTGGCAGCTTGCCATCCAGCGTTATGATCCGGTCGCCGAGATAAATGGCCTCGTCGATGTTATTGGTCACGAAGAGGACCGTACGCTTCTCCTGCTGCCAGATCCTCTGGACCTCCATCTCCATCAGGATCCGCGTTTGCGCATCGAGCTGTCCGAACGGCTCGTCCAGGAGCAGCACCTCGGGATTGTTGGCATAGGCGCGCGCGATGCCGACGCGCTGTTTCATGCCTCCGCTGAGCTGATGGGGGAAAGCCTTTTCAAAGCCCTTCAAGCCCACCAGTTCGATGCACCGGTGCGCTGTCTCGCGGCGCTTTCGCTTCTCCACCCCCCTGAATCGCAGCCCGGCTTCGACGTTTCCTGCGACCGTCCTCCAGGGGAAGAGGCTGTAAGTCTGAAACACCATGCTGCGGTCGGGCCCCGGTTTGGTGATCTCTTGGCCATCCAGGGTCACCCGGCCGGATGAGGGTCGTTCCAGTCCGCCTGCGATACGCAGCAGGGTCGACTTCCCGGACTGTCCCGGGCCTACGATGACCAGGAACTCGTTTTCCGCGACGGTCAAACTGATGTCGTCCAACACGTGCACGCGCTGTGTCTGCTTCTGGATGAAGGTCTTGCTGACGTTCTGGAACTCGATTTTTGCCTGTCCGTTTTTCATTGCGGCAGTTCCCTCTTCCATGGGCAGATGATATTTTCCAGGCGCTCCATCAACACACTGATCAGGCAGGCGGTGACGGCAATGACCACCATCCCCGCAATGATCAGGGCGGGCGCCGACTGATTCATGCCCAGAATGATGATGAAGCCCATCCCGGATCTGGAACCAACGAGCTCTGCCGCCAGTACGCAGGACCAAGCGATGCTGAGCGAGATCTGAAGGCCCGCGAATATCGCCGGTGCCGACGCGAAAAACCCGACTTCCAGAATTTCCTGCCTTCGGCTGGCTCCGAGCATCCGTGCCGCGTCATAGAGCGCCGGGTCGATCAGCCGTATGCCGTTATAGGAATTCAGGATGCAGGGAACGAAGCTGCCGATGGCGATGATGAAAACCTTGGATTCCTCGCCCAGGCCGAACCACAGGATCGACAGGGAGATCCAGGAGATGGGGGGCATCGGCTTGAGGAGGTCGAAAACCGGCTTAACGACGGCCTTGACGTAGGGATTCAGACCCATGAAGACGCCCAGGGGCACGGCGACAATAACCCCGATGGCCCAGCCGATGAGAACCCGGTAAATGCTTGCCCACAGATGCTCGAAAAGGGTTTTGCTCGCGAGCGGCTCGGCGTTCAGCGACCAGAGCTGGATCAGGACCTCGACCGGCCGGGGGAGGAAGTTTCCGAGCACCTTGTTGACGGCGGCCAAATCCCAAATGGACAGGAAGATGGCAATTGACAAAGTGTAGAGAAAATACCGGCTGCCGATGATCGAATGCACAAGGGCGGCCAGGCGTTGCGACAGCGGCGCTCTATTCGGAATGGATGCCGGGGCGTTGGTCTGCGAAGTCATGAATTCATCTCCTTATGCCGGCAAGGAGCTTCTTTTCGACGGCATCGATGATGACTCCGATGATAAAGCCTGTCAGCCCCACGAGGATCATCCCCAGCACCACCATGTCCGGCATGGTCAAACGCCGACCCATGGTAATCAGGAATCCCAGCCCGGTGTTGGCCGCAATCAGCTCGGCAGCCACGAGAGTCGTCCAGCAGGCGGCCAGCGCCATCTGCAGTGCTCCGAAGACCATTGGCAGCGCTGAGGGGATGCAGATCGTCCGGAAAATCCTCCACTTGGAAGCGCCGTAGGTTCTAGCCATCTGGATCGAGGTGGGGTTGGTCAGCGTGACGCCGACAAATGAATTGATGACACATGGCACTATTCCGGAAAGCCAAATGATGAACACTTTGCCCGAGAGGCCGATTCCGAACCAGAAGATAGTCAAAGGGATCCAGGCGACGGCCGGGATCGGACGGATCATCTCGAAGATCGGCCGAGCGAACCCCTCGACGGTATGAAACCACCCCATCAGCAGACCCAACGGGATCCCGATGGCCAGTGCCAACAAATAGCCTAGAACAGCCTCTTGGAGGCTGACGAGCACATGCACGTACAAAAGGGCGCCGTCCGGGTGAGCTTGAGTCAACTTGTCGATGAATAGCCAGAGGACATCCAATGGTGCTGCCAAGAGCATCTTCGGCACCATCCCCAACGAGACGATCAGCTGCCAGCCAATGAAGAAGGCCGCAACGCTCATGTATGGAATGAACTTCAAAAGGCGCCCCTCGGCGGTTGAGTTTGCGGTCATGGCGGTGTCCTTCAAAATATCGGGTCGGCCGCAAGACGCAAGACTCGTTGGGGGGCGGCCGCTGCCCCCCATGAGTCTGCCCGAGTCTACTTCGCAATCATCTTCAGGAATTTATCCGTGACAAACCCGCTTTTCATAGCCTGATCCATCTCCTCCGGCTTGAACCGCTTCTGCTCCACGAAGAAGTTGGCCATCCCCTTCATCCACTGCTCCACCTGCGAAGGCCCCTTGGAATTGTCGAAGAACTTGAGTTGCTCATCCAGGCCGTAGACCGTGTGGATTTTAATGTCCTCAGCCGCATCCTCGACGCTCATCTTCACTCCGGCCCAATCCAGCAGGAATTTAGAGAAACCGGGGGCCAGCTTGACGTTCTCCGACTTCATGCGGTCGATGCCGCGGAAATACACCCGCAGGAAATTGGCAACTTGTTCCGGGTTCTTGTCGGCCCATGCCTTGTCGGCCACGATGACGTTGGCCATGTTGGCGCCCTTCTGGGAATCCGTGTTGACCATTTTCCAGCCCTTGGACATGCCGATAAACATGGACGGTGCCCATAGTACGGCGACATCTCCCACTCCGGACTCGAATGCCGCCAACGCCTGCCCCTGGTCCATGTTCTGGATCACGACATCTGAGTCCTTAAGCCCGATTCGCTTGAGCCACGTCGAGAGTGCATAGTGCCCCGAGGATACCGTGGTCACTAATACCGTCTTACCCTTAACCGTCTCCGGCGAGCCGTACGTCTCCGGGAAATCCTTGTTGACGCCCTTGGCTTTCAGGATAGGGCTGTTCGGTCTGACCAAGACGGCGTTCGCCAGGGAATCATCGTTGGCGATGGCGATCATGTAGGCCCCGAACCGCATGGCGCCCACAAGCATGGGAACGCTGCCGGTTGCGCCTGCCACCCACTGCTTGGCGGCGAGCGCTTCCATCTGTGCCATCCCAGAATCGAAATAGATCATGTCGATTTTGAGCCCGGCTTCCTTGTCCCAGCCCTTCTGGATGGGGTCCCAGATGATGAAGGTCGAGTGCTCAGGCTGCCAGCTGGTTTTCAAAGTGACCGTCTGGGATACCGCCAGCCCGGGCGCCCCTAAGCCACTTAGAATCAAACCAACCGCCACGGCCCATACAATGGTGCGAAAAGGTCTACGATTCATGGGGAAACCTCCTCTTTCGCGTTGTGATGATGTATTGTTTTTTCTGATCGTTTAGGCTCTGCCACATCTCGTTCTCTGATGAATGCGATGACTGAAAACCTGGAACCCGTTTCCTCCTTTCCCCTGGCCCCCTAAGGTCAGTTTGAGAGCCGGTGCTTCACCACCACCGGATCAGCTCGGTGACTTCCTTTCTGATCCTGAGGAATTCCGGGTTTAGGAAGTCTCTCGGCCGGGGCAGGTCGACCGTGATCTCGGATTTTACTTTGGTGGGTTTGTTGGTCAGGATGATGATCCGCTCCGCCAGATAAACCGCCTCCTCGATGTTATGCGTTACGAAAATCACGGTGCTCTTCAGGTTTTCCCAGAGGCGCACCAGTTCGTCCTCAAGGTAGAAGCGCAGTTTCACGTCGAGCTGCCCGTATGGCTCGTCCATGAGCAGCAGGTCCGGGCGGGTGGCGAAGGCCCGAGCCACCGAGACCCGCTGCTCCATGCTGGCGGAGATCTGGTTCGGGTAAAGGTCGGCGCAGTCGGCGAGCCCGACCAAGTTCAGAATATGTTCCAGCCGCACCTCCCGCTCTTTACGTGGAACATTCTTGACTTCCATCCCATAGGCCACGTTCTGCCGGACCGTCAGCCACGCCAGGCTCGTCGATTCCTGGAAGACGTAGGCGATGTTGTGACGGCATGGGTCGGCCTCCTCCCCATGGATCAGAATGCGGCCGGCGGTTGCCGGTATCAGCCTGGCGAGCGTGTTCATGAAGGTGGTTTTCCCGCACCCGGTCGGCCCGACGATGCACAGCAGCTCCCCCTGGCGAACATTGAAGGAGATGTCGTCCAAGACCAGGAGGTCGTCGTAGCGCTTGGTGAGGTTCTGAACGACGATGCCGTCTTGTCGCGTGTCGCTGATATTCATGCAGCCCTCCGGCTACCGGGTTACGGAGTGCATGACGTTCGCAATGATCCGGACCAGAACGTTGCAATCCTCCATGGTGAATGTCAGGGGGATTCTCATGTCGCACATGACGTCGAGGACGCTGTCCGTCTGCCGCAGGTCCGGCAGCCGCTCCACATAGCGCCAGGTGCGGTAGTTGCTGGTGTAGCCCTGCGGCTCCCTGCGCCCGAACCACATGACGGCCACTCCGCAGCGGTTGCACTCCGATACGAACGCCTCCGCTTGGGACGGGCTCAAGTCATCCAGCGAGAACTGGATCGAGCTTCCGACGAAGTCCTCCCGCGAGTCCCGGGCGGGAACGCGGATATGGGCGATCTTTTTCAGACCCTCGGCCAGAATTCGATAGCGTTCATTCCACTGCCGCACTCGCTCGGGCAGCAATTTGAGTTGCGGCCGGATCAGCGCCGCCTGCAGGTTGGACATCCGCAGGCTCAAGTTGGGGATTTCGTACTTGCAGGTTTCGAAAACGCTTCCGTCGGGCCGCGAGATGTGCCGGTCGTAGAACATGTAGGAGCCGGAGTAGAGGATGGCCTTGGCGGCGATCGCGTCGTCGTCGGTGACCAGGAGCCCGCCCTCACCGGAGTTGATGTGCTTGTAGGTCTGGGTGCTGAAACAACCGATGCGCCCGAAGGTCCCGCTGTACCGGCCGGACCATTTCGCCCCCATCGTGTGGGCGCAATCCTCGATGAGCACGATGCCGAAGCGGCGGCAGATCTCGACGGTTCGATCCATGTCGGCGATGTGCCCTCGCATGTGGGACATGAGAAAATACCGTGCCCGGCTGGCCTCCGCCTGGCGCTCCAAGTCGTCGAGGTCCACACAGAAATCCCGGCCGCATTCGACGAACACGGGTTTCGCGCCCGCATGTTCGACCGCGCCCGGCACCGGCGCAAGGGTGAAGGCGTTGCTCAACACCAAATCGCCGGGTTGGGCACCGGCGCACTTGAGCGCCACGTATAGGGAACTCCCGCAGGAAGACAAAGCGACACAATACTTCGAACCGACGTCGTCAGCGAATTCGCGCTCGAGCAAGGCCGCATCGGATTCCTCGCCGGGCGCGTTGTTGTAGCGATGGAGCCTCCCGGTCTGCAGCAATTCAATCGCCCGCGCGATGGCTTCGGGAGGGAGGCTTTCCTGTTTGGTGAATTCTTTTGAAAAGATCGGGCGCTGACCGCTGTCTTCCATAAAAGTTTTCCCCATCGGAGTGTCGGCCGCTTCAATAGTGCTTCTGCCGGTAAACCTCGAAATCGTATTGTTCGTTTGGGAAGTATTTTCGCAATCGAATATCGGCGGAGCGGGCATGGCCTTCCATCCCCTCAACCCGCGAAATGCGACTTGCCACGGCGCCTATCTTCCGATTGGCATCCGGGGTTAATCTCTGATATGTGAGGGTTTTGATGAATTTGCCCACATTCAACCCCCCCGAATAGCGGCCAGCTTTCTTTGTCGGCAGGATGGCATCCGCTTTGGCCAACGTCAGCGCATACGCCACGGCGGGGTTGATACTGTTGCCTCGCGGCGGTGAGCAGGCGACGACAAACGGGACTCCCGCCGCCTTTGAAGTCGCCACGCTCATGATCGCCGAAGCGGCGTGGGCAAACCGGCCTCCCGGGACATAACAGCCGGCGCACTTGCATGGCACCAGCCGCTGCCCCAGGGTAACTCCAGGATATAGTTCGGTTTCAAATTCGTGCAGGCTCTCGCGCTGCTTGAGAGCAAATCCGTGATTTATTGTTGTTTGGGTTGATAAACCTCGAAATCAAAATCTTGCCCAGGAAAATATTTTCGCAAACGAACATCCGCTGCCCGGGCATGACCTTCCATCCCTTCAAGGCGTGAAATACGCGAAGCCACCGCCGCAATCCTGCGATTAGCCTCCACGCTTACCTTCTGGTAGGTAACGGTCTTAATAAACTTCCCGACGCTTAACCCCCCCGAATAGCGGGCGGCTTTTTTTGTCGGAAGGATATGGTTCGTGCCGGTGGTCTTGTCTCCATATGGGACGGTGCAGCCTTCACCCAAAAACAGAGATCCGTAGTTGGTCAATCGTTTTAGCCACCAATCCAGATCGTCAGCCATGACCTGGACATGTTCGGCCGCATAGTCATCATTGACCCTGGCCATCTCCTCACGATCCGCGCAAAGCACCACTTCGCCATAATCGCGCCAAGAGACTTGCGCCACTTCAGGACTCGGAAGATCGGCAATGACTTCCGGCATTATTTTAAGAACCTTTTCTCCCAATTCTTTTGAATCGGTAACCAACCATACCGGCGAGTCATAGCCGTGCTCTGCTTGGCTCATCAAATCGATTGCCACAATATAAGGGTCGGCTGTCTTATCGGCTAGAACCAGTGTTTCTGTGGGACCGGCAAATACATCGATGCCTATTTGCCCGAAAAGCATCCGTTTGGCCTCCGCCACGAATCGATTGCCGGGCCCCACGATCACATCTGCCGGCTTACCGGTAAAGTGGCCATACGCCAGCGCCGCAATGGCATGCGTGGCGCCCATCATCATAAAAACATCCGGGTCGCATATTGAAACGGCATAAAGAATGGCGGGGTTGATGGTATGGCCATCGTGGGATGGAGATGCAGCCACAACAAAGGGAACACCGGCGGCTTTTGCGGTTGCGATACTCATGATGGCAGAAGCAGCATGCGCAAAAAGACCGCCTGGGATATAACAACCGGCGCAATTGCAT
>Ga0316600_10001082_pt1 | contig 12529 bp, 9 predicted proteins | sample OWC_soil_day5_CT_FD_207652 | JGI IMG/M metagenome (GOLD analysis project Ga0316600, IMG submission 207652) | Wetland soil microbial communities from Old Woman Creek delta, Ohio, United States - OWC_soil_day5_CT | ecosystem: Environmental > Terrestrial > Soil > Wetlands | place: USA: Ohio... | reverse complement strand
GATGAACGGCTGAGAAAAGCATACCCCCATGAACTGGACGGCGGACGCAGACAGCGGGTGGGAATTGCCCGTGCGCTTGCATTAGAGCCTGAGTTTGTGGTATGTGATGAGCCCGTATCCGCTCTTGATGTATCAATTCAGGCACAGGTACTCAATCTTTTAAAGAAGCTTCAGAAGGAAAAGGGCCTGACCTATATGTTTGTTACCCATGACATGTCAGTGGTACGCCATATTTCTGATGATATTTGTGTTATGTACTTAGGACAGGTTGTTGAAAAATGCTCTTCAAAGGAACTGTTTCAAAACCCGCTTCATCCTTATACAAGAGCATTGCTTTCTGCAATCCCTTCCACAGATATTGATAAACCCAATAAGCGTGAGATTTTGCGCGGTGAAATCACATCGCCGGTCAATCCAAAACCAGGCTGCCGCTTTGCGGCCCGCTGTCCCTATGCGAAAGAGGAGTGCTTAAAACAGCAGAAACAGGAAGAAGTATCCCCTGGACATTTCGTGACATGCTGCCGTCTGCAGGAAATAAGTTCCTCGTATAATTAAGGAAAAAGACTCCAAAAACGCTAAGGAAGAATCCGTGTTTTTGGAGTCTTTCTGGCAGGATCAGAAATGAAGGTCGCCTGCGTTATAAGTCTGTATCCTGTTACTGAACCGCATCTGTATTTCATCTAAGCGCTGTTTGGAATAGGTGAGATAAATCAGATCCTTTGGCGGCCAGTGAAGCATCATGTCAAACCGGTCTTCGTCTGTTAATGCTGTTTTTGAAATGTAAATATAGAGTGATCCGGTATTTTTGGAATCTTTTCTGGTGAACAGCTTCGTTCCTGCCACGCCCACTTCCCCAACTTCGTCCCAGGTATAGGATTGAAGCGTTTTCCAGGGGAGAAAGGAGCGAACCCCTGCCTGGTCTACACAAACGGAAGCAGCGTAGGTGAGCACTGGCTTTACAAAGAGAAATCCGATCAGAAAAAATACTGCTGCTGACCCCAGACGCCCAAGGATGATCAGGCTGATAACAATCATAAGAGAAAATAGGACGGTTGCAATGCTTACTGCGGCCTTAAAGGTATCGACAAGGTATGTTTTTTTCATGTGGTAAAAGTCCTCTCTTTAAATTAAACAATTTAAATAATTAATACCATTATAACCAATGAACCGTATTGTGTCAAATTGCAAGAGTTAAGAAAAATAAAAATAAATGGAGGTATTTGATATGGAATTGTACAAAGACCCACATCAACCGATAGAAGTGAGAGTGGAGGATCTTCTTTCCAGAATGACTCTTGAAGAGAAGGTTGCCCAATTATGCGGTGATTTACCGGCTTCATTTATTGAAGATGGGAAAGTAAATACAGAGCTATTAAAAGAGAAGTTCCCTGACGGTCATGGACGTTTTACTCAGTATTCCATTGTTGGTCTGGTAAGCCCGGAGCAGATTTCCAGAATCAGCAACCAGATACAGCGTTATTTTGTGGAAGAGACCAGACTGGGAATACCGGTTGCATTACAGGCAGAGAATCTTTGCGGTTATCCTGCAGCAGGCGGCACCCTTTTCCCGGCCATGATCAATATGGGATGTACCTGGGAGCCGGAGCTTGCTGAGAAAATGAGTGAGATTATCGGTCAGGAGAGCCGCAGTGTGGGAATTACCTCCGCCATGAGCCCGGTAATCGATATCGTTCAGGATCCCAGGTGGGGCAGAACGTATGAGACCTTTGGAGAAGATCCTTATCTGACCAGTCAGTTCGGCGTTCACTATGTAAAAGGAATGCAGGAGCAGGGCGTCAGCTGTATTGCAAAGCATTTCCTGGGATATTCCTCAACACAGGGCGGTTTAAATACTTCAGCATGCCGTATGGGAAAACGGGAGCTTTATGAGATATTTGCAACCCCTTTTGAAGCAGCGGACAAACTGGCAGGGCTGGATGCCATGATGGCGAATTACGGAGAAATAGATGGGCTTCCTGTAATTGTTAACAAGGATATAATTGAAAATCTGCTTCGTAAGACCATGGGCTTTAATGGCGTTTTAACGTCTGACGGTGCAGCCGTACTGAAAACGTTCCAATACTTTAAAGTTGCCAAGACCTATGAAGAAGCAGGATATCTGGCGAAAAAAGCGGGTACTGACACAGAGATTCCTGTAGGAGCAGCCTTCCGTCAGCTGCCATCGTATGTACGTTCTGGCGAACTCAGTGAAGAATGCATCGATGCTTCTGTCCGCCGTGTGCTTACCGTAAAATTCAAACACGGCCTGTTTGAGAATCCATATTGCGAAGAAGGGAAAGTCACAATGGCATTATGCAATGACTCAAAGAATGAACTGAGTGAAGAAATTGCATCCAAATCAATGGTTCTGTTAAAAAATGACGGCGTGCTGCCACTGAAAAAAGGAACAAAGGTGGCGCTTATTGGCCCCCATGCAGATTCACTGCGGTATCCGGTGAGCGGTTACACCTATCCGGCATATGTAGAAATGATGAAGGCCGGCGCCAGCGGTCAGTCAACTGGTTTTAACGGTCTGGCTGATGAACAGGAAAAAGCACAGAGCAGTGAAAAGAAATATAAGGGGCCTTTTGCAGTCATGTTTGATATGTTCTCAAAGGAAGAACAGGACGCCATGAACGATATGGAATCAGCGTTAAGAAGAACAGGAACACGCAGTTTAAAAGAAGTTCTTACAGAGCGCTTTACAGTATCCTATGCACAGGGCTGCAGCATTATCGGAGATGAGACAGATGGTTTTGCCGAAGCAGTGGAAGCAGCCAGAGAGTCCGATGTGATTGTGATGGCATGCGGCGGAAACTCAGGCTGGGTCAATGTCACCGGAGGTGAGGGGAAAGACCGTCAGTTCCTTGACCTGCCAGGTGTTCAGCAGAAGCTTCTGGAAGCAGTTGCAGCAACAGGCAAACCAGTAGTTCTGGTGCTTTATGGACCAGGTGTATTTGCTGTTAACTGGGCACAGGAAAACTGCGGAGCAATCCTGCAGGCATTTATGCCCGGACCGTTTGCTGGTAAGGTTATTACCGATGTGTTAGACGGAACCACTAATCCCGGAGGAAAGATGACAATGACTGTGCCCAGATCAACCGGACAAATCCCCATCTATTATAACCACCGCATCGGATCCGGCTATAACAGCGGAGGAGATATCACCGCTTCTTCCATCTTTTCCGGAGGATATGTGGATGGTCCTGCCGATCCGCTCTACTGTTTTGGACATGGTCTCAGCTATACCACATTTGAGCTTTCTGATCTGGAATTATCTGCAGCTGAAATTCCCACAGATGGAAAACTGGGAATCAGCTGTAATGTAAAAAATACCGGTGATGTTGCCGGTGATGAGGTGGTACAGCTTTATACCAGTTTTACTGAGGCTCATGTAACACGTCCAAACAAGCAGCTTTCCGGCTTCCTCCGTGTGTCCCTGAAGCCAGGAGAGGTAAAACAGGTTGTATTCCATCTGGATATGGCACAATTGGGATATTACAACGAATCTATGGAGTTTGTGGTTGAGCCCGGGAATATGCACCTTATGGTGGGAACAAGTGCAGCAAATCTTACGTTAAACAGCCGTGTGCTGCTGACTGGAAAACCCGCAGATATGATGGGAAGACGCTCTTATGTATGTCATACAGAAGTTCATTAGTTAAGAGGGAATAAAACTTATGGAGAAAAGACCTCATATTATTATCTTCAATCCCGATGAAATGCGTTCTGACTGCCTGGCTCATCTGGGGCAGAATAAGGCAGCCAGGACTCCGTTCTTAGATGAATTTGCCAGGACGGAAGCTGTATCCTTTCGCAATGCCTTCTGCCAGAATACCGTATGTGTTCCCAGCCGGTGCAGCTTTTTTACCGGTCTATACCCCCACGTAAACGGACATCGTACCATGCAGCATTTGCTGCGCAGTCATGAATCAAGCCTGTTTTCCGAATTGAAAGATGCAGGTTATTATGTCTGGATGAACACCCGGAATGATTTAATTGCAGGGCAGGTACCAGGTCTGATGGAAGAGCATGCAACTGAGATCTATTATGGGGAGGAATGTCCCAAGCCGCCGGGTCCGGAAAAGAAAGATTTTCGGGGGCAGATGGGAGATAAGAACTATTATTCTCATTACGAAGGCAGGCTGTTGACCGATGAGAATGGAATCCATTATTCCAATGATGACGGAGTGGTGGATGCAGCGATTGACCGGATATTTCATCGGGTCAATGGCCAGCCACTGTGTATGTTTCTTGGCTTAATGTATCCCCATACCCCCTATGCAGTGGAAGAACCATATTTTTCAGCCATTGACCGAAGTTTGCTGCCCAGACGTGCTGCAGCAGGAAGAGATAAGCCGGAGATGGAGTCAGCCCTTAAAAATCTCATGGCTATGGATTCCTATACGGAGCAGGACTGGGATGAGCTGCGTGCCTGTTACTTAGGGATGTGCATGAAGGTGGATGAACAGTTCCGGCGCTTATGTGATGCACTGAAGGAAGCTGGAATCTACGACGACTGCGCTATCTTTTTCCTTAGCGATCACGGTGATTATGCCGGTGACTTTGATTTGCCGGAAAAATCCCAGAATACGTTTGAAGATTGTCTCACCAAGGTTCCGCTGCTTATAAAACCGCCTAAGGGAGAGCAGGTTGATGCTGGAATCTCTAATTCTCTGGTAGAACTGGTGGATTTTTATGCAACTGTGATGGATTATACCAATACAGACCCCGGTCATGATCACTTTGGAAAATCTCTTAAGCCTGTTGTCTGGGATCGGAGTGTACAGCTTCGCGATATCGTTTTTTGTGAGGGCGGCAGAATGCCATGGGAAACACAGGCTGATGAATACCATCCGGCAGCCGGCAGTTCCGGCGTAATTCCCAAAACCAGCATGTACTGGCCAAGGCAGACAGCCCAGCTGGACCCAGATGCCCATTGTAAAGGAACCATGATACGGGATCATTCTTATAAATATGTTCACCGTTCAAACGGTCGCCATGAATTTTATGACCTTCAGTCTGATCCTCTTGAGGAAAATAATGTTTACGGGAAACCGGAACATGAAACCAAAACAATGGAATTCAGTCTCCGCCTTCTGGACTGGTATCAACAGACCTGTGATATTGTTCCAAGGGATTGTGACAGACGTATGAGCGATCGAATGATGTGGTCCAAAATAAAGCAGGACTGTCCCCCTCAACTGAAGGAACAGGCATGGGAAATGATCAGGGATGGAAAGGGTATGGCCTACATCAAAGCCCAATTGGCAGCAATGCAGACAGAGAATTAAAATAACAATGCGGTTTCAATTATCTTTTATTCCAGACTGATAATTGAAACCGCATTGTTGTTCTATTCGATGAAGGTTTTCAGATCATTTTGTACCGCAGCAGCGGCAGCGCCTAAAGCACCGCTATAGGTGTCGGGCTCAACAAACATAAAGTTGGTATCGATATCAGTGGCTGTATATAAATTCCGATGAATGACATCCATGAGCTGATCTTTGTTCTTCTGATTCTTAAAGATGTTTCCGTCAATGAGGATGCATTTGGGCCTTACGAAATTATCAATATTGGCAATTCCGATTCCCATATGATAGATCGCATCTTCCAGGATCTCATTCACACTCTGATCTCCCTCAGACTGGGCTTTTATTATTTCATAAATGGTTGGAGACTCAGCATTTGCACATATACCGCGAAGAATATCTGCCTTACCGTTGTTCAGCACGCTGATGCAATTGGAAATGATCGCCCGTTCACTTGAAAATGCCTCAAGGCAGCCGTGGTTCCCGCATCTGCAGAGAGGACCGTGAGAGTCAACTACCATATGCCCCACCTCGCCCTGGCCGATAATAGATTCCCGAAAACGATCATGAGTATACATCAAAGGGCAGGCAATACCTGTTGAAACCATAAAGTATGCAAAGGAGTGATAGTGATCCATTTTTTCATGATCAAATAAATAGGAGCCATAAGCTCTTGCGCAGGCATTGTTTTCGATTGAGACAGGTCCGTCGTAGTTAAGCAGCCTGGATAAATCGCCTTTCAGATCTTTATTTTTCCATTCATAGCCTGGAAGGACAATGAGTTTTCCCTTGTTTCGGTCCACAAGTCCCGGTATGCACAGACCAATACCAGCGATTTTTGCCTTTGGTATTTTACTGGCCCGAAGCAGCTTCTTAACCAGTTCTGAAGTTTCTGTCATGATTTCCTCGTAATCACTGTAGGCTGTATCATCTGCAATTGCTTTTATCAGTTTGCCACGGTAATCGGTGATGCAGGCACGGCGCATAGTACCTCGTGTTTCAATTCCAATAAAATATCCGCCATCGTCTGAAATATCAATGAGAGATGCCTTTCGCCCAAGGGTTTTTCCGGAAGCTTTTGTGTTTTCCACCTCTTTAATAAGTCCTTTGGAAAGTAGAAAATTCACAGTGGTGGTGATAGTGGGAAGGGTAAGTGACAGCTTTTCTGATATTTCAATTCTGGAAATGGGGCCATCGTGATAAATCATCTGACGAATCGCGGACTGATTCGTGACCTTAACTCTTGATAAATTATTTCCATTGGCAATCTGCATGTTATTTGAATCCTTTCTGTATATGTATCAAATATTTTTTTATTTTAAATGAGGATAACGGGGAATGATATGCTCCTGTGTTGCCAGGTCAATCTGGTTTAAGTCGTCAATTACCTGCTGGGGATTGAAGAAGCGGACAAAGTCATCAAGCATTTTTGTACCCTTAAGAGCAAGTTCATCACGTTCCATGATGGATCGGCAGCCTTCCCCACCGCCATGGTCTGAAAATTCTTCATAGAAGAATCCCACGTTACCAGGTGAGGTTGCCACGGCGTTCAGTCTTAGAACCGCAGATTTCAGGGGATTTTCCGAAGTAGCAGGAAGCGGTTCTTCCTTCCGTACAGCATCAGGGTCAACGAAGAGGTAATCCAACTGGTTCATCTGCTTATATGCGCCGTACATAAGCTCTTTTAACGGCATGCCTTTGATCTGCCAGCCGTTATCTTTTGCAATTTGTATCGCCTGCAGCAAGCTGATATGAACGAATGGTACTTTTTTGTCATGAAATGCGTCCATAATAAAACTGTTGATTGTTAAATAGGCAGGACCATGACCGGAGACAAAAATCTGCTTGCGAAATCCCTGCTTTAACAGACTGTCAGACAGCTGCTTCAGATAAGAAGCACCTTCTGCAATGCTTAAGTATACCGTACCCCGTCCAGTTCGTGTCGCACCCGGATAAAAGAAGGGAAGACCAGTTAACGACAGACTGTCGGTGGCTTCGGCCATCCTTTCCGCAATTGCTTCCACATAAATGGTTTCACAATCAAGTGGTAAATCACCATGAAGCTCCACAGTTCCCACAGGGATAAAAATAACATCTCTGCCGCGGTCTAAATACTCCTCAACTTCAATATTTCTCATTTTATTTAAAATATGTGTTTTCATTTTCCCTCCCGGGCTGTTTTGCAATAATTAAATGATTTAATATTTATAATAGCAGAATAATAAAGAAAATACAAGTTTTAGTAAATATTTGTTGACAGTAGATATTGAAATTATTTCGTTGTAATGATATAATAAATTAAATTAATTAAAAAATAGAACGGAAGGAAAAATAACGTTTATGGACGTTTTGCTCTACATGTCAGATCAGCATTCCTGCAATTTGCAGGGGTATGCCGGAAACAATATAGTAAGAACTCCCAACTTAGATCGCATTGCCAGGGAAGGGACAGCACTTATGAATGCATATACTGCTTGTCCGCTTTGTGTACCGGCCCGGGCATCCATGATTTCAGGCCAGCTTCCCAGTAATAACGGTGTTTTATTTAATTTTAACTCCATTCATTCTGACAGCGCTACCTTTCTTCACAGCCTGACTGTATCCGGTTATGAAACGGTTCTTTGCGGTCGTATGCATTTTGTCGGACCGGATCAGCGTCATGGTTATGCAAAGCGCATTGCAAAGGAGCGGACTCCTGTATTTCATAACAATGTTCCAAAGTCAAAAGAGGAGATGGAAAACAAATCAAAAGTAACGGGGTTTGATGAAAACAGTTCACTCTACTATATAGGTGGTGGAGATTCTCCAGTTCTTGCATATGACCGCTATGTTGTAGGTGAAGCACTGGATTACTTAAAACAGGAACATGAAAGACCCCAGTTTATTACAGTAGGAACCTATGGACCCCATTTCCCGTATGTGGCTCCGGAGGAACTTTATGAGTATTATTATGATAAAGTCAGCCTGGAGGATGTCTCAGAGAATTATCAGGGGCATCCCGCTCTTGAAGGTAAGTTTATAGAGGCAGATCCGGAAGTGGCCAGAGCAGCCAGAGCAGCCTATTACGGTCTGGTCGAGCAGCAGGACCGGCATATCGGAGAAGTATATCAGGCATTTCAGGAATATTTAAAACGGACTGGTCATGAGGGAATATTTATTTATGTCTCCGACCACGGTGACATGAATGGCACGCATGGTTATTACGGTAAGCAGGTGTTTTATGAACCGTCAGCCCACATTCCATTCTTAATTCAGGGAAATAACATTCCAGCCGGACGAAGGATTGACAGTCCTACCAGTCTTTTAGATATCGGTCCGACCATCTGCGGATTGACTGGAGCAGAGATTTTGAAAGGGGATGGGAAAGATATTTCTGCCCAGATCATGGAGAACAGCCAGGATGACGACCGAATGGTAGTCAGTGAACTGTATACATATTTAAACAGTGGAGAGACCTCACTTGGAAGGCTGGTTCGTTATCAGCAGTGGAAGTATATTACTTATTCAGGATTTCCAGAGGATGACGTGCTCTATGATTTAGAACAGGATTTAAATGAAGAGCATAATGTAATCGCCCGGTTTCCTGAGATTGCAGAAAAACTCAGGCAAAAGGCTGATTCCTATAAAAGTTATGATCAGGTAATGGAACACGAAAACTGGGTGATGAAGCAGCTTCGCATCCTGATGAAATGCGATTATGATAACCCGGATGAAAGATGGATACCGTCTGGTCTTAAGGAACTTGATAATCCGGTTAAAAGCAAGAAACCATTTCAGCCCACACCATGGGCAGTACTGATGAGAAAAAGGCTGAATGAACAGTAAGTCATAAAACCAGGGAGGAAATAACAATGAGAGTAAAACAGATTAAAGACATCGATGCTTTTTTTAAGGCGCTGGCAACCTGCCAGGGAAGAGTGGAACTGATTACGGATGATAAGGATGTACTGAACTTAGCATCAAAGCTGACCCAGTTTATCGGTCTTACCAGAGTTTTCAGTAATCCTGAAATAGAATCCTATGAGATCGTCTGCTATAACGGAGAAGACTATCAGAAGATTAAAGAATATCTGGTTCCAGCAGAATAGATCAATCATTATAGTTTCGGAAAAGGTTTACGAAAACGTTTGACTAATGAGTTGTAGAAATGAAATTTTTAATCAACTATAATTTGATAAAGATCAGATTGTACAGTCGAAAGGGGAAAAAACTATGCCAATTATACCATTAAGACCTCTCTTGGAGGCAACCGACAAATATCAGTTTGCACAAGGCGCCTTTAATGTAAATGCAGTATCCCAGATTAAAGCAGCAATTGAGGTTCATGAAATGTTAAGAAGTCCGGTCATATTACAGGGAGCAGATTTAGCCAACGGTTTTATGGGCGGAAGAACGGATTTTTTAAACTCAACCATTGAGGACAAGCGCATTGGAGCAAAGAACATCGGAGCTGCTGTCCATAAATACGGCGCCTGTTCTCCCGTACCCATTGTCCTTCATTTAGACCATGGGAAAGACTTTGATTCGGTAAAAGCAGCGATAGACGGCGGTTATACTTCGGTAATGATTGATGGTTCTTCTCTTCCTTTTGATGAGAACGTGGAACTGACCCGTGAGGTAGTAAAATACGCACATGAGCGGGGCGTATCGGTAGAGGGGGAACTGGGAGTTCTGGCTGGAGTGGAAGACCATGTGTTTTCTGATGCGTCCACCTACACCAATCCCATGAAGGCTATTGAATTTTTCAAAAAAACAGAGGTTGACTGTCTTGCAATTTCTTACGGAACCATGCACGGAGCGGTAAAAGGAAAGAACGTAAAACTCCGCAAAGAAATCGTCATTGCAATCAAAGAATGTTTAAGGCATGAGAAAATATTTGGTGTATTAGTATCCCACGGCTCCTCAACCGTTCCAAAATATATTGTTGACGGAATTAATGCTCTTGGCGGAGAGATTACCAATGCAGATGGAATATCGGTAAATGAAATCAAACAGGCAATTGCATGCGGAATAGGAAAAATCAATGTTGATACCGATTTGCGTCTGGCGGTAACAAGGAATTTACGGGAATATTTCTATCAGCATCCGGATAAGAAAAACAGCCCCTCCGTTGGGAAAATATATGAACTGCTGGAAGAAAAGAAATCTGCATTTGACCCCAGGGTTTTCTTAACCCCTGTTATGGATACGGTGATGAAGGGGATCGAAACGGATGATGACATCCGAACACTGGGAGAGTATATCGAACAGGGCGTAAAGGAAGTTGTGGGAACTTTAATTGTTGAATTTGGCTCTGTAGGCAAAGCGTCTTTGGTGGAACAGCTGACTACTGATGATATGATCCGTAAATATAGAAAGTAACCGGAAAGGGATGCCATGAAGCATATATTTTTAAATTTAAAACGATTTGATATTCCAAGGGAATACAGCGGAGTAAACAGCATTGCCAGCCCACAGGAGTGGGGCGCTTATATTGTTGATAAAGTCCAGGAAGAACTGAAAGAGTATGACACCGATGACGTGGAGTTTGTAATGTATCTGCCGGAAGCACATATTATCAACGCAGTTCAGGAACGGAACGAAGATTCAAACCTTAAGATCGGCTGTCAGAGCGTATTTCGTGAGGATACGGCGAAAGGTGCAAACTTTGGTGCCTTTACAACCCAGAGAACCGGCAATTCCATGAAAGCAATTGGCTGTGACAGCACAATTATCGGTCATTTTGAGGAAAGAAAGGACAAGTCAGGTATTTTGTCCGAAGCAGGAGTGACCGACTCTGATGCCGTTAACCGGATTTTAAACAAGGAGATTAAGGCTGCAATTCAGGCAGGACTTGACGTACTTTACTGCATCGGTGAAACGGCTGACCAGCAGGAGAACTGGAAGGAAGTTTTAGAAAGTCAGCTGACCATCGGGTTAGATGGGGTGGATATTAGTAAAGTGGCAGTGGCTTATGAGCCAGTATGGGCTATCGGACCTGGTAAAACACCGCCTGACAGAGAATACATCAGAAAAATAGCCTGTTTTATCAAAGAAGTAAAAAGCGGGATTGCGGTAACCTATGGCGGGGGACTTAAAACGGATAACGCCGGCATGCTCGCCTCCATACCTGAAATCGACGGCGGACTCATTGCACTTACGAGATTTTCGGGAGACATTGGTTTTTACCCGGAGGAGTATCTGGAAATTATACGTACATATTTAGGATAGAGAAAGAGGGGTATCTGTAATGAAATTACAATTTGAATATGGACAGGGTTTTGTCAATGCTGAACTACCGGATGACACCAATGTATTTATACCTGGAGAAACTGTTGCGGATCCGCCTTATATACCAGCGGACCAGCTGGAAGCTAAAACCCTTGAATCCATTCGTAATCCAATCGGAATGGAACCGTTAACCAAACTTGCGAAAAAGGGATCAAAAGTAACCATAATTTTCCCGGACAGGGTAAAGGGAGGGGAACAGGAAACGGCTCACCGTAAGATTTCCATAAAATTAATTCTTCAGGAATTATACAGTGCAGGAGTGGAGAAGAAAGACATTCTTTTAATCTGTTCCAATGGTCTCCACAGGAAGAATACCAAGGAGGAGATTTTTAATATTCTTGGAAAGGATTTATTCCATGAATTCTGGTTCACCCATCAGATTATTAATCACGACAGTGAAGATTATGATCACCTGGTTGATTTAGGAGTTACAGACCGGGGCGATCCGGTCATTATGAATAAATATGTATATGACAGCGATGTTGCCATCCTGATCGGACATACACAGGGCAACCCCTACGGCGGCTATTCCGGCGGATATAAGCATTGTTCTACCGGAATTACCCACTGGAAGTCCATTGGTTCTCATCATGTTCCTGAAGTTATGCACAGGGCTGATTTTGTTCCGGTCAGCGGAAAATCATTAATGAGATCAAAGTTCGATGAAATCGGCGAGTATATGGAAACCTGCATGGGCAAGAAGTTTTTCTGTTGTGATGCCGTGCTTGATACAAATTCCAGGCAGATTGAAATTAACAGTGGTTACGCAAAAGAAATGCAGCCTGTTTCCTGGAAAACAGCAGATAAGAGAACTTACGTGCCATTTGCTGAAAAGAAATATGACGTTATGATTTTTGGCATGCCTCAATTCTTCCATTACGGGGATGGCATGGGAACCAATCCGATTATGCTGATGCAGGCTCTTTCTGCACAGGTGATCCGTCATA
>Ga0316600_10001077_pt1 | contig 12553 bp, 8 predicted proteins | sample OWC_soil_day5_CT_FD_207652 | JGI IMG/M metagenome (GOLD analysis project Ga0316600, IMG submission 207652) | Wetland soil microbial communities from Old Woman Creek delta, Ohio, United States - OWC_soil_day5_CT | ecosystem: Environmental > Terrestrial > Soil > Wetlands | place: USA: Ohio... | reverse complement strand
CCCCGTTCGCCAGGACATGGAGGACAATGCCGGGGAGGTCGTCGAGGGCGACCCAGCTGACGTATTGGCGACCGCTTCCGAGCGTACCCCCCAATCCGGCGCGAAACGGGGGAAGCATCCGCGCCAGCGCTCCCCCCGCAGGAGTCAGAACGACCCCGATCCTCAGGTGTACGACGCGGATCCCTTTTTGCGCCGCCGGTTCCGCCGCCGCCTCCCACTCCCGGCACACCTCGGACAGGAAACCCGTCCCCGCGGGGCTCTCCTCCGTGAGCAGGTCGGCGCCCCGGTCGCCGTAATACCCGACCGCGGAGGCGCACACCAGCGTCTTCGGCGGCCCCGGAAGAGCCGCGAGGGCGTCGCAGAGGAGACGCGTCCCCTCCACGCGGCTGTTTCGGATCGCGGCCTTCCGCGCGGCGTTCCACCGCGCGGCCGCGATGTTCTCCCCGGCCAGGTGGACGACGGCGTCCAGTCCCGCAAGCCCTGCCGGGTCGGCGATCCCCTTCTCCGGGTCCCAGCGGACCGCTTTCTCCCCCGGAACGGGGCGGCGGCGGACCAGCCGCACCACCTCGCTCCCCGCGGCGGAGAGCGCCGAAACCACCTCGGCCCCGATCAGCCCGCCGGACCCGGATACCGCTACGCGCACCCCCCGCCCCCTCCTCCGGATTCCCCGCCGGGATCATCCGGCATGTCCCCGGGGTCCCCGCGGAGATCACCCCTTCCGTTCCGGTGAAGGTGAACCACCTCCGGCCGTTCGCTGTCAGCCGGGACGGGCGGCCGCGGGGCAGCCGCGGAAACGGAATACGACAGGATCAACTTCCGCAGGATCTCCCTCGCCTCGAACGCCTGCTCCCGCCGCACCATGAGCCGCGCGGGCTGGGCCCAGGGATAGGCGTAGCCGAAGAACTCGTCGCGGAAGAAGTAGTCGACCCGCTCGGGATCGAGGAGCGACTTGACCATCGCGATGTCGATGGGATTGTATGTCCGGAGGATTTCCTCGTATCCGGTGGAACCGTTCACCGCATTCCCTCCGGGTTCCATCATACCCCCCGCCGTCCCCGGGTGGAACGGGCGGTCCCGGCCGGAGCCGGGAATGGCACGTCAGGGGACCACGACCATCCCCAGGTCGCCGTTCGCGTGGTTCGCCACGTATACGTTCCCCTCCTCATCCTCCCCGAACGTGCTGATGTTCCAGGCGGGAGAGAGGAGGAGCGCGTTGTCCCAGGCAGCGCCGTTCCTCCTCAGCCCCCAGATGCGGCCGCTGCAATAGTCCCCGAAGAGATAGACCCCCTGCAAGGAGGGGAATGCGGCACCGCGGTACACGTAGCCGCCGGTGACGGAGCACCCGAGCGAGTGGTCGTACGCGAAGACCGGGAGAGCAAGGCCGGTTTGGTCGCAGCCCACGGTCCCGGGGGGATAGCAACTGCCGCCCTCCATGATGTTCCAGCCGTAGTTTCGTCCCACGTTGTCGCCGGCAGGCTGGAAGTCGATCTCCTCGAATGTCCCCTGCCCCACGTCGCCGACGTAGAGGTCCCCCGTTCCCCGATCGAAGGAGAAGCGCCAAGGGTTCCGCAAACCCAAGGCCCAGATCTCCCCCCCCCCGGCCACGCCGCGAAACGGGTTGTCAGGAGGGATCGCGTAGGTCGCCGCTCCCGATTCGACGTCGATCCGGAGGATCTTTCCCAGGAGTGTGTCGGTGCGCTGCCCGCTGTTCAACGGATCCCCACCCCCTCCCCCATCCCCCTTGCCGATGTAGAGGTACCCGTCGGGGCCGAAGGCGAGCTGGCCCCCGTTGTGGTTACCGAACGGCTGCGGGACTCTCAGCACGATCGTCTCGCTGGTACTGTCCGCAATATTGTTATCCGCAGTAACACGGTATCGTGCGACCACGGTGTTGTCGCCGGGAACCGGCGTGTAATACACGTAGAAATACATCTTGGCGGGATATCCGGGTGGGAAGGCAACGCTCAACAGTCCCTGCTCGCCGGTAGAGGCCACGCGGGATGTGATATCCAGGAATGGGGTCGGCAACACCACCCCGTTGTCGAGGATCCGGATCCGCCCCGCCTGCTCCACCACGAAGATCCGGCCGCTCCCGTCCCCGGCATGGGTGACGTGGACCGGCCGCGTGAAGCCGGACAACACCCCGGACACCACCGTGGTAATGGAGATCTGAGGCCAAACGGTGGGGGCGTTCGTGACCGTGAGGGTGACCGGTATGACCCCGGGCGAGCCGGTGGCGCCCGCCGACGCGATCGTGACCGCCCCGTTGTACGCTCCCGCCGCCAGTCCCGCGGCGTCGACGCTCACCGTCAGCGTGGACGGGGCGGTGCCGCCCGCGGGAGCCGCCGAGAGCCAGGCCGCGTTGTCTGACGCGGTCCAGGAAAGCGTCCCGCCGCCCGAATTGACCACCGACAGCGACTGGGAAGCCGGGTTGCCGCCGCCTGCCTGCCCCGTGAAGGAAAGGATTCCCGGCGTCACCGACAGCACGGGAGCCGGCGGCGAATCCGTGACCGTGAGGGTGACAGGTACGACCCCCGGCGAGCCGGCCGCGCCCGCCGAAACGATCGTGACCGCCCCGTCGTACGTTCCCGCCGCCAGTCCCGCGGTGTCGACGCTCACCGTCAGCGTGGACGGGGCGGTGCCGTTACCGGGAGACACCGAGAGCCAGGCCGCGTTGTCGGACGCGGTCCAGGAAAGCGTCCCGCCGCCCGTATTCGCCACGGAAAGTGGGAGGGAAACCGGGGTGACGTTGCCCGTCTGCCCCGCGAAAACAAGATTATCCGGAGACACCGACAATACGGGAACGGGTCCGGGAGTGGACCCGGGAGCGGGCGAGGAATCCCCAGAGCAACCGGATGCGGCGAGCAGAGCGACCAGGGCGGCGAGCATCATCCGCTCGGCGATTTCCGAACCGGGCCGAGCCATCGCGGGAACAAGCCCTGCGCCGGGACCTGTCCCTTCGGGTCCGCTCATTCCAGACTCTTCAGCGCCTCGAGCAGGCGCCCGTTGTCCGGCATCCCCTTCATCACGTGCCGGACGATACCCGCCCGGTCGATCACGTAGGTCACACGGCCGCCGGGGTAGTTGCGGGCGATGGTCCCGTCGATGTCCGCGATCAACGGGAACCGGATGCCGTGCTGCTCCGCGAACCGCCTGTGGGTCTCCACCGTGTCTCCACTCACGCCCAGGACCTGGGCGCCCTGGTCTTCGAAGGCGGCGAGGTCCGCCTGGAAGGCCTGCATCTCCGTCGTTCAGCCGGGAGTGAAGTCCTTGTAATAGACCGCAAGAACCACCGCGCGTTTCCCGGCGTACTCTCCCAGACGGATAGGGCCCTGCGTGGACGGGGCGACGAAGTCCGGGGCCGGCTGTCCGACCGCCAGACCGAAGACGCTTAAGGGGAACAGCGAATGGATCGCCATCATCGCCATGGTCAGGTAGCGTTGCAAGGGAGCCTCCCCGTTCCGGACTGTTTCCTGTTAGACGCGCACGGCCGGGGGGCGATTCGGGTCCTGCCCGGGGGAAGGAAGGAACCGGCTAGGCTAGCGGCGCGACCGGACGGCGGCGAGGGCGGCGAGCGCCCGGGCGCGTGCGGCGGCGTGGTCGACGGCGGGGCGCGGGTAGCTCTTCCCCAAGATCACCCCAGCCCCCGCGAGCACCGCGGCGGGCGCATCCCACGGCCGGTGGATCCAGCGGCCGGGAAGCCGGCCCAGTTCGGGGATCCACTTCCGGACGTAATCGCCCTGCGGGTCGAACTTCTCGCCCTGGAGGACCGGGTTGAAGATCCGGAACCAGGGCGCGGCATCCGCGCCGCACCCGGCGGTCCACTGCCAGCCGAAGGTGTTGTTGGCGAGGTCCGCGTCGACCAGCGTGTCCAGGAACCACGCGGCCCCTTTCTGCCACGGAAGGAGCAGGTGCTTCACGAGGAACGAGGCGGCGACCATCCGGACCCGGTTGTGCATCCACCCGGTGGCCCACAGCTGGCGCATCCCCGCGTCCACCAGCGGGAAGCCGGTCCGCCCCCGGGTCCACACGGAGAAGGCGTCGGGATCGTCCCTCCAGGGGAAGTCCCCGAACTCCGGCCGCAGCGGCGCGTGGATGGTCCCGGGGAAGTGGAACAGGAGGTGGTGCGCGAATTCCCGCCAGACCAACTGGCGAAGGAACGCCTCCGCCCCCCGCGCGGTGCCCGGGGCGCTGTCCGCCGCGGCCCACGACTGGACGGCGTGCCACGCCTGGCGCGCCCCGAGGCATCCGAAGTGCAGGTACGGGGAGAGCCGGGACGTCCCGGCGAGGTCGGGCCGGTCGCGATCCGCGGGGTACGACGCCATCGCGCCGTCGAGGAAACGGGACAGCCGCTCCCGGGCCCCGTCCTCCCCCGGATTCCACGCGTCGCGGATCCCTGCGTCCCACGGGTGCTCGGGCAGGAGCCGGAGATCGGCCAGGGACCACGAGGGAGGGAACGGGGACGGAGACGGAATCCGTGCCGGCGCGGGGATCGGTTCTCCGGGGGCCGGCATCGACAGGCATCGCCGCCAGAACGGGGTGAATACGCGGAACGGCCCTCCCCCGCCCGTCCGGACCGTGTCGGGAGGGAAGAGGATGCCGTCCCCGAACTGCCGCGCCTCGAGGCCGTTGGCCCGCAGTGCCGCGAAGGCCCGTTCGTCCCGGGCGAGGAACCGGGGCTCCCACACCTTGTTGGCGTAGATAGCGTCCGCCCCCGCCTCTCGGGCGAGGTCGATCAGCGCCTTGATCGTCGGCCCGCGTCGGAGGATCAGCCGGCCGCCACGCCCGGAAAGCGCATCCGCGAGGGATCGGAGGGCGCCGTGCAGGAAGACCCGGGCCGCGCCGCCCGGGGCCGACTCCCCCTCCCCTCCCGGGTCGTGCACCCATGCGACGACGACCGGCCCGCCGCGGGCGACCGCGGCGGCGAGGGCGGGGTTGTCCGACAGGCGCAGGTCCCGCCGGAGCCAGACGACGGTGGCGCTCGTCCCCGGCATCCGCCGTCCTACGGCCCCGGCGGCATCCCGTCCCGCGGGAGCGCGGGGGGGAGCTCCGGTCGGCGGAATCGGGGGGTACGTCCGGCTGGCATCTTGACACCTCGCGGAGACAGGAAATGCGTTGCTGGACGGATACCAGTATACAATCATCGGAAAATCTCAAGGGGAGCCCTCGCGTGATCCTCGCCCTCCTCGTCGCACTGTTTCTCGCCTTCCCGGCGAAGACGGCGCCGGGGGTGACCGAAAGCGTCCGTCACGATCTCTCCGTCGTCCTCTACCCGGAAGAGGGGCGCCTGAAGGCCGTCGACACCATCACGTTGCTTCCCGGTGACGGCCCCCTGCCGAAATTGTCCTTGTCCGAAAACGCACGTGTGACATCGGTCGCCGTGGACGGGAGGGAGGTACGCTTCTCACGGGACAACGGATACCTTGTGGCGGAAGGGAACGGGGGGCGGAGCGCCAAGCCGTCCGTCGTGCGGGTGGCGTACGAAGGGGCCTTCCGGGACAAGCCCCCGGAAGACCCGGTGAACGCGGAGGACCCCTCCTTCGGCGTGTCGGGAACGATCTCCCCCTCGGGGGTATTCCTGGACGACGGGGCCGGCTGGTACCCGGACGTTCCGGGCAGCACCGCCCTCTTCCGGATCCGGGTGGAGGCGCCGGAGGGATTCGAGGCCGTCACGGCGGGGAAGCGGATCCGCCGGGAATCCCCGGGGGGGCGGACGGTCTCCGAGTGGGAAACCTCATACCCGGTCCGGGGCCTTGCGCTCTCCGCGGGAAGATACGTCGTCCGCGACCGGATGCTGGACAATGTGATGATCTCCACCTACTTCCTTCCGGGGAACGATGCTCTTTCCGGGAAGTACCTCGACGCCGTGGAGCGGTACCTTCTCCTCTACGCGGAACTGCTGGGCCCCTACCCCTTCGAGAAGTTCGCCGTCGTGGAGAACTTCTTCCCCACGGGGTACGGCTTCCCCTCGTGGACCCTCCTCGGCAGCACGGTGGTCGCCCTCCCGTTCATCCTCGAAACGAGCCTGGGGCACGAGGTCGCCCACTCCTGGTGGGGAAATGGAGTCTTCGTGGACCCCCGCGGCGGGAACTGGTCCGAGGGGCTGACGACCTACGTCGCGGACTACCTCTACGCGGAGCGTTCCTCGGAAACGGAAGGGCGGGAGTACCGGCTGAAGGTCCTCCGGGACTACGCGACCCTGGTGTCCCCGGGGACGGACTTCCCGGTGGACGGGTTCTCCGGGCGGACGAGTCCCGCGACGCAGGCGGTCGGATACGGGAAGGCGGCGATGATCTTCCACATGGCCCGGGGAGAGGCGGGCGACGAGGCGTTCTGGGAGGGGTTGCGCACCGTGGCGCGGGAGCGCATGTTCCGCCCTGCGTCGTGGGACGACATCGCGCGGGGAATCGGCACCGCGGGAGGCAGGGACATGGTCCCCTTCTTCCGGGCCTGGACCGGGAAGGCGGGTGCCCCGGTCCTCTCGCTCTCCGACATACAGGCGAAGCGGGACGCGGCCGGGTGGAAGGTGACGGGGCGCGTGGTGCAGCGGGAGCCGCACTACACCCTCAAGGTCCCGCTTCGCCTCGAAACCGCGGGAAAGCCCGTGGATGTCCGGGTGCAAATCGAGCGGGGGGCCGCGCCGTTCTCGATCGCGTGCGGGGACGCCCCGGATGCGCTCCTGCTCGACCCCGACGTGCAGCTGTTCCGGCGGCTCGACCCCTCCGAGATCCCGCCGACGGTCAACGGCATCCGGGGGGCCGGCGACATTGCCGTCGTCGTGGCGAACGGCGTGCCGGGGGAAACGGCGGATGCCGCGCGGATCCTCCTGGCCGCCATGGGGCGGGAACGGCTGCCGCTGTTGCGGGAGGGGGAGGCGCCCCCGGAATCCCTTGCGGGCCGCGACGTCCTCTACATCGGCGTCCCGGAAGGGGAGGGATATCTGCCGGGTCCGTTGCCGGCGGGGTTGTCCCTCTCCCCCGGGGAATTCACCCTGAACGGGACGCCGTACTCCGCGCCGGGGGACGCCCTCTTCGCCGTGGTGCCGCACCCCTTCTCCCCCGGGCGCGTCGCTGCCGTGTTCCTCCCGCTCTCGCCCGGCGCCGCGCGCGCGGCGGGGCGGAAGATCCCGCACTACGGCAAATACAGCTACCTCGCCTTTTCGGAAGGGAACAACCGGGACAAGGGGACGTGGACGCCCGCCGGATCGCCGGCGATCCACCGTTTCCACGAACCGTAACGGCGCGGAACGTCAGACCCCCTCCAGCACCCGGGAGATGAGCGCCCGCGCCTCCTCCTGGATCCGCCGGAGGTGCACGGGGCCGAGAAAACTCTCCGCGTACAGCTTGTAGACGTCCTCCGTCCCCGAAGGGCGCGCCGCGAACCAGCCGTTCGCGGTGATCACCTTCAACCCGCCGATGGGGGCGCCGTTCCCCGGCGCGACGGTCAACATCTCCCGGATCCGCTCCCCCGCGAGCTCCGTCGCCGGCAGCAGCGAAGGCGACAGTTTCGAGAGCGCCGCTTTCTGCGCCTTCGTCGCGGGCGCGTCGATCCGTTCGTACGCCGGCGCCCCGAACACCCCCGTCAGTTCCCCGTACAGTTCTCCCGGGTCGCGGCCGGTGGTCGCCATCATCTCCGCCGCGAGGAGCCCCAGGATCAGCCCGTCCTTGTCGGTGCTCCAGGCCGTCCCGTCCTTTCGCAGGAACGAGGCGCCGGCGCTCTCCTCGCCCCCGAAGCCGATCGTGCCGTCCAGGAGGTCCTGGACGAACCACTTGAATCCCACGGGGACCTCGTGGAGTTTCCGCGAAAGGCGCGCCGCCACGCGGTCGATCATCCCGCTGCTCACCACGGTCTTCCCCACCCCCGAGTCGCTCCTCCACCCCGGCCGACGGCGGAAGAGGTAGTCGATCGCGACGGACAGGTAATGGTTCGGGTTGAGGAGCCCCGCCTGTCTCGTCACGATCCCGTGGCGGTCGCCGTCCGTGTCGTTTCCGAAAGCCACGTCGAACCGGTCCCGCATCGCGATCAACCCCGCCATCGCGTGCGGGGAGGAGCAGTCCATCCGGATCTTTCCGTCCCAGTCCAGGGTCATGAACCGGAACGTGGGGTCAGCGGCGTCGTTCACCACCGTGAGCTTCAGCCCGTACCGCTCCGACACGGGGCCCCAGTACCCCGCGGCGGCCCCGCCCAGAGGGTCGACGCCGATGTTCACGCCCGCGCCCCGGATCGCCTCCATGTCCAGGACCGAGCCGAGGTCGGCGACGTAGGTCCCGACGTAATCGTGGCGCCGCGTCGTTCCCGCCGCGAGGGCGCGATCGAACGGGATCCGCCGCACCTCCCCGGCGCCCGAGATGAGGATCCCGTTCGCCCGGTCCTCGATCTCCCGCGTGACGCCCGCGTCCGCCGGTCCCCCGTGCGGAGGGTTGTACTTGAAGCCGCCGTCCTCCGGGGGGTTGTGGGACGGGGTGATGACGATCCCGTCGGCCTGCCCTTCCTTCCGGAGGCGGTTGTACGACAGGATGGCGTGGGAGATCGCCGGCGTGGGCGTGCAGCCGCCGGCGCGGTCCACCATCACCGTGACGCCGTTTCCCGCCAGCACTTCCAGGGCGGTGCGGAACGCCGGCTCGGAGAGGGCGTGGGTGTCCATGCCGAGGTACAGGGGACCCGTGGCGCCCACCTTCTTCCGGTGCTCGCAGATCGCCTGCGTGACCGCGAGGATGTGCGCCTCGTTGAAGGAGAGGGAAAGGGACGAACCGCGGTGGCCGGAGGTGCCGAACGCCACGCGTTGCGTGCGGATTGCGGCGTCGGGCTTCCCCGTGTAGTAGGCGGCCACCAGCCGCGGGATGTCGACGAGGGTCTTCGGGTCGGCCGGTTTCCCGGCGTTCGGGTCGATCGCCATCGATTCCACCTCCGGCTTTCCGTGCTGGACCGGCACAGGATGAGGACAGGGTACGACAGATTCCGCCGGGGCGCACCACGGGAAGACCCGGGGGATCCGGGCCCGGCTCCCCTCCCTTCACCGCTTCCCGGAAACCTCCCCGTGCCGGAAGCAGGACACGAGGTGGTCGTTGACCATCCCCGTGGCCTGCATGAGGGCGTAACAGATGGTGGGGCCCGCGAACCGGAACCCGCGGCGGGAAAGCTCCCGGCTCATCGCCTCCGACTCCGGGGTCGACGCGGGCAGCTCCGCCACCGACCGCCAGCGGTTCACCAGTGGCTTCCCGCCGACGAATCCCCACAGGAAATCCGGGAAGGAGCCCGACTCATCCCGTACGGCGAGGAAGGCGCGGGCGTTCCCGATCGCCGCCTCGACCTTCCGCCGGTTCCGGACGATCCCGGGGTCGGCGAGGAGACGCGCGACGTCCCGCTCCCCGTACCGGGCGACCCTCTCGGGGCGGAAATCCGAGAACGCCCTGCGGTACCCTTCCCTGCGGTGGAGGATCGTCCGCCAGGAAAGTCCCGCCTGGGCCCCCTCCAGGACGAGGAACTCGAACAGGCGCCCGTCATCCCGCACGGGAACCCCCCACTCCTCGTCGTGGTACCGTGTCATCAGCAGGTCGTCCCCCGCCGACCAGGGGCACCGGACGGGCCCCGTTCCCCTCCCCCCCACCACGTTTCCTTTCTCTGTCAAGATGCGGATTTACCGTGACATAATACTAGTTTCGGTCCGAAACAACCGCATTGCGAGGGTGGACGACATGAGCACGAGCGAATCCCCGTTTCACATAAACGCGGCGGGCGTCCCCGCGCCGGCCGGCCTGTACGACCCGAAGAACGAGCACGACAGCTGCGGCGTCGGATTCGTCGCCCGGATCGACGGCGTCTCCCAGCACATCGTCGTGCAGAAGGGGATCCAGATCCTGGTCAACCTCGAGCACCGCGGCGCGATGGGCGGCGACAAGTCCACCGGCGACGGCGCCGGCGTCATGGTCGATATCCCCGACACCTTCTTCCGGCAGGTGTGCCCCGGCACCGGGCTGTACCTCCCCCCGCGGGGGGAGTACGCCGCCGGAACAGTCTTCCTCCCCATGGACGAGGCGACCGCCGACCGGTGCTCGGAAGCGCTGGAGCGGACGGCCGCTGCGGAAGGGTGCCCCGTGCTGGGGTGGCGGGAGGTGCCGGTCGACCCTTCCGTCCTCGGAGAGCTCGCCAGCTCCACCCGCCCCCGGATCCGGCAGGTCTTCCTCTCCCGGGGGAAGCACGAGGGAGACGCCTTCGAGCGGAAGCTCTACGTCGTCCGCCGTCTCGTGGAGAAAGAGACTTCCTCCTGGACGGGGACGGACGCCAGCCAGTTCTACGTGCCCAGCCTCTCCAGCCGCACCATCGTCTACAAGGGGCTGCTGACGGGGAGCCAGCTTCCGCAGTTCTATCCGGACCTGCGGAACGAGCTCTTCATGAGCCCCTTCGCGGTGGTCCACCAGCGGTACAGCACGAACACCCTGCCCACCTGGCACCTGGCCCACCCCTTCCGCATCGCGGCCCACAACGGGGAGATCAACACGCTCCGGGGGAACATCAACCGGATGCGGGCGCGGGAGGCGAACATCTCCTCCCCCCTGTTCGGGGACGATATCGGAAAGATCCGGCCCGTGATCATCGAGTCGGGCAGCGACTCCGCCATCTTCGACAACGCCCTGGAGCTGCTGCTCATGGCGGGGCGGTCGCTCCCCCACGCCGTGATGATGATGATCCCCGAGGCGTGGGGTTCCAAGTTCCAGATGAGCGAGGACAAGCGGTCCTTCTACGAGTATCACTCCGCGGTCATGGAGCCGTGGGACGGCCCGGCGGCGATGGTGTTCTGCGACGGCCGGTACCTGGGCGCCACCCTCGACCGCAACGGCCTGCGCCCCGCCCGCTACACCGTGACCCGCGACGGGATGATCGTTCTGGCGTCGGAGACCGGCGTGATCGACTTCCCGCCGGACCGGATCATCCGGCGCGGCCGGCTGCAGCCGGGGAAGATGCTCCTGCTGGACCTGAAGCAGAAGCGGATCGTGCCGGACCACGAGATCAAGGCGGTGATATCGCGCCGGAAGCCGTACCGGAAGTGGGTCAGGGAAAACAAGATCGAGCTGCGGGGCCTGTTCGTCCCCACCGAGATCCCCCCGGAGGACCCCGAGACGCTGCGCCGGAAGCAGCACGCCTTCGGGTACACGGAGGAGGAGGTCAAGCTCATCCTCTCCCCGATGGCCTCCCAGGGGCAGGAGCCGGTGGGCTCGATGGGTGACGACGCGGCGCTGGCGGTCCTGTCGGACCGCCCGCAGGTCCTCTTCGCCTACTTCAAGCAGCTCTTCGCCCAGGTGACGAACCCGCCCATCGACCCGCTCCGCGAGGAGCTGGTGATGTCGCTGAACAGCTTCATCGGGCGGGAGCGAAACCTCCTCGACGAGACGCCGGAGCACTGCAGGATGCTCAAGCTCATCCAGCCGGTCCTGACCCCGGAGGACATGCTGCGGCTGCGCAACGCGTCCCACCCGGACCTGGCCGCGGCGGAACTGGACATGCTCTTCCCGGCCGACGGGGAGGGGAAGGCGCTGGAGACGGCGCTCGCGCGGCTCTTCGTCCAGGCGGACAAGGCGATCCGCGGTGGCGCGACTCTGCTCGTCCTCACGGACCGGAACATGAACGCAAACCGGGCGCCGATCCCGTCGCTCCTGGCCACCGCCGGGCTGCACCACCACCTGATCCGCCGGGGACTGCGGACACAGGCGGCGATCATCGTGGAGAGCGGCGAACCGCGGGAAGTCATGCACTTCGCCCTCCTCCTCGGGTACGGCGCGAACGCCATCTGCCCGAGCACGGCCCTCTCCACGATCCGGGAGCTCGTCGAGTCGGGGATGCTGGAGAAGCCGTTGTCCACGGTGGAGGGGATGGAACGGTACATCACGGCGGTCAAGAAGGGGCTCCTCAAGACCTTCAGCAGGATGGGGATCTCCACGCTGCGCAGCTTCCTCGGCTCGCAGATCTTCGAGGCGGTGGGGCTGGGAAGGGACCTGGTGGGCAAATATTTCACCCACACGGCGTCCCGCATCGGGGGGGTCGGCCTGGACGAGATCGCGCGGGAGACGGTGTCCCGCCACCGGCGGGGGTTCCCGATCGACGGCCGCTGGGACGCATCGCACAACATGCTCGACGTGGGCGGCGTCTATCTGATCCGGGTCGAAGGCGAACGGCATCTGTGGACCCCCGAATCGGTCTACCGGCTGCAGGCCGCCACCCGCCTGGACGATTACGCCCTCTACAAGGAATACGCGAAGTTGATCAACGACCAGTCGGCCGCGCACGCCACCCTGCGCTCCCTCTTCCGCTTCCGGAACGGGAGCCCCGTCCCGATCGACGAGGTGGAGCCGGTGGAGGGGATCCTCCCCCGCTTCGTCACCGCCGCAATGTCCTTCGGTTCCATCAGCAAGGAGACCCACGAGACGATCGCCATCGCCATGAACCGGATCGGCGGGCGGAGCAACTCGGGGGAGGGGGGCGAGGACCCGGAGCGGTACATCCCCCTGCCGGACGGCGACAGCCTGCGGTCCCGGATCAAGCAGGTCGCCTCGGGGCG
>Ga0316600_10001076_pt1 | contig 12557 bp, 10 predicted proteins | sample OWC_soil_day5_CT_FD_207652 | JGI IMG/M metagenome (GOLD analysis project Ga0316600, IMG submission 207652) | Wetland soil microbial communities from Old Woman Creek delta, Ohio, United States - OWC_soil_day5_CT | ecosystem: Environmental > Terrestrial > Soil > Wetlands | place: USA: Ohio... | reverse complement strand
ATAATTGCTACATTTCTTATATCTTCTCTTTTACTCATAATCAGCCTCCTAATATAATAAAAAAAGAATGCATTATTTCATGCATTTCTTTTAGTTTGCATACACTTCATCATATTATACAAAGTTTGCGATGTCAATCAAAAAATTTTTAATATATGCTAACATCAACAATATTTTTACAAAAAATATACAAAAGGCAGATATCATTAATAATCTGCCTTTTGCACTGATCTAAGTGATCCTTCTTAAATATCATTCATTAACTTCTTCATATACCTTACTACTTTTTCAACCCGTATCGCTACATCACGTAATTTATCCGGTTCACGAAGGACAACGTTTAAAATACGTTTTTTTATTTGAACATATTCAGCTTCCGCTAAACTTAAGAAGTCTTCCAAGTCTTTCGCTACTGGTTCAATGGTAATATTGGCTTCTTCTACCCGCCAAGTGCGGCCTTCAATAATCGCCGTATCACCATAACGAGGAATATACGTACTCACTTTTATTTTTTCACCAATAAGATCAGCCAATGGATAGGATGCAATCGGCTCACCATGTACTAAAAAAATATTCGCTGGTTTTGGATTATTAATACGGCTGAGCCACTCCATGATTTGATTGCGATCTGCATGCGCAGAAAAGCCTTCTAAATTATAAATTTTTGCTTTTACACCGACTTCTTCACCCATGATCTTCACGCGCTTAATTCCGTCAACAAGTCGTCTGCCCATGCTGCCCTCTGCTTGGTACCCAACAAATAAAACACTAGCCTCCGCACGCCATAAATTGTGCTTTAAATGATGTAAAATACGTCCTGCATCCGCCATACCACTTGCAGAAATGATAATTTTAGAACCAGGCATATTGTTTAAGGCTCTAGATTCTTCGGCTGTTTTGGCTATGATAAGGTGAGGCATTTCAGGTAGGCCGCCTATACTGCTTAATAGTTTAGCCGCCTCCTCATCATATTCTTGGGTATTATGAGCAAAAATTTGCGTTACTGCAATCGCCAATGGACTATCAATAACAACTGGAATATCAGAAATTTTATTTTCTTTCCAAAGTTTATGTAAATAGAATAACAGTGTTTGTGTACGACCAACTGCAAAAGATGGAATAACGACATTCCCACCACGATCCACTGTATCATTGATAATTTCAGCTAATTTATCTTCCTTATCATAATGCAAATGAAGGCGATTACCATAGGTCGATTCCGTAATAACATAATCAGCCCCATCAATAATGGTAGGATCTTTAATGATTGGTTGATCAGGTTGCCCCAAATCTCCTGAAAATAAAAGTTTAACAGTTTCATTATTCTCTGTAACAAAAACTTCTACAATCGCTGATCCAATGATATGCCCAGCATCCTTAAAACGAACCACAACCCCCGGAATTAGATTTAACTCATCATTATAAGCCACTGGAGCAAAATGGGCTAATGCCGCCAATGCATCATCCACTGTGTATAAAGGTTCAACATGTTTTTTTCCAGCACGCTCACCTTTTCGATTGGCTATTTCCGCATCACTTTCTTGAATATGTGCACTGTCAGGAAGCATAATTCCACACAATTCGCTTGTCACCTTAGTAGCATAAACTTTCCCCTTAAACCCTTGTTTGCATAATTTAGGAATCAAACCACAATGATCAATATGGGCATGTGTAAGAACAACACAATCTATACTAGCTGGCTCATAAAGAAAGTTACGATAATTTAATGCTCTTACAGTTTTAGAGCCTTGAAACATACCACAATCAATTAGTATTTTCTTTCCCGCTACTTCAAGTAAAAAAGACGAACCTGTTACGATTTGAGCTGCACCCAAAAATTGTAATTTCATAATTCCTTGGCCTTCCTTCTATAGCGCATTTTTTATTTTCATTATACCATAATAAACAAATATCAGCTATCAATTTACATAATACTCTGATTATTTATTAGTGTAAAAATGACTACTGCTTTTTTTTGCAATAGTCATTTTCTTTATTCACCGATCGTTCTAACTTCTGGATGCAAATTTACACCATGTTTCTCATAAACCATTTTTTGTACTTCTTGGATCAAATTCAAAACATCTTGAGCCGTAGCTTCACCAGCATTTACAACAAAACCAGCATGTTTTTTAGAAATTTGTGCACCGCCAACTTTAAACCCCTTTAACCCTGTTTGCTCAATTAAGGTTCCCGCAAAATACCCTTCCGGTCGTTTAAATGTACTACCGGCACTTGGCATTTCAAGTGGTTGTTTACTTTCACGCCTGATTGTAAGATCATCCATCTTAGCTTCAATTTCTTTTTTGTCGCCACTGACCAATGATACTTCCACTTCACAAATAACATAATGATTGCTTTGAAAAATACTATGGCGATAACCAAATTCCAGTTCATCTTTATGATACCGAACAATCTCACCTTCTAGTGAAACAGCCGTCACCGCTGTAATAATCTCACTGATTTCACCATCGTAAGCACCAGCATTCATGAAAACTGCACCACCAATGCTGCCAGGAATACCAATGGCAAATTCCATTCCACTCAACGATAAAGTTAGCGCAAAAATGGCTACATCTTTTAATAATGAACCTGATCCAACAATGATGTTTGTTCCCTCTTGTTTCATATAAGACATGTTATCATCAAATTTAACAACAACGCCACGAATTCCTTTATCTAAGACCAAAACATTTGAGCCATTTCCAAGAACGGTAAATGGCATTTGATATTTTTTAATTAATCGAAAAACATTTACAACCTCATCCACTGTAGCTGGTAACACTAAAAAATCCGCTGGTCCACCAATTTTAAACGTGGTATGGTTTTTCATTGGTTCATCCAGTAGAACTTGCGACTTCGGTAATATTTTATTTAATTCTGCTATAAATTCACGATTGTTTTGCAAGATGAATTCATTCCTCCAATATCATAATACTACGAATATATTTTTTATTATTCCTTTTGTTTTAAGTTTATACCGCTACCCTATTGCTATTCAAAAATGTTTTAATTTAGTATAACAAATATTTAGCATAATTTTGGAAAACTTTGTTGTTTTAAAGCTTCATAGGCAACAATGGCTACAGAATTAGACAAATTCAGAGACCGCGCATCGCTAACCATCGGTATACGGATACAAGCATCCCAATTTTCCTTTAAAATACTTTCTGGAATCCCCGCTGTTTCTTTACCAAAAACCAACAGATCATCTGGTGTGAATTTTACTTCACTATAAGATTTTGTTGTCTTCGTTGTATTGTAATAGAAATTATGACCTTGATATTTCTCTACTACCTCAGCAAAATTTTCATGATAATGTACTTTTACCAAGTGCCAATAATCAAGCCCCGCTCTTTTTAAAGACTTATCATCAACCGAGAAGCCAAGTGGTTTCACTAAATGAAGTTCACACCCCGTTGCCGCACAAAGCCTAGCGATATTGCCTGTGTTTCCTGGAATTTCTGGTTCAATCAATACGATATGCATAACTACACCTCTATAAAATTTAGTTTTAATCTATTTTTTACTCGCATACAAAATATACAGTCTTAATATATTCCACAAAAAAGAAAAAAATCCTACTAAATTCAAGTAGGATTTTTTCTTTTCCAGTTCATATTCAATGGGCATGAGTTTTATATTGGCTTGCTTTTATTAAATCGGCAACAATTAAAATCTGAAATCGCGTTTTCCTTCATGTAGTTCTACCAAATGCGCTTCAGCGATTTTTCTTACTTTTTCATTCGTAATGCGCGGTATTTCGTCTACGATTACCTTTTCGCCTTTTTTCTTTGTATCCGCAGATGCATAGTCTTCCAAATATTCTTTGAGTGTCATCAATGCATTTGGTTGACAACAATTCACAATCTGTCCTGATTTCACGAGTTTCATAAAACGATCACCTGTACGCCCTTCACGATAACAAGCAGTACAGAAACTAGGAATATATCCTAGCCCAAGTAACCAATTCACTATTTCATCCAGCGTACGTGTATCATTTACATCAAACTGCGCTGAATTATCGTCTTCCGCTTCAGGCTCTACATAACCACCAACACTGGTACTAGAACCACCACTAATTTGTGATATACCTAATTTTAAAACTCGTTTACGTATGTTTGGAGACTCACGGGTAGAGACGATCATACCAGTGTAAGGAACAGCAATACGAAGAATGGCAACAATTTTTTCAAAAACATCGTCAGAAATTGCATTGCTAAAATTTTCCGGATCAATATCATCGGCAGGACGAATACGGGGAACACTAATCGTATGTGGCCCAACTCCCATCGTAGCTTCTAAATGTTCCGCATGCATAAGCAGTCCAACAAAATCATAACGATACATATTTAAGCCAAACAAAACCCCCACACCAACATCATCAATTCCACCTTCCATCGCACGATCCATCGCTTCTGTATGGTAAGCATAATCGCGTTTTGGGCCTGTTGGATGAAGTTCTTCATAACTTTTTTTATTATAAGTTTCTTGGAAAAGAATATAGGTACCAATGCCGGCATCTTTTAACTTACGATAATTTTCCACTGTAGTTGCCGCAATATTTATATTAACCCGGCGAATTGCACCATTTTTATGTTTAATGCTATAAATCGTTTTGATACTATCAAGCACATACTCGACTGGATTGTTCACTGGATCTTCACCAGTTTCTAACACCAAACGTTTATGCCCCATATCTTGCAAAGCAACAACTTCACGAGCAATATCTTCTTGAGAAAGTTTTTTACGAGAAATGCTTTTATTTTTTAAATGGTATGGGCAATACACACAACCATTGATACAGTAATTTGATAAATATAAAGGAGCAAACATTACAATACGATTTCCATAAACTTTTTGTTTTATTTCCTCAGCCAAAGTAAACATTTTTTCAATTTCATCTTCTAAATCACATTCTAATAAAACAGCTGCTTCTTTATGTGACAAACCCTTACAATCTTTTGCGCGTTCAATGATACTATCGATTAATTCACGATTGGCTTTATTGGCTTTTGCATAGGCAATCGTATCTAAAATTTCTTGATCATCGATAAATTCTGTTGCAACTTTTGATTTCATATTATACATTGTCAAAACTCCTCTTTGCTTTTCATAGATTTTCATTAAATAAAAATACACATAAAATTAAGGCTTTCATTTTTTCTTTGCTTCCAGTTATACTTTTGAATATACTGTCTTACTGCTCACATTAGGCAGCATACCTAATTTACCAGAAAACGCACTAATAACATCGGCTGGTGCATCCATTACAATGCTAATAACAGAAACGTTTTTTGTATGATAAGGAATTCCCATTCTGCCTACAATATAATCACCATATTCTTGAATAATCGCATTTAATTTCCCAACCGACTCTTTACTGCTGAGCATAATACCAATTAAAGCAACACGTGTTTCCATAAGTAAATCCCCTCTTTTTAAAAAATAACGCAAAAAATCCTTGTACCCCAAATGGGCACAAGGATAGCTTATCAAAACAGAAGAATGGCTACATCACCGTATCATTCCTAACGCATTTCAACTATTCTATCGCCTTCTCATTTGGGACAAACCCTCATGCTGTCAGCACGATAACAATTTTTAAAAGGATTGGTTTACGGTCAGATAACCATTAGTTATCTTAACTGTGCACCTCAATTACAATTTAGTATACTCCAAATTCCAATAAAAATCTATACTTTTTACCCTAAAAAGAAGAAGCTGTTACATTTTAATGTAAAGCAGCTTCTTTCTTCTTGATCAATCTATTCTAATACTGCACCTTTGCTAGCAGAAGTTGCTAAACGTGCATAACGCGATAAATATCCTTTTGTTACTTTTGGTGCTGGTTGTACCCACGCAGCTTTACGCTTTTCCATTTCTTCATCGCTAATTAATACGTCAAGTTTACGGTTAGGAATATCTATATCAATAACATCCCCCTCTTGAACAAAAGCAATTGGGCCACCTGCCATCGCTTCTGGAGAAACATGTCCAATACAAGCACCACGAGTCGCGCCACTGAAACGACCATCCGTAAGAAGTGCTACTTTTAAGCCCATTCCTGTAATCACCGCGGTTGGATTCAGCATTTCACGCATACCAGGACCACCCTTTGGCCCCTCATAACGAATAACGACTACATGACCATTTTTAATTTGGCCAGTAACAATTGCTTCAATCGCAGCTTCTTCTGAGTCATATATCTTTGCAGTTCCTTTATAAACTAACATATCCTCTGTAACAGCACTTTCTTTCACAACAGCATAATCTGGTGCTAAGTTACCCTTTAATATTGCAATACCACCTTTATTACGATACGGCGCATCCACTGTTTTAATTACTTCCGGACGTGTAACTTCAGCATCTTGAATACGCTCGCCAAGAGTTCCTGTTACTGTCACTGCATCTAAATGAAGTAAATCTTTATGAGCCAATTCATGCATAACAGCATTTAGCCCGCCCGCTTCATCTAAATCTTGCATATGATGCGTACCACCAGGACTAAGCTTTGTAATATAAGGTGTTCTTGCACTAATTTCATCGAATAAAGGTAATGGTAGTTCGATACCTGCTTCATGAGCAATTGCAGTTAAATGAAGTACAGTATTGGAAGAACCACCTATTCCCATGTCAACCGTAATTGCATTTTCGAAGGCTTTTTGTGTCATGATATCACGAGGTTTAATATCTCTTTTCACTAAATCCAAAATTACTTGACCAGCCTTCTTAGCAAGCATTCTTCTCGCACCAGTTTGCGCTGCTGGAATTGTACCATTGCCAGACAAGCCCATCCCTAAAACTTCTGTTAGCGAATTCATCGTATTCGCAGTAAACAAGCCAGAGCAAGACCCACAACCAGGACAAGCAGATTTTTCTAAATCAGCAAGTTCATCTGCTGTAATTTTACCAGCTTCAAACTTACCTGCCGCTTCGAAGATACTACTAACACTGATATCTTGTTCTTTATAACGGCCAGCCATCATAGGCCCGCCACTTACAACTACACAAGGAATATTTAATCTAGCCGCCGCCATAAGCATCCCAGGAACAATTTTATCACAATTAGGAATAAGCACTAGCCCGTCAAAACCATGACCTGTTGCTACTGCTTCAATGGAGTCAGCAACAAGTTCACGAGTTGCCAAAGAAAACTTCATTCCTTGATGGCCCATTGCAATACCATCACAAACACCAATTGCCGGAAATTCCATTGGCGTGCCACCAGCAGCAGCAACACCAAGTTTAACCGCTTCAGCAATTGTTTTTAAATGAAAATGCCCTGGAATAATTTCATTAAATGCATTTACGACACCAATCAATGGCTTTTCCAAATCTTCTGGACCATATCCCATAGCATAGAATAAAGATCTATGTGCTGCACGTGTTGAGCCTTTTTTTACAATATCACTTCTCATATAGTTTCCCACCTGTTCTTTTTCATATCAATTTAATACAACAAATGATAAAGTCTGCAACACTGTTCACAAATCAATGTATACATCTTTACACTTTTATCGTAAATATAGTTAATTCCATGTTAAGTTTGATAATCCTTCTAAAATTATTTTATTCATCATAAAAATTTTATTATTTCATATTCTTTTATTAAAATTCAATACCACGTTGTGCTTTTATACCTGCTTTATAAGGATGTTTTACTTCTTTCATTTCTGTAACTAAATCTGCACAGGCAATAATTTCTTCTTTTGCATCACGACCAGTAATTACCAAATGCATCTGCTTGGGTTTTAAAGCAATCAGTTCCAATGCCTGCTCAACTTCAATTAAGCCAAATTTAATCGCATAGTTTAACTCGTCTAAAATAAGCATATCCCAACAACCCGATTCCATTTCTTGTTTTGCTATTTCTAAGGTTTTCTGAGCTGCCAACCTATGTTTTTCTGATTCGACTTTATTCTCTTGTTTGGTAAAGCCTTCCCCCATTTGCCGAATAACAAGATTAGGACCCAATTGCTGCACTGCTTTTAATTCTCCATATTTCCAATTACCTTTAATAAACTGCAAAATTAAAACTTTTAATCCATTTCCCCAAGCCCTAAGAGATAGGCCTAACGCCGCTGTTGTCTTTCCTTTACCATTTCCCGTATTAATAATAGTTAAACCCTGTGTATTTTCCATTTTAACCTCCAAATCAAATTATATAAAACAGATAAATATTTAAAATTCGCAAAACGTGTTATACTATATGTTACCACAAATTCAAGGAGTAATTATGAAAAAATTTACAATCATCATAGCTATCGTGGCAATAACCGCCTTCCTATATACTATTGATCATAGAGAGCCTCAGAAAGAAACTCCATATGAAAGTAATGTCGAACTAATTAAGCAAACAAACTTTGCAAAAGATGTAATGCCACATACAAATAAACCTGTATCGATCCGTCACTATGATAAAAAAAATCCCGCTAGTACTACCCCACTTTTACTTTGGCACACAGTTTCTGGCGCTGTTTTTTATGAGCTAGAAATACTAAATGATATACCAGAAAACCCTAATGGAATTTCTACTTCTGACCATCGTGTTTTTAGCACACGTGAGATATTCACCAATGGATATTATGCTGATTTATCCCCTTATTTAAGTATAAACAAAAACTTTTATTGGCGAGTCCGTGCTTTAGATTATGACGGAAATGCCCTCGGCGTATTTTCTGACGCTGAGCAGATTGTTGTAAATCCAAATTTAAAAATTGCACAGAAACCAATAATCAATAATATTGATCAGGTAACTAACCTACCGATCCCATTATATCCTGTATATAACTGGATTCCGATACATAATATTGTAGATTATGAATTAGAGTTGTTATCTAGCCCTCCTGATGTCGAAAATGGCATTATGCCCTCTGAAGATCGTGTTTGGAGCAAAGTTGTTAATAATACCTTAGATTGTTATGACGATTTTGCCCGTTTATTATCACCAGGCACTTATTATTGGCGCGTACGGGGCATTGATGAAAATGGTGATACCATTGGTGAGTACTCAGATACTGAAAGCTTCGTTGTCACCGAACAACCACATCGTGTAGATGTTGCTACTTTTGGTGACAGCATTACGCATGGTGGTGGCGCACTTTCTTACTCACCAGCAAATTTAGAATATAGTTATCAAACTTATTTAGAATTTCCCGCGCTCAATCTTGGTAAAAGTGGCGATACTTCCACCACTATGGCAGAACGTTTTGATAGCGACGTTTTACCATTTCGTCCTAAAAACTTGCTTATTCTTTGTGGTTCAAATAGCATCCGTGCGGGCACGCCAGCAAATGAAATCATTAATGATTTATTAACCATTCGAACCAAATGTTTCATCTATAACATTCGCCCTATTTTCCTCACACTGATGCCATTAAACCCCGATAACATTTATAAGGCATTTGGTACTGAAACAGCACCGAATTGGAAGCTAGAAATGATGGGAGTAAATGATTTCATCCGTAAACAACAGTATTACATTGATATAGAACCTTATTTTTATGATGAAAATGGTGAAATGGCAACATACCTAGCTACCGATGGCCTTCATCCCGATATTACGGGAAAAAAACTCATGGCAGAAATCATCAATGCCAACAAAAAACGTGTACTACGTTAAATTATTTTAACTTCAGTCCATACTCAGCAATGCATTTTTGAATTGCATCACTACTATTATTAAACTCAATTCCATAAGATTTCGCTTTTTGATTTTCTAATCTTACATCACGATTTTTCTTCATATATTTTTCTTTATCTTCAAAAAGCAATTCTTGTACTCTATGCTCCAAACCTAAGCCGCAAAAGATTTCTTTAACGATTTCATAGCGGCTTTTATTATTTTCTGACCCTAAATGATAAGTTCCATAAGGAACCGTAAATATTTTATTTACAGCTTCCACCATTTCATAAACGTAAGTTACTCCTCTAAATTCATGCGGAGAAGCAACGATCTTTTCATTTTTTAAAATAGATTCTATCGTATTCCAGAAAATATTGCCAGACATACCACAGTTCTTTTCTGGCATGCCAAATAACCAAGTAAATCGTACAATCCAAAGTTCAACGATGATTTCTTTGATTAGGCTTTCTGCCTCTAATTTATTTTGTCCATAAACCGTATCTGGTTTTGCTTCATCTGTTTCTTTAAATGGTCCAGCATTTTGATTGCCATTAAATATTTGTTCTGTACTGATAAACACCATTTTAGCTCCAACTGCTTTGGTGGCTTTCGCTATGCTTATCGCCCCTTCTACATTGATCTTATAAGCCATTTCAGGGTTTTGATTACAATAATCGGTTACCGCAATTGCCGCCGTATGAATTACATAGTCCGGTTTAAATGCTTGAAACTTAGCCATAATATCTTGCTGATCACTTACATTCATCTCCGCTTTTGTTGGTGCTAAAATTTCATATTGATCCTTGTAATACTTCGCAAAACGTGATGCAAAAAAGCCTCTTCCGCCAGTGATTAATATTTTTTCCATGATAGCCCTCCTATTTTTATTTATTTTTTAATTTCGCTTTATTATTCTTTCAATCTAATCTTTACTTTATATCATATCATGAATGATTATTTTTCCAACTCATTTATACGCAAAATAAAATCTCGTTCTTAAACAAAAAACTGAGTCCCAAATTGAAGACTCAGTTAATATTTTTTGTTATTTTTTTGTTTACTTACTAGAATACATCGTATTTTACTGCATGCTTTCATTTATATTTCAAATAAACGATTGGTTTTATCAAGGATATTATCACGACGTTGTTTTGCGGCGTAGAAATACTCATAAATATTTTGACGATTACCAAGCCCAATATCCACAATAACGTTATCAATAATTTGCTTTAATTCTTCTAAATTGTGAATAATCGCCTCTGGATTTGAGATACAGATGTCAGCCCACATATCCGCATTGGAGGAAGCGATACGCGTCGTATCTTTAAAACCACCACCAGCGAGTTTTAAATTTGCTTCAATATCATTTTGGCTATTATTTAGCAAAGTTACCAGTGCCGCTGCCGTCACATGTGGTACATGGCTAATGACGGAAGCGCAACGATCATGTTGCGCAATATCCATAGTCGTAATGTTTGCGCCCGTAGCTTCGACTAGTTTGCATACTGCTTTAATCGCTTCTTGCGGCGCTCCCGTATCTTCAACAATCACATAGCATTTATGACGAAACAGATTTTTATCGGCGGCAGCTATCCCGCTATGTTCTTTCCCTGCCATCGGATGGCCTGCAACGTAATAAATATTTCCTGGCAATATTTTCCTGATTTTTTCCCAAATATATTGTTTCGTGCTCCCTGTATCCGTAAGAATTGCACCTGGTTTTAAAAAGGGAAGAATTTTTTCTATCATTGGCACGATTTGTAACACTGGGGTACTTAAGAATACGATGTCAGCATCTTTAACTGCTGTTTCGTAATCCTGGGTGGTCGTATCTACTGCACCACGCTGCATAGCAATGTCTAATGTTTCTGCTTTGCTATCTAAGCCCCAAACATAAACATCCTCGTTAAATTGATGTTTAATTGCTAGGCCAATTGAACCACCAATCAAGCCAATCCCAATGATTGCAACCTTTACCTTACTCATCTAAGTTTTTTACCCATTAACTTTGAAAATTCTTCTACTTCATTCATTACAATTTGAAAATTTTCTGGTGTTAAAGATTGATTTCCATCACATAATGCAATTTCAGGATTTGGATGTACTTCAATCATCAAACCATCTGCACCAACAGCGATAGCCGCTCTCGCCATCGGGCGAACCATTTTCCAACGACCAGTACCATGACTTGGATCAACAATAATCGGTAAATGTGACAATTGCTTTACTGCCGCTACTGCACTTAAATCAAGTGTATTTCTCGTATAAGTTTCAAAAGTACGTACGCCACGTTCACATAAAATAACATTGTAATTGCCTTCGCTCATAATATATTCTGCTGCATTTAACCACTCACTAATCGTCGCGGATAATCCACGTTTTAGTAGTACTGGTTTATTTGCTTTGCCGACCACTTTCAAAAGCTCAAAGTTTTGCATATTTCTTGCCCCTACTTGTAGTACATCAGCATATTCACAGTGTAGATCAATCGCGTTAACATCCACGATTTCTGTTACAACTTTTAAATCGTGTTCTTGCCCAGCTTCTGCAAGCATTTTTAAACCAACTTCAGCCAACCCTTGAAAATCATATGGAGAAGTCCGAGGTTTAAAAGCTCCACCGCGTAAAAAATGTGCTCCAGCTTCCTTCACACAACGCGCAGCTTCGAAAAGTTGTTCCCTGCTTTCAACTGCACATGGCCCCGCCATAACGCCAATATTGCCACCACCGACGAGAACTCCACCAACATTCACAATGGTATCTTCACGTTTAAATCCGCGACTTACAAGTTTATAGCTTTCTGTAATTGGAACGGATTTTTCCACACCATCGAATACATCCATCTGTAATTGCGCAATCTTCTTCTTATCACCAATAACGCCAATAATTGTACGAGATTGCCCTGTGGATAGGTGAAATTCTAAACCAA
>Ga0316600_10001075_pt1 | contig 12563 bp, 8 predicted proteins | sample OWC_soil_day5_CT_FD_207652 | JGI IMG/M metagenome (GOLD analysis project Ga0316600, IMG submission 207652) | Wetland soil microbial communities from Old Woman Creek delta, Ohio, United States - OWC_soil_day5_CT | ecosystem: Environmental > Terrestrial > Soil > Wetlands | place: USA: Ohio... | reverse complement strand
TTATGGTAACTGGGGTATTGCTGAAAGTCTGCTGATTGACGGAAATAAAGTCTATTTTTCTCCCGGCGGACCCGAAACCATGACCATTGCACTGAACAAGACAAACGGCGAAATCATATGGAAGTCCAAAAGCCTTAATGACAAGCCCGGCTACGTTTCACCCATTCTGGTAAATTATGCCGGCAAAAAAATGCTCATAAATGTTTCTTTGGGCCGTGTTTTCGGAGTGGATGTTACCAATGGGGATATTCTCTGGTCGATTGCCCACCTGGGTGAATCTCCCTGGGGTGATCTTATCAAATGCACAACACCTTTATTTAAAGATGGAATGGTTTACGTTACCGGAGGCTACAATATGGGTACCATGATGGTTAAAATTGCTGACGACGGAAACAGTGCCAAAGTTTTATGGACCAGTGATGTACTGGATAATCACCACGGCGGGGTTGTGCTTGTTGATGGTTATATTTTCGGTTCAAACTGGCTGAGCAATGCCGATGGTAACTGGTGCTGCATTGACTGGAATACCGGGCAAAAAATGTGGGAAGAGCATTGGAATTGCAAAGGATCCATCATCGCGGCCGACGGAATGCTTTACATTTATGATGAAAAAAACGGCAATGTGGGTTTGTTGAGACCAGATCCTGAAAAATTCGAACTGGTTAGCAGTTTTAAAATTACACAAGGAAGTTCAGGACCTTTCTGGGCTCATCCGGTGATCCATAATGGTATACTTTATCTCAGGCATACCAATGCATTAATGGCCTATGATATTCAGGCTAAATAGTTTGTTCAGTTCTCCAAAACATTATCAAAATGAAATGAATATGAAAAACAATCGTTGGTACATTTCGGTGCTGATTTTGCTGACAAGTATAACTTACGTTTGTGCACAAGGATGGCCACAGTATTTAGGTCCCAGCAGGGATGGCACATCTTCTCAGAAAGGCATATTACGGACATGGCCTGCAAATGGTCCGGAAGTATTATGGACAGCCAACCTGGGTGTAGGTTATGGTGGCCCGGTGGCCATAGACGGTAAAGTGTACATCCTCGACAGGGATGACAAAACCGGTGACATCATGCGTTGTCTGGATCTGAACAATGGAACAGAAGTTTGGAAATTTGCCTATGATGCGCCGGGATCTGTAATGTTCCCGGGTTCTCGGAGCGTACCAGCTCTCGACGGAAATTATGTATATTCCTGTGGTCCATATGGTGATCTCTATTGCATAGATATCAACACCCATCAGCCGGTTTGGAATAAAAATGTGTGGAAGGATTTTGGCGGTCAACAAATTCCCACATGGGCCATTTCACAATGTCCGCTTGTTTATGGAGATATACTCCTATTGGCATCACAGGCCCCGGAGGCCGGTGTTGTAGCTTACAATAAACTGAACGGGAATTTAGTATGGAAAACGCTTTCTCTCGGTGCTGTCGGATACGTTAGTCCTGCTCTGGTAAAAGTAAGCGGAGAAGATCAGGTTGTAATGATCACTGCCACTGCAGGAGGTGGATTCGGGCAAACTGGAAGCGGAGGCAAGGTTGTTGGTATCAGCCCTGCTACAGGAAAAATACTATGGGAGTACAGCAACTGGCAGTGTAGAATTCCAATACCTAGTGCTGTTGATGCCGGTGATAACAAAATCCTCATTACCGGAGGGTATGAAGCCGGTACAGCAATGATCAAAATAGAAAAAAAGGGAGATGGAAGCTATACCGTAGAAGAATTATTTAAAACTCCTGATTTCGGATCCCACACACAGGCGCCACTTTTGATTAACGGTAATTTTTATGCCCAATATTCTACCAATGAAAGAAAAGACGGTTTGGTTTGTATGGGTATGGATGGTACAATTAAATGGAAAACGGGCAGAGAACCAGGATTCGATAAAGGCGGTATGATATCTGCCGATGGTGTATTAATCGCTACAGATGGAATGACTAACCTGTACCTGATTGATCCAGATCCGTCATCTTTTAAAATGATCACATCTGCGGAGCTTTTACAGCAGGGAGCAACAAGTGGTGAAGCTAATGCATCCAGAGCAGGAGGTGCAACTCAAAACTGGGCGCCGATAGCACTGATCGATGGCAAATTACTGATCAGGGATCAGGGCAGGATGTTGTGCATTAAAGTGGCGCAATAAACTATTGCTGAATCCAGGTTTATATGTTATATATCATTACTAAAATTAAGCGTATTTGTATTATTTGAATTAAATTTCACCAGTTTACTGCAACAATTAATGAAGAAGATCTCAGAACAATATTTACTTTGGATAACCATTTTTTTTGGTTGTTGTATTTTCTTATTCTGGTTTTTTCATAATCCCGTAAAGGCATTAGTTGAATCTGTACCCGGACTGGATAATCGTCCCGCTAAATCATCCGGTTTAAGTGATTCGGTTATTATTGGTGAATTTTTTACCCGGTACGACAGTACTTTTGTACCTTCTTTAACCGGTTCATGGCCAGGTTTCAGGGGATCCGGCCATGATAATATTTACAGCGAGGATATCAGGCTTATCGACAAATGGCCTTCCGAAGGCCCAAAAGTGCTTTGGGAAAAGGATATGGGTGAAGGCCATGCGGCAGCTGCCATTTATAACGGCAGAGTATATGTTCTCGATTATGATGAACGACGAAAAAGAGACAACCTTCGTTGTTTATCTCTGGCAGACGGAACCGAACTCTGGCGTCGTGGTTATTCCATAGAGATTAAACGGAACCACGGAATGTCGAGAACCATCCCTGCTGTAAACGATAAGTACGTGGTTACCATAGGTCCCCGTTGTCAGGTGATGTGCAGCGATGCTATTACCGGCGACCTTGTATGGGGAATAGACCTTGTCCGGGATTTTCAAGCGGTTGAACCTCTTTGGTATACCGGACAATGCCCGATCATTGAAAACAATGTGGCAGTGCTTGCCGTTGGCGGTAAATCGTTGTTAATGGGGGTGAATTGTGCAACCGGACAGGTAGTGTGGCAAACCCCGAATCCGGACAGCTTGAAAATGTCTCATTCCTCCATTATACCCATGACTATTGCCGGTAAAAGAATGTATGTTTATAATGCTTTGGGCGCCCTGGTTGGTGTATCTGCCGAAGAAAGTGACATTGGAAAGTTATTGTGGATATCAAAGGAATTTAATGCGAATGTCATTGCCCCTTCCCCGGTTTATATTGGTGAGAATAAAATATTTATTACAGCAGGCTATGGTGCCGGCGGGGCTGTTATCAGAATAAACCGGTCAGGTGAAAGTTTTTCACCACAAACATTGCAGATGTATAAACCCTCCGAAGGAATGTCGTCGGAACAACAAACTCCCATATACAAGGATGGTGTGGTATTTAATATACAAACAAAGGATGCCGGTACTTCAAAAAATCAGTTTATTTGCTGCGCTCCTGATGATCTTAAGAAAATACTGTGGACAAGTCCAACTTCGGATCGGTTTGGAATGGGACCCTATATTATTGCCGATAATAAGTTTTTTATCCTCAGCGATGAGGGCGATTTGACCATTGCGAGGTACAGTACTTCAAAATTTGAAATTCTTGATAAAGCAAAGGTAATTGAAGGAGAGGATGCATGGGGTCCCTTTGCAATAACCAATGGACTTATGGTACTGCGAAATTCAAAAAAAATGGTTTGTGTGGATTTAAGGGCAAATTAAGATCAGGTAATGAAACAGAAATTTATTATCGGTTTATCTGTGTTACTGCTGCTCCTGGCAGTATTTCTCATTGCCCGTGACCTGTTCAGGAACTCGCCTTCTTTTATTACAACCGACTGCTGTGGTGAGGACGGGGCATTAAAGGAATTTGATCCTTCTTTGATCGGTTTTACCAAAATAAAGGTCATTGCAACAGGTTTGAATAATCTCTCCGGAATTACCACAAACAACAACGGGCAAATTTTTGTTTGCGGCAACGAACAGGTTGTTGCTTATGATACATCAGGTAATAAAACCGCTGAATTCGCTACTGATACCATGGCCAACTGCATAGCATTTAAAAACGATATTATTTATATAGGAACAGGTGCATATATTACTGAATATAATAAAAACGGCGATCTTATTGACAAATGGAAACCTTTTAAAAGTGATGGATATCTGACATCTCTTGCACCCGGTGATGATTTTATTTATGCAGCCGATGCCATGAGTAAAAGGATCCTGAAATATTCCTACAACGGGGAACTGGAAATGACATTCGGGAAAAAAGACAGCCTAACCGGGGCACCCGGATTTGTAATACCAAGTTTGTATTTTGATGTTGCATATGGAGGATTCAACGACCTTTGGCTCGTTAACCCGGGCTGGCTGAGACTGGAGAACTATTCCACCAGCGGTTCATTACGGTCCTCATGGGGAAAGGCATCTTTTGAAAACAGCGGTTTTACCGGTTGCTGCAATCCTGTCCACATGGCCCTATTACCAGACGGAAGCTTTGTTACCTATGAAAAAGGAATTGATAAAATTAAACTATTTGATCAGGCCGGACAGTTCCAGTGTATGGTTGCCGGGGCAGGAAGCTTCAGGGAAAATGCGGATTTTCAGCTTGGCAATAATAATCTGGTAAAAGACATTACAACCGACAGCAGAGGATTTATCTATATATTAGATGCCTATAATGAGATAAATATTTTTAAAAAGAATGCCATTTAAAAATATAACGCCATGAAGAAGGAGAAAAAAATAAAAAGAAGGGATTTCATCAATACCGGTATACGGTTCGGTATTGGGGCCGGATTGGGAGCTATTGCCATCGGACTCTCCACAAGGTCGGTTTCAGGCAAGACGATATGGCAGATCGATCCTTCCAAATGTGTACAGTGCGGTAATTGTGTTACCGAATGTGTATTGCAGACTTCGGCCGTAAAATGTACCCATGTAACCGATATGTGCGGTTACTGTGATCTATGCAGCGGCTATTTGCGCCAGGGCGTAAAAGACCTGAATACGGCTGCCGAGAACAGGCTATGTCCGACCAATGCCATTGTAAGAACCTATGTGGAAGAGCCATACTTTGAATACAGAATTGTTGAGGAACTCTGCAACGGATGCGGTAAATGTGTTAAAAACTGCGGTTCGTTCGGTAACGGATCTCTTCAGTTACAGGTAAATCAGGAACTGTGCGTAAACTGTAATCAGTGTTCAATTGCCAGGTCATGCCCGGCAGAGGCATTCAGCAGGGTTGAACATAAAACACCCTATTTATTGAAGGGTTTTGAAGATCTGAATATTAAGGGTTAGTACAAATGAATCACACATCTGCCAGTATGACAACCATGAAACGATTTTTAAGATATGCTTTACTTATGATGGTTGTCTCAATTTTAGCTGTTCATGTATTTTCACAGCGGTTCCCGGCACCTGAGTTTGAAGGCGATTACCAGATACCTCCCACACAGATTGCCAAAGTAAAACCTGTAATTTTTGAATACCTCGATATTCTTGTATTCCTGGGAACATTATCACTCCTTACATGGGTCATCATTAAAAAGCGATCCCGTAAAGCCGTTTTCTGGATTTCGGTTTTCAGCCTGCTCTACTTCGGATTTTACCGCGAAGGCTGTATTTGTGCCGTAGGTTCATTGCAGAATATAACAATGGCCATCTTTAATCCGGGCTACGCCATACCCGTTACGGCCATTATCTTTTTCATTGCTCCGCTGGCCTATACTTTGTTCTTTGGCCGGACTTTCTGTGCGGGAGTATGCCCGCTTGGGGCTATTCAGGATCTGGTAGCCTTAAAACCAGTGAGCCTGAAACCATGGATCAGATCATTGCTCGGATTGATCCCTTATATTTATCTCGGCCTGGCTGTTATGTTTGCAGCTACAGGAACAGATTTTATCATATGCCGTTACGATCCGTTCGTAGGTTTCTTCAGGCACAATGCAACCTCCCTCATGTTTGTAATCGGCGGGATTTTATTGGTAACCGGTGTGTTTATTGCACGCCCTTATTGCCGCTTTTTCTGTCCGTATGGCGTATTGCTTAACCTGATCAGTCGTGTTTCACGCAGGCATTTATCCATTGCCAACGGAAAATGCATCAATTGCAAGCTTTGCGAAAATGCTTGCCCGTTTGATGCTATTGACATGCCAACCGGACTTGAAGTTAAGAGTGATAACAGGGAACTGGTAAAAAAGCTGATTGTTTACGGCTTCATTACACCGGTATTGATTGTGCTCACCGGCTGGGTGGTTTCAAGATACCACGAAGATTTTGCCCATGTGAATTTCAAAGTCCGTCTTGCACAGGAAATGATGAACGCCGGTCAGTATACCGATCCCGCGACCATACCTACAGAGGTTACTACATTTCAGGCATCTGGTACAGCAGTGGAGGCACTATATAAAGAAGCTGAGTTCATTGTACATAAATTCCATATAGGCAGTTGGATTATTGGTGGTTTTATCGGACTGGTATTCGGACTAACCCTGGCACAGCTTACTATTTACAGGTACAGGGATGAATACACTACCAATAAGGGGAATTGTTACAGTTGTGCAAGGTGTGTTGATTATTGTCCCGTGAAGTAAATATTGATGTTGAAATTAGAAAAAGTTGCTATATCCCTCTTTGAAGGCAGGGAGTGAACATATGAAGTTGAAGGGTTGAAAATAATGAATGATAAAAAATATTAAGAAATAAAGTAATTGAAGTAATGACCACAGAAGTTGAACAAAACAAATGGGGCAGCAACAGGTTCTGGAGCAGGTTGGCCATAGTGTCAGGGATTTTTGCCCTGCTTACGGGTTTTTTGATGATAGCCAATTACATTCAGGTTAAAAAGGCCGATCCGATCAATTCAGCCGTGGTTACAAGTCTGGTAGAACGATTGAATGAAAATCCGGCCGATTCGGCACTGCGTAACGAAATAAGAACACTCGATCTGTTAACGCGCAAGGCTTACTTTACCAGTCAGTGGCAGATACGCACCGGAGGCTATTTTTTACTGGCTGCTGTGGCATTGGTAATCATTTCCCTTCAGGTGATTGAATACCGAAAAAAAGTTGCACCGGTACTTTCATCTGAAACAGAAGATGTAACAATGTTGCAGAACAAAAAAGCCCGGAAGTACATTGTAATTGGAGGGAGTATCTTCCTGGTCACGGCTGCGGCATTCGGATTCCTTTCCTCCAATGATCTGGCTGACCGTTTCGGTAGTCTGAGCAGGGGTGAGGAGTCTTCATTTGCTCAGGATGTAACTGCAGGTGATATTGAAGTAACGGATCTTTCCGCCAATAATGCCGTTATAACAGAAGAAGAAAGTCAGACAGCCTCTGAAAATACTTTGGCAGACCCGGGAGTTGCAACTCCTGAAGGTAACGATAATTTCCCGAATTTCAGGGGAATTGGCGGAACGGGAATTGCATCAAAAAGAAATATCCCGGTAAGCTGGGACGGAGCTTCCGGTACAAATGTATTATGGAAAGCAAAACTTCCCCTTTTGGGGCATAATTCTCCTGTTATTTGGGGTGACAGGGTTTTTGCCACAGGTGCAAGCGAAGCAAGCAGGGAGGTATACTGCTTTGATGCCAACAACGGAAAGCTGCTCTGGACGGCCAAAGTGGGAACCGGAGTTAAAAAACCAACGGTTACGGAAGAAACAGGTTATGCTGCACCATCAGCAGTTACCGATGGGAAGGCAGTATATGCCATCTTCTCAACAGGCGATATTGCAGCCATTGACCTGGCAGGCAATAAATTATGGGAAAGAGACCTCGGCATGCCTGAGAATCACTATGGTTATGCTTCATCACTAATGCTGGCAGGAGGGAATCTCATTGTTCAATACGACCAGCAGAATGTACAAAAAATAATGGCGCTGTCTGTCCAAACCGGAAAGACCATATGGAACACGAACCGCCAGGTAAAAGTATCATGGTCCTCCCCCATTGTGGTGAATACCGGTAACAGAACGGAGATCATTACAGTGGCAGAACCTTATGTGGCTGCCTATAATCCGGCCAACGGCCAGGAATTATGGAAAATTGAATGCATATCGGGCGAAGTGGGCCCTTCACTGGCCTATGCCAATGGCATCGTTTTTTCCGTTAATGATTATTCACAGCTTACTGCAATAAAACTTGGCAGTCAGCCTACAATATTATGGTCGAACAACGAATACTTATCAGATATTCCCAGTCCGGTTGCCACGGATAAATATTTATTTATCGCTACCAGTTACGGTAGTGCGGCATGCTATGATGCTTTAACCGGACAGAAATACTGGGAACACGATTTTGGTAAAAGTATCTTTCCTTCTCCAATGATTGTTGAAAACAAAGTTTACCTGATGGACATGACCGGAGTGATGCATATTTTCAATGCCGACAAGGAATTCAAACTGATAGGTGAACCGAAACTTGGCGAATATACAGCCTGTACCCCTGCATTTACTAATGGCAGGATATATCTGAAAGGAGAAGATAACCTTTATTGCATAGGAAAATGACAGAAGCGTTCACAAATAAGGTTGATCAGCTGATCCGGGAAATTGGTTCCACTCCGGACAAGGTAATTCCTGTGCTGCAGGCTATACAAAAGGAGTACAATTACCTCCCTGAGGAAGCATTAAAAAGGGTGTATGAAACAAGTGCCATAACGCCTTCATCCATACACGGTATCGCTACTTTTTATACTCAATTCAGGTTAAAACCGGTAGGTAAACACATTGTTAAGGTTTGTATCGGAACAGCATGTCATGTTAAAGGAGCAACCCTTGTATACGAAGCATTTCAGCGTGCCCTTCGCCTTGAAAAAAATGAGGATACGGATGCTGATATGTTGTTCACTCTTGAAAAGGTTGCATGTCTGGGTTGTTGTACCCTTGCACCGGTGGTACAGATAGATAATGTAACTTACGGGCATGTTGGCACCGAACAGGCCAGTGAGATCATGAAGGATTTTCTGAGTCGTAAAGACCATGCTGTAGTCTCCAAAACTTCCGTATCACTCAAACATGCACTGTCGCAGGGAGAAGTGAGAATCGGCCTGGGTTCATGTTGTATGGCAAGCGGCAGTCAGGCAGTTAAAGCCGCCCTGGAAGAAGCACTGGAACAAACCAATATCAACGTACAGGTTAAGCAGGTGGGATGCGTGGGCATATGTAACCAGGTTCCTATTCTTGAAATCCATAAAACAGGTGAAACTCCTGCGGTTTATGCAAAGATCAAACCCGAAGAGGTAAGGGAGGTCATCAAGCATCATTTTACGCCTTACAATGTATTCAACAAAACCAGGGCTGGTATCTATAATTTTTTTGATACCGTGGTGAACGCAGAGATCCCGAGATCATTGATCCATTATGATCCGGAGAACAAGGATGAATTGTTTGCGCAATTCCTTACCAAACAATTGAGTATTGCCACCGAATACAGGGGCGAGATCAAACCCGGTGATATTAATGAATACAGGTTCAGGGGTGGCTTTAAGTCACTCTATAAGTGTTTGCATGAGTTAAGCAGGGAAGAAGTAATTACTATCATCAGCAACAGCGGTCTCAAAGGAAGGGGCGGCGCCGGATTTCCTACTGCCATAAAATGGAGGCTGGTTTCTCATTCATCAGCCGATACCAAATATGTTATCTGCAATGGTGACGAGGGCGATCCCGGGGCCTTCATGGACCGAATGCTGCTGGAATCCTATCCTTACCGTATCATTGAAGGAATGATGATTGCCGCTTATGCCACCGGAGCAACCGAAGGTATTTTTTACATCAGGGCCGAATACCCTCTGGCAGTAACACGCATTCGTGAAGCCATAGAAATATGCCGGCATGAAGGCATTCTCGGAACAGGAATTTTCCAAAGCAAATTCAACTTTAACATTTCCATATTTGAAGGTGCAGGAGCATTTGTTTGCGGTGAAGAAACAGCACTTATTGCATCTATTGAAGGGAAACGCGGATTGCCCACCATGCGGCCACCCTACCCTGCCGAAAAAGGTTTATGGGGAAAACCGACACTGATCAATAATGTGGAAACACTTTCACTGGTTTCATGGATCATCAGGCATGGTGATGAAGCCTTTCAGAAGATTGGCACAACCAACAGTAAGGGAACAAAGGTTTTTGCACTTGCAGGTAAAATAAACCGCGGAGGACTTATCGAAGTTCCTATGGGCATCACCATCCGGGAAATTGTTGATGGTATAGGAGGAGGAGTTCCAAATGGCCGTACATTCAAGGCCATTCAGATTGGCGGTCCTTCAGGCGGATGTATACCAGCATCCATGGCTGATATTCCTATTGACTATACTTCACTTAAGGAAGCAGGCGCCATGATGGGTTCCGGTGGTCTGATAGTACTTGATGATACCGACTGTATGGTTGATATTGCCCGCTACTTTTTGTCTTTTACACAGAATCAGTCGTGTGGACGCTGCACATTCTGCAGGATAGGCACCACACGCATGTTGCAGATACTCGATAAAATATGCTCGGGTAAGGGTACAGAGACCGACATTGACCTGCTCGAAGAACTGGGACACAGCACCAAAACCGGCAGTATGTGCGGACTCGGTAAATCGGCGCCCAATCCGGTGCTTACTACCATACGTTATTTCAGGGAGGAATATCTTGCACATATAAATGGCCATTGTCCCACCGGTAAGTGCAAGGACTTAATCACCTATACCATAACAGAAGAATGTATCGGATGTACAAAGTGCGCACAAAGGTGCCCTTCGGATGCCATTGAAGCAAAACCTTATGAGTTGCATACCATTGATAATGAAAAATGCATTAAATGCGATATATGCAGAGGCGTTTGTCCGGTGAATGCAGTAATTACCAAATAGAAAATGATCCGTTTTAAGATAGACCATAAAGAAATTCAGGCCGGGGAAGGCATTACAGTACTCCAGGCAGCACGCGAGGCAGGTATAAGCATACCTTCCATGTGCCACATGAACGGTTATGGAAACCATCCGTCGTGCATGGTTTGCCTTGTTAAAGATAATAAATCTGAAGCCCTGATCCCTTCCTGTTCCTTAAAAATTACCGACGGCATGGATATAATTGCGAGCAGTGAGGAAGTAAAGACCGCACGCCGGCAGGCCCTGGAACTGCTGCTCAGTGACCATGCCGGCGACTGTGAAGCGCCATGCAGCCTCGCCTGTCCGGCTGGTATGAACATTCCGCTTATGAACAGGCTGCTTGGTGAAGGACGTTTTACCGAAGCCCTCAAAGTTGTGAAGGAAGAAATTGCCCTGCCTTTTATTTTAGGGTTTATTTGTCCCGCACCCTGCGAAAAAGCCTGCAGAAGAAAACAGGTGGATGACAGTGTATCGGTTTGTGTTTTAAAAAGATTTTCAGCAGCCTCCGGAAAAGATGAAAAAGCACTTATTATTGCAACGAGGTTACACGACCCGGCATTTGTAACAGGTAAAAAAGTTGCCATAATAGGGAGCGGACCTGCCGGACTTGCTGCCGCTTATTACCTGCAGGCATCCGGACATTCATGTACCGTATTTGAAAAATCGGCCGAACCGGGAGGTACACTGCGGTACAGCATCACTGAAGAAGAATTACCACGTGATGTCATTGACCATGAAGCAAATATTATCAGCACCATGGGTGCCGTATTTAGGTTTAATACCCCTGTCACTGAAGATCTCTTCAACAGCAATATCCGAAAGGATTACGATGCTGTTATACTGGCAACAGGTGATATTGCTGCCGGAAGTTTACTGAACAGTGTGGCTCCGATATCGAAAACAGGCTTCGAGGTCAATGAAAAAAATATGGCTACTTCGGTTCCCGGGATATTTGTTTGCGGCAATGCCATTCGTCCTCATAAAATGGCTGTAAGATCAGCTGCCCAGGGTAAAACTGCCGCGCTGGCAGTACATCATTATCTGCAGGCCACAGCGTATGAAAAACCGGCCAGAATGTTCAATTCACGGTTTGATAAACTGTTTCCTGTTGAACTCGACGAATACTTAAAAGAATCAAGCAAATCAGCCAGAGTCGTCCCTGGTACAAAGGTTAGAGAAGGATTCTCGGAGGATGAGACTATCAGGGAGGCTTTGCGTTGTATGCACTGCGATTGCAGGAAACAGGACAACTGCAAGCTCAGAATATTTGCCGATGAATATCAGATCGACAGAAAGCGGTATCTTATTGGTGAACGTAAGGCAATGACAAAACAAATACAGCACGAACTGGTTATATATGAACCGGGGAAATGTATCAAGTGCGGATTGTGTGTGGAGATCAGCAGCAAGGAAGGGGAAAAATTCGGGTTGGCCTACGAGGGACGGGGTTTTGATGTGGTAATCACCACACCGCTGAACGCTTCTTTTTCGGAAAGTTTATCGCATACGGCAGTAAAATGCGCACAGGCATGCCCTACGGGAGCAATTTCATTAAGAGACAAGTACGCTGATTTATACAGCTAAGGTAAGATAAGATGAATTTAAAATTAAAAATAAGGGAATTCCTGTTCTGGGGATCTTTTCTGATACCTGCAACCTCACAGTCCCAGGTAACTCCCGGATCATGGCCCATATTCAGGGGCAGCCAGGGATTAAACG
>Ga0316600_10001074_pt1 | contig 12569 bp, 10 predicted proteins | sample OWC_soil_day5_CT_FD_207652 | JGI IMG/M metagenome (GOLD analysis project Ga0316600, IMG submission 207652) | Wetland soil microbial communities from Old Woman Creek delta, Ohio, United States - OWC_soil_day5_CT | ecosystem: Environmental > Terrestrial > Soil > Wetlands | place: USA: Ohio... | reverse complement strand
TAGAAGAGGGTGATTTGGAAGTATTAAAAAAGGGCAAGCCGGACTTTATGGGAGTCAATTACTATCGGACGACTACTTATGAGATGAATCCACTTGATGGTGTTAGTTCCGGTAAGATGAATACGACGGGCAAAAAAGGAACCACACCGGATACAGGTGTGCTAGGCTTATTTAAAACCATCAGAAATCCCAATCTGGAGGCAACAGACTGGGATTGGGAAATTGATCCTATGGGTTTACGAATTGCCTTGCGCAGAATTACCAGCCGATACAGGCTGCCAATTCTTATTTCAGAAAATGGCTTAGGGGCTTTTGATGTTCTAGAAGAAAACGATGTAGTAAATGATGAATATCGAATTGCTTTTATTCGCAGGCATCTTGAAGAATGCCGGCAAGCAATCACGGATGGGGTGGATTTATTAGGTTATTGCGTTTGGTCCTATACAGACTTATTGAGTTGGTTGAATGGCTATCAAAAACGATATGGTTTTGTATATATAAACCGGGATGAAGATAGTGAGAAAGATATGAGGCGTATTAAGAAGAACAGCTATTTCTGGTATCAAAAAGTGATTGAAACCAATGGTAAGCAATTATAAGAAATCCCAGATGCTTATGAAAGCCGAGAGTACCTGCCAAATGATGATTCTGGCAGGTACTCTCGGCTTTTTAGAAGAACGTTAAACGCAGAGGGCACAGAGATTCACAGAGGGCCACAGAGAGCGCAGAGGGTGTACGCTGAGGAACGGTGTATCTAGAAAGTAACATCTTTCTGTCATTGCGAGCAGAGCGAAGCAATCCCCTAGCCAAGAGATTGCTTCACTCTGTTCGCAATGACAAAAAATAAGTTGTAAATGATCCCCTTTGTGTCCTTCGCGTCTTCGCGGTTCAAAATGTTTTATTTCTTTAAGGACGCGAAATTTTCTTTAGGCAGTTACAGACTTCATCAATGAAAAATAATACACGTTACTTGAAAAATAACCCAACATCTGTAAATGCAATACAGATGATCCTAGACATAAATACACATCGTAAGTAAGGTGATAGGACTGCATTATGGCGCCAAGTAAAATAAGGGATGGATAAGCCATCAAGGCTTTACTTCCTCCATATAGAATCATGCAATGCCCCCTTTTTATAGACTTACTGCGTATTGGCATGTATCTTGCAAAACATAATACTGAGTAAGATAAAAAAAGGAGTGTTGCTTTATGGAGAAATTTATCAAATGGCTTGAAGAGTACTATGCACCTGTTGCAACTCGCATTGGTGAGCAACGACACTTAAAAGCAATCAGAGACGGTATCGTATCCTTAATACCATTGCTCTTAATGGGGTCGCTGTTTCTAATTATCGCCTTTCCTCCCATTCCTGCATTGGCGAAAATGGTTGAACCTTACGTAGCAAGTCTATGTTCGGTTAATAATGCCACAATGGGACTTATGGGATTAATGGCATCATTTTCTATCGCCTATTCATTGGCTAACTCGTATAAAATGGACCCATTAGGAAATGGATTAATCAGTGTTGCTACCTTTATGCTGGCTACCCCATTTACCAAAGATGGTAATATCACCGCAGGATGGATGGGAAGTAAGGGTTTGTTTGTAGCCATGATCATCGCTATTTTTGCAGTAGAAGTACAACGTTTTATGATTCGAAAAAATTTAGTTATCAGAATGCCAGAGGGCGTGCCTCCAGCGGTTGCTCGTTCCTTTATGTCATTGATTCCCGGTTTTATTACGGTCACTGTTGTTTGGTTCATTAACAGTGTATTATCTCTTAGTGCAACCAATATACAGGATATCATTTATAAAATACTGGCAGCACCTCTTCTGAGTCTCGGCGGCAGTTTGCCAGCCTTCTTACTTGCCATATTTTTCGCTCAATTATTGTGGTCTATCGGTATTCATGGAGCAGCTTTAGTAGGTGGCGTAATGAGTCCAGTTTATTTAACACTTGCTCAGCAAAATGCTGCAGCGAAAGCTGCAGGACTGCCTGTTCCTAACATTGTTTGTCAGCAATTATGGGACGTATATGGAAATATTGGCGGTTCAGGTGCCACCTTTGCCTTGGTACTCATGTTAATCTTTGCAGCAAGATCTACACAATTAAGAGCTCTTGGTAAATCTGGGATAGGACCTGCGTTCTTTGCTATTAATGAGCCCATTCTTTTTGGTATGCCGATTGTCATGAATCCTGTGTTAATGATTCCCTTTATCTTTGCCCCTCTTGTCTCGATAACCATTGCCTATTTTGCAATGGATGCTGGTCTGGTAGACAAGTTATTTGCTATGGCACCATGGACGACACCTCCAATCATTAATGCTTTTCTTGATTCAGGTGATATGAGATCAGCAATATTACAATTATTCTGCTTTGGGGTTACCGGTGTTATTTATTATCCTTTCTTTAGGATGTGGGATGATGCTAAATACAAAGAAGAAGCGGGTGCAAAACAAAGCAAAAAAAGTGACCCTAATGTCATTATCGGAGCCTAAATGAAGCGTGTCGCGATGCTGTGTTCGAGGATGTTTGAAATAATAGGGCGTTCATAGCATCGTGATAAAACATTGAATCGTATGTCTGATATTAAGAGAGAGAGGTATGTCATTGTGAAAATACTATTAGTGTGTGCATCTGGGATGTCTACTAGCTTATTGGTGACTAAAATGCAAAAAGAAAGTAATGAGAATGGCAGCAATGATGAAATTTTTGCTTGTTCTGTAGATCAGCTGGAAGAATTTATCGATAATTGTGAAGTAATTTTGATCGGTCCCCAAATCAGATATAAAGCAAAGGCCATTGGCGAAATTGCTGCTGGCAAGAAGAAAGGCTTTGCAGTCATTGATTCTGTAAGCTATGGCATGGTAGATGGCAAAAAAGTTCTTGAGCAAGCATATGCATTAAGACAATCGTAATTTTTATAGAAGGAGATAAACATGGAGAAGGAACAAGTCGCTTTTACAATTATATTGCATGCGGGCGATGCCCGCAGTCATGCCTTGGAAGCATTGAAATATGCGCGGGAAAAGAATTTTATTGCAGCAGAGGAGAGTATTGCCCAGGCAAAGAAACAATTAATAGCAGCTCATCAGATTCAGACGGAGTTATTGCAGTCTGAAGCCCGAGGCGAAAAACAAGAAATAAACCTCTTGTTAATTCACGCTCAGGATCATTTAATGACGGCCATTTTGGCAAAAGATTTAATTGAAGAAATGATCTTAATGTTTAAAGAGTAGCATATAATGAGGAAATTTTCATCTAAGCAGCTCTTTGTAGATACTGCTAAGCAGCAGCTGGATTATGAAATTTAAATTATACACTCGATGTATGATCTTCCATATAAAATAACGTCAGATCCATGGAGAGATCTGACGTTATTTTTATATGAGTGATTCACTTATCCTTTCGAGGCAAAATAAGCTGAGAATTGGGGCAAATCCTTTTGATGGGCTTCTAGCATCTCATCCAATAAGACTTTGGCCATTGTGTCAGAAGAGACAAGAGGATTGATTGTCATTGCCAGCAGCGCTTTATTGTAGTCACCGGTAACGGCAGCATCAATTACGACTCTTTCAAAAGATTTGATTTGCTGTACCAGTCCGTTTATTTCGATAGGGAGTTCACCCATAGTAAGCGGGCGGGGACCATTCTTGGTAATCACACAGCTTACTTCGACAACAGAGTCCGGAGAAATGCCAGCAAGAGCACCATTGTTCCTTGTATCCACTGGCTGGATATCACCTTTGTCGTTGTAGATTGAGCTGATTAATCGGCAGGCAGCATTGCTGTAATATGCTCCGCCACGCTGCTCTAACTGGGGTGGTTTAGAGTCTAATGCAGGATCTTTGTACAACTGAAAAAGATCATCTTCCAGCTTTTTTACAATTTCGGCTCTCGTCTCCCCTTTCGAAAATTCTTCTAATTCTTTCTCCAGCATTTCTTGCCGTTTGAAATAATATCGATGATAGGGACAGGGTATTATCGATAGACCAGCTGCAAATTCTGGAACCCAATCAATGTTCATAATGTTTTTTACCGTGCTTCCCATCTTGCCGTCAGCAATTTTGTCAATGACAGATTTCGTAATGTCGTTGCCATCCAGATAGGCAGACAAACCAAATACCATATGATTCAAACCAGCAAAATCAATTCGGATTCTATTGCTGTCAACATCAAAGAGTTTCGCCACGCCCATTTCCATTCCGATAGGTACATTGCATAAGCCGATAATTTTTTTTGTTTTGCCATAGCGAAGTACTCCCTCTGTTACGATTCCGGAAGGATTCGTAAAATTAATGAGCCAAGCATCAGGACACAGTTCTGCCATGTCCTGGTCAATTTCCAGCATGACAGGAATGGTTCGCAGTGCCTTGAACATTCCGCCGGCTCCATTGGTCTCTTGCCCGATATAACCATGACGCAACGGAATTCTTTCATCTTTTATTCTGGCATCTAACGACCCTACTCGAAATTGGGTTGTGACAAAGTCTGCATTTGGCAGCGCTTCTCTTCGGTTCAAAGTCGTGTAGATGGCAATCGGTACTCCGGCTTTCTTTACCATTCTTTTGGCAAGATTACCGATAATCTCTAATTTCTCCTTGCCAGTTTCAATATCCACCAGCCATAGTTCGCGAACTGGCAATTCCTCATATCGTCTAATAAAGCCTTCAACAATCTCTGGTGTATAACTGGAACCACCGCCAATAGTCACAATTTTTAATCCGCCCATCAAGATTCCCTCCTACCAATTGAATATATTTCCTATAATTAATCATATCCCCATACCAGAGGTGCTGCAATCAGCATTGGAGGCAACTGTACTAGTACAGTTTGGAGGTTATAATGAAGGATATTTATCAAATCATTACAGAAGATCTGGAAGAAAATATAAGGTTGGGACGTTATAAGGGAAGAAAAAAATTGCCTTCGATTCGGGCTTTATCTCAAACCTATCATTGTAGTCAAAGTACAGTGGTGAAAGCCTATGAGATAGTAAAGAGTAAACATTTGGTTTACTCTGTGCCCCAAAGCGGCTACTATATTGTGGAGAATCTACCCAGAATGGAGAAAATGAACACTTCTGTCATTGATTTTTCAACAGGGAATCCTATTATTGGTGATATGCAGATACCCGACCTTAAGCATTGCCTTGATCGAGCAGTCGATAGCAGTAATCAGTATTCGATTCACCGTCATTTGCATGGTACAGATTCTCTTCGTAATATGATTCCCAAATATCTCGCTGATTTTCAAGTCTTTACTAGGGCAAAGAATATCTATATCAACTTAGGAGTCCAGCAAGCATTAAGCATAATGACACAGATGCCTTTTCCGAATCAGAAGAATGTGATTTTAATAGAGCAGCCGACCTATGGATTTTGTATTCGATTCTTAGAACATTGGGGCGCTGATGTGAGGTGGATTAGACGATCGAAACAAGGTATTGATTTAGATGAACTTGAAACTCTTTTTAAGACAGAGAAAATAAAGTTCTTTTATACCGTACCTCGCAATCATAATCCATTAGGAACCGCATACGGTACCAGCCAGAGAAAAGCGATTGCAGCCTTGGCTGATAAGTATAATGTATACATTGTGGAAGATGACTACTGCAGCGATATTTCCTTAGATCATAAATACGATCCAATTTATGCTTACGGTGATCATTTTCACCATATTTATTTAAAAAGTTTTTCTAAGATTATTCCTTGGTTTCGCATTGGGATTGTAGTGCTTCCCACGCATTTAATTCCAATTTTTGAGCGGCATGCAATGTATTCCTATTACCATTCTTATTTTTCAGCATCCCTAGTCTCTCAGGCAACGCTGGAAATCTACATACGTAATAAATTATTAGAAAAATATGTGACCGCCATCAAAAAAGAATTAGCACAGCGCTTAGGATGCTTAGCAAGTAATCTGAAGAAAATGGAGGAATATGATGTACAATATAGTGGTGGTGAAAGTGGCTTTTATGCTTATCTAAAGTTACCCCATTATATTAACGAAGGGCGTTTTATTGCTGATTTACAGAAACATCATGTTCTCGTAACTCCAGGGAAATTATACTATTTGGAGAACTCCTATGGGGAAAAAGGCGTACGCTTAAGTATTTCCCGCACAAATACTCATGAGATTCAACATGGTTTTGAAATTATTTATAAAAGACTTGCACAATATGTAAAATCATAATGTATATTTCAATATGGGGAGGATGCCAATACTATTGGGTTGCAGGATTTCTCAAAGAAAATCACGAAGTAAAATGGGAATATTTAGATAAATTATAATATCGTCCAGATCGTAGTTGCCTTTACTCGCCGAATGTAGCCCTTAGCTAATCATATAAATACATTCAACATAAAATAAATTTCAATTAGTGAAAGGCTGGAGGTAGGAATGAAACGAATTGAAAGTGTATTGATGGTTGTAAAAACATTATGTGAAGAACAATATCGTATAGATGGAATGGTATCGGGTGTTTCTACTGACCAGGTAGCCATGGAGCTTAGTATTTTAAGACCAAATGCTTCTGGTGACTTAAATGCGTTGGTAAAAGCAGGGAAGTTAGAAAAACTGGAAGGTAAACCAGTGCTATATAAAACTCTGGATAGTGAAGCCAGTGAAGAGGATGCAACGGAAAAATCTGTATTAGATGCTATTATTGGCGCGGATAAAAGTCTTAAGAATGCGGTTAAGCAAGCAAAAGCGGCGGTGAGATATCCGCCATTAGGGCTGCATACCTTACTACTAGGGGAGACTGGTGTTGGTAAATCCATGTTTGCCGAGACTATTTTTCGTTATGCGCAGGATATAGGTCGGTTACAAGATAATGCTCCCTTCGTTGCTTTTAATTGCGCCGATTATGCTCATAATCCCCAATTGTTATTGGCTCAGCTTTTTGGAGCAAAGAAGGGAAGCTATACAGGGGCAGAACGGGATCGGGTAGGTTTAGTAGAAAAAGCAAATGGCGGTATTTTATTTTTGGACGAGGTTCATCGATTGTCGCCAGAGGGGCAGGAAATGCTGTTCTATCTGATTGATAAAGGATTATTTCGCAGCATGGGAGAGGTTGAGGAGTATAGAAAGGTAGAAATACTCATTATCTGTGCTACCACAGAAAATGCGGATTCTACTTTGCTCAGGACCTTTACTCGGCGTATTCCCATGATTATTAAACTTCCAGTTATCAGGGAACGAACGATAGGAGAGCGGTGGGAATTAATTAAAACCTTTTTTAAACAGGAGGTACAATGTATTCATGTTCCCATTCGGGTATCGCCAAATGCATTAAAAGCCTTTCTGCTATATGATTGTCCCAATAACATCGGACAATTAAAGAGTGATATTAAACTTAGCTGCGCCAGAGCCTTTTTAGATTATGTAGGAAATAAGGATGAAAATTTGAAGGTCAGCAGTGAGGAACTGCCCGAATATATTCTAAAAGGGTTTGTAAAATACAAGGAGCATCGGGATGACCTTGATATTCTTGGTTTAACAGAAGATATTATTTTTCAAGTTACAGATGGAAAGCAAATTAATGTCAAATATAAAGATACTATAAGTATTTATGAAGTTTTAGAGCAGAAAATTCAAAACCTTAGAATGAAAGGAATGAGCGAGAAAAATATCCAGCTGATTATGGGACTGGATATTGATACCTATATTAAGCAGTATATGGCCAAGTTCCGCAAAGACAATTTGGAAGCGTTATATAAAATTGTTGATAAAAAAGTAGTAGATATAACCCAGAGGTTTCTAAGGTATGCTAGTAATAAAATTGGCAAAAAATTTAATGATAAAATTTTATTTGGTATGTCAATACATATCTCCAGTACACTGGAAAGAATTCGGGAAGGGAAGGAAATTTCAAATCCCAATCTCGCAGAAATCCAGAAATCCTATAGTAAAGAGTTTGCGGCTGCCATGCATTTTAGTATTTTATTAAAGAACAGCTTTGATATACAAATACCTCTTGACGAAATTGGCTTTATTACCATGTTTATTGTATTAGATGAATATGTGGGTAAAGAATATCCTGGCCGGGTTGGCGTGATTGTTGCCATGCATGGCGTTAGTACTGCTACTTCTATGGTGGAAGTTGCCAATCGGCTATTAGGGGAAAGCCATGCAGTGGGATATGACATGCCTTTAGAGAAAAAGACGGAAACGGCCTTGGCGGAAATTACGCAGCTGGTAGAGGACAATAATGAAGGACAAGGTGTCATCATGCTGGTTGACATGGGATCGTTAGTGATGTTTGGCCATATGATTTATGAAAATACAGCCATTCCCATAAAAACCATAGAGATGGCTAGTACGCCAATGGTGCTGGAAGCAGCACGAAAGTCTTTAATGCGAGTTCCCTTAGATGACATCTATTATGCCGTGACCAATCTTAGTCCTTATATTGGTCGTATATACGGAAATACTTCGGATTTTAATAATTATTTTAAAGATAACGTGATCGTTGTAGCCTGTATTACGGGTAAAGGTACTGCTATCAAATTAAAGGAAATTATTGAAGGCTTACTATTGGGAAAAGACAGAAAGATCGATATTATTCCCCTGGAAATTGCTAGTATGAATGATTTCACTGCAAAAGTAAAGAAAATAAAACGAGAGAAAAATTTAATAGCAGTGGTAAGCAGCATTAAACCCCAAGATGGCACGGTGCAATATCTTTCCCCAAAACAATTGCTGGAAGGTAAGCTTGATATTGTATTATCAGAGCTTTTCCCTAATATGATTCTAGAGGTTCCTTGTGCTAGTTGTTCTGATCAAAGCAGAAGCTGTGATTCTGCTGATTTGGAATCGGATATGGAGAAAGTCCCAGACGGCTTGACAGCGCCCTTTGCATTAGATCGGTTAGCCTTTATGAAAAATGTTATCAATGAACATACCAGCCTTGATGGCGAAGAATTCATGGAAGTCTTTGCGCTGTTTTATTTAGAGCTTGCAAAACATAACTTCATCATTAGTGAAGATGCAAGTATTGGTTTGATTCTACATCTTGCTTGTGCAATTGAAAAATTATTGTCAGGAGAAGTGATTGGTTCTTCTAATCGCTGTAAAAGGGTAGATTGGCATAAATATGAGAAGAGCCACGCCATTGTAGGGGCAGCTTTGCGGCCAATTGAAGAAAGGCTGCATGTTACATTGCCTGATAATGAATATTGCAATATCGTGGATCTTATGCATTACATGTAGGTGCAGTAAATAAATCAGAATGTGTGGCTGTGCTCTAATAGTAAAAACGCAAGATAAACAAGGCGAGAATGAATAAAAAGGAGTGTTATTTGTTGGAAAGAGTCATTCAATTTCTCGAAAGGCACCTCCTTCCAGTTGTAAGAATCATTGCGGAACAGCGACATTTACAAGCCTTACGGGATGGGATTGTTTCCACCGTTCCCCTGTTATTGATTGGATCATCTTTTTTAATTTGTGCATTTCCGCCCATACCTTATCTTGCTAGATTGGTAGATCCTTATGTTATTGCTTTATTGGCCGTTGTGAATGCTACTTTTGGCATTATGGGACTGGTTGCCTCTTTTTCAATCGCCTATGCTTTGGCGGCTTCTTACGCCATTGATGCTCTTTCTTCCGGATTGCTGAGTGTTTCTGCATTTATTCTTGCTTCACCTTTCACGAAGGAGGGGCATATTGATTCAGGATTAATGGGAAGTAAAGGATTATTTGTTGCCATGATTATTGGACTTTTAGTTGTAGAAGTTCAGCGTTTCATGATTAAAAAGAACATCATTATTAAAATGCCCGAAGGTGTCCCTCTCTCTGTAGGGCGCTCTTTTGCAGTCTTATTACCAGGTGTTGTGATTCTAGTTAGTATTTTTATTATCAATATCCTTTTAGCCAAAATGGGAGGAGGATCTATCCCGGAAGTGATTAATCGAGTGGTTACAGCTCCTCTCTTACATCTTGGAGGTACATTGCCTGCCGTATTAATCGCTGTGTTTGCCATTCAACTGTTATGGTGTTTTGGTATTCATGGACAAGCTTTAGTGGGAACAGGGGTAATGGCTCCGATCTGGTTAGCCTTTACACAGCAAAACGCGGTGGCAAAAATGGCTGGAGAAGCGATTCCTAATATTATTTGCCAGCAATTTATTGATGTCTTTATTTTAATTGGCGGTTCTGGTACCACTCTTGCATTAGCAGTATTATTGTTTACGACAGTAAAATCCAATCAATTAAAAGCATTGGGAAGAACGTCCCTTTTACCAGGAATTTTCAACATTAATGAACCGATTATTTTTGGCATGCCAATTGTAATGAATCCAATCATGATTATTCCTTTTATTGTGGCTCCATTACTATGCATCATAACAACCTTTCTATTTATGACCTCAGGATTTGTTAATAAGCCTTATGCCCTAGCACCTTGGACCACCCCGGCCTTTGTCAGTGGTTTCTTAGTTACGGGGGATTGGAAAGGAACTGCACTGCAAGTATTAAATTTTATCATTTCCGGTATTATTTATTATCCTTTCCTAAAAATATGGGATGAAAATAAGGTGAAAGAAGAACAAGAGCAAATCAGAACTGAGCAAATGAATACCCAGCTACCCCAGGAGTAAAATTGCTTTTTAAGGTGGATTTGCCGCAGATGAAGAAGCAGGCACACGCAAAATAAGCAATACGAGGAGGACGAGATGAATATTTTACTGGTATGTTCATCAGGCATGTCGACAGGTCTCTTAGTGGATAAAATGCTTATGGAGGGAGAGAAACGTAATATTCAAGATCTAAAGATTGTCGCTTGCTCCGTTGATGAAATAGAGAAATATATCAGCAACTACGATGTAGTGCTGGTTGCGCCACAAATTCGTTATAAAGAAAAATATATTTATGCGTTAGCGATGTCAAAAAATAAAGGGTATGCCATTATTGATGGGGTGCATTACGGACTTGTAGACGGGAATAAAATCCTCGATCAAGCCTTTGGAATAATGAGGAAGTAACGGGATTTTGAGAGGTGTAATGTGGACAAAGAGCAAATTGTATTTACCATCATTCTACATGCAGGCAATGCACGCAGTTATTGCTTTGAAGCTCTAGCGTTAGCTCGCGAGGGGAAACATACAGAAGCATCAGCGCGTCTTGGTAAGGCTACCCAGGAACTAAAAAAAGCACATAGTATGCAATTTGATTTATTACAAGCCGAAGCAAATGGTGAAAAACAAGAAATGAGTTTATTATTAATTCATGCCCAGGATCATCTAATGAACGCATCCTTAGCGAAAGATTTAATTAAAGAGCTGATTAGTATGGTGCGTGAAAAACAGCTTAGTTCTGTAGGGATGAATAACGTGGAGCAGGGAGAATGAGCAATGAAAATCAAAGGCATTGAGCCTAGACTTGTGATAAATGCACAAGAATAATTGATATTGCTATGAATATCTCACAATGGCTTTCTGTTGACTGACCTGTAAGAGTCTGTTATTCTAAAAAAAACAATATAATTCCTACAAGGAATTGGTAGTCAATGGAGACTGAAAGATCATGTATAGGAAGCATGATTTTCAGTCTCTTTTGTACGAGCAAAGGACATCGTGTTTTGCTTGCAAAAAAAGAACTAGGGTTTCGCCGTTTCTGTAGTGTGGTAAAATCCAAATTTTCTAATGTGGATAAGGAGGTAGTAATAGTGAAAGAATATGGTTTATTTATTAATGGCGAATGGAAAGTAACAGATGAAAAGATTGGTGTCGTGAGTAAAGCAACAGGCAGTGAGGTTGCCTTGATTTCCGTGGCCGGTGAGGCAGAAGTAAAGGACGCGGTGGATGCTGCTGAAAAGGCATTTAAAACAATAAATATAGAGCCATATCGGCGTTATGAAATATTGATGAAAGCTAGCCGAATTCTCATGGAGAAGCAGAAACAAATGGCAGAATTCCTTGTACAAGAAGTGGGGAAACCCATCAAAGAAGCAATGGCTGAAGTGGCCCGGGCAGAACAAACACTGATTCTTTCTGCTGAAGAAGCAAAGCGGATGACTGGTGAAATGGTGCCGTTGGAGGGAGCACCCGGCTGCGATAACCGATGGGCTTTTACGATGCGGATTCCTGTAGGGGTTGTTTGTGCCATTACACCATTTAATTTTCCTCTTAATTTAGCCTGTCATAAGATCGGTCCGGCTCTCGCCGCTGGAAATTCAGTGGTGTACAAACCCGCTACCGTCACTCCTTTATCGGCAGTGCTGTTATGCGAAATTTTTGCAGAAGCAGGGTTGCCTGATGGCTATCTCAATTTGTTGACAGGGTCGGGTGCCAAACTTGGCAAACTGTTGACCGAAGAACAGCGAATTGGTTTTTACAGCTTTACTGGCAGCCCTGCTGTCGGGAAAACTTTATTGCAAAATGCAGGGTTTCGCCGTGTAGCTCTTGAGTTAGGGTCAAACTCGGCAAATATTGTTCATCAAGATGCGGATATTAAACTGACGGCAGGATTGTGCGTCAAGCATGCCTTTGCGAATGCAGGTCAAGTTTGCATATCCTGCCAGAGAGTGTATGTTCATCGCAGTGCCTATAAAGAATTCTGCGATGAGG
>Ga0316600_10001073_pt1 | contig 12575 bp, 9 predicted proteins | sample OWC_soil_day5_CT_FD_207652 | JGI IMG/M metagenome (GOLD analysis project Ga0316600, IMG submission 207652) | Wetland soil microbial communities from Old Woman Creek delta, Ohio, United States - OWC_soil_day5_CT | ecosystem: Environmental > Terrestrial > Soil > Wetlands | place: USA: Ohio... | reverse complement strand
CTCGGCCTTGAAGCCGTTGTAGTCGACGCGGCTTTGTTTGTTGTCGGGCAGCCAGCGCACGTGCTTCTTCACCAGCGCGTCCCAGCCCGCGTAGCCATGGTCGAACTGCGCCCACGCGCTGCCGCACAGCAGCAGCGCGCACAGCAGCAGGCCCTTGCACATTTTCATCGTCGTCTCCAATCGTGAAAGCGCTGCACCCACTTCAGCAGGGCGTGCGGCTGGTGGGCACGCTTCCACTCGCCCGCCGCGTACTTGTTGGCTTCGGCCAGCGTCGGGTAGGTGTGGATCGTGCTCAGGATCTTGTTCAGCCCCAGGCCGTGTTTCATCGCCAGCACGTATTCGGCCAGCAAGTCGCCGGCATGCACGCCGACGATGGTCACGCCGAGGATGCGGTCCTTGCCCGGCACGGTGAGCACCTTGACCCAGCCGTGCGCGGCGCTGTCGGCGATGGCACGGTCGAGATCGTCGATGCCATAACGCGTGACTTCGTAGGCCACGCCCTTCTCCTTGGCTTCCTGCTCGTTCAACCCGACGCGCGCCACCTCGGGATCGATGAAGGTGCACCAAGGCACCACCGAATAATCGGCCTTGAACTTCTTGAACATGCCGAACAGGCCGTTCACTGCCGCATACCAGGCCTGGTGTGCCGCCACGTGGGTGAACTGGTAGGGCCCGGCCACGTCGCCGGCGGCCAGGATGTTGGGATAGATCGTCTGCAGGTACTCGTTGGTCTGCACGGTGCGGTTCACCGGGATGCCCAGTGCCTCCAGGCCGAAGCCCTGCAGCCGCGCCACGCGGCCCACCGCGCACAGCAGCAGGTCGAAGCCGATGCGCTTTTCCTGCCCGCCGGCTTCGACGACGATGAACTTGTGCTCGCCCTCCTTCTCGCAGCGCAGCGCCTTGTGGCCGGTGAGCACGGCCACGCCGTCGGCCTCCAGCGCCTTGCGCGCGTAGGCCGAGACCTCCTCGTCCTCGCGGATCATGATGCGCGGCGCCATCTCCACCTGGGTCACCGCCGAACCCAGCCGCGCAAAGGCCTGCGCCAGCTCGCAGCCGATCGGCCCGCCGCCCAGCACCACCAGCCGCGCCGGCAGCTCGCGATGGCCCCACAGCGTGTCGCTGGTCAGGTAGCCCACCTCGTCCAGCCCGGGCAGCGGCGGCACGAAGGGACTTGCGCCGGTGGCAATGACGATGCTGCGCGTGCTCAGCACCTGCTCGCCGCCGTTGGCGCGCACGATCTTCACATGCCAGGGGTCGACGATCGTCGCCCGGCCCTCGACCACGTCCACGCCCAGGCCGGTGTAGCGCTCGACCGAATCGTGCGGCTCGATGTCCTTGACCACGCGGGCCACGCGCTCCATCACCTGCGCGAAATCGAGCCTGAACTCGGCCGAGGCGATGCCGTAGTCGGCGCTGTGGCGCATCTGCCGCACCAGCGTCGCGGTCTTGATCAGCGCCTTGCTCGGCACGCAGCCGTAGTTCAGGCAGTCGCCGCCCATCTTATGGCTTTCCACCAGCGTCACCTTGGCTCTCACCACCGCGGCGATGTAGCTGGTCACCAGCCCGGCCGCGCCGGCGCCGATGACCACCATGTTGCGGTCGAATCGTTTCGGCTTGCGCTCGGTCCATCTTGCGTAGACCTTGCGGCGCTGCACTGCCTCGACGATCTTTCGGGCCACCAGCGGGAACAGCCCGAGCAGCACGAAGGAGCCGATCAGCCCCGGCGACAGGATGCCCTGCAGGGAGCTGATCTGCGCCAGCTGCGTGCCGGCGTTCACGTACACCAGCGTGCCGGCCAGCATGCCCAGTTGGCTGACCCAGTAGAAGGTGGCGGCCTTCATCGCCGTCAGGCCCATCAGCAGGTTGATGACGAAGAAGGGGAATACCGGCACCAGGCGCAGCGTGAACAGGTAGAACGCGCCGTCGCGCTCGATGCCGCGGTCTACGTCGGCCAGGCGGGTACCGAATTTCGACTTGACGCTGTCGCGCAGCACGTAGCGCGACACCAGCATCGCCAGCGTCGCGCCGATGCTGGAGGCGAAGGACACCACCAGCGTGCCGATCCACAGGCCGAAGATGGCACCGCCGAGCAGCGTCATGATGGCCGCGCCGGGCAGCGACAGCGCCGTCACCGCCACGTAGACGGCGAAGAACACCCCCAGCACCAGCGCCGGCCGAGATTCGTAGAGCGCCGCGAAGTCACCGCGCACGGCCTTGACATAGTCCAGGCTGAAGAAGCGGCCGAGGTCGAGCGCGAAAAAGCCGATCACCAGCAGGATCAGCGCGGCCAGCAGCAGAAGCTTCTTCTTGTTCAATCCCGTCCTCGGTGGTTCGTGCTTAGACGCTGCAAGGCCAGCCGACCTTACACGCGCAAGGCATGCCAGCCGCCGACGATACGCGAGGTGATGGTCATGGCGCACAGCAGCGCAAAGGCGTAGGCCCACAGCGCGAAGTGCTGCGGCCACAGGCACATCAGCACGAAGCAGATCAGCGTCTCGCCGGCCTCGGTCAGCCCGCCCAGGTAGTAGAGGCCCTTTTGCGGATAGTCCTCGCTCTTCAATCCGCGCCGCTCCGCCAGCACCGCAAAGGCCAGGAAGCTCGAACCGGTACCCATGAAGGCTGCCAGCAGCACCGCCGCAGGCAGCGCATTGGCCTGCGGGTCGGCCACGGCGAAGGCCAGCGGGATGCTGGCGTAGAAGAGGAAGTCGAGCGTGATGTCGAGGAAGGCGCCGCGGTCGGTGGGCCGCGTGAGCCGGGCCACCGCGCCGTCCAGCCCGTCCATCAGCCGGCTGGCGAGCAGCAGCGCCAGCCCGGCGAGCGGTGCGCCCAGCGCGATGGCTGCCGCTGCGCCCAGGCCCAGCGCGAAGCCGAACAGCGTCACGGCATCGGCGCCGATGCCGGCGCGCACCAGCACGCGGGCCAGCCGTTGCAGCCCCGGCTTCAGCAGCGCGATGGCCGCGCGGTCAAGCATCGCCGGCCGCCAGAGCGGTGCGCCGCAGCGGGCTGTTCATGCGGGCTGGAGCTCGACCGCGTGCAGCCAACCCTGCTGCAGGGCCTGCTGCAGCCACAGGTCGAAGGCGAAGCCGGGCCCAGCCGCGTCCAGCGCGCCGGCCAGCGACCCACCGTCGAGCAGGCAGCGTAGGAAGCGCGCGGTGGTCTGCGTCACGGCCGAGACCCGCACGCTGAAGCCCTCGCGATGCACCAGCGCCTGTTCGCCCTGACCAAGCGCGAAGGCCTCGCGCACTGGCGCGAAGCGCTCCGCCGACACACTGCGGTGGGCTTGCCAGATGCTCACTACCGGATGCGGCGAGCCGATGACCACCGTGCCCGCGGCCAGGCGAAGCCGCAGCGCAGCCGCATTGACCTCGGCCAGGCGCTGCAATCCATCGACCGCGCCGTCGCCGTCGGCCGCCTGCCCGGCCAGATGCACCGCCCAGTCGAGCCGGGCCACGTCGGCCAGGTAAGGCTCGTCGGCAAGCTGCGGCGCGGCAGCAATGAAATCGGGCAGCGCCTGGCCCCACAGGCCGACGTCGCCACGCTGCGGCGGCTGCGCAAACCACAACGCGCGGGCCAGCGCGGCGAAGGACTCCGCCCCGACCAGCTGCGCCACCGTGGGGAAGGCGGCCGTCAGCGCGCGCTCGGCCAGCGCGCCGGCGTTGGCGCGGTAGGCCTGGAGCCCCCGCGTGGCACGCGGCGGCGCATCGCGCAGCCAGCCGGCGACGACCGCGGGGCGGGCATCGGCCCACAGCGCGCACAGCAGCGTCTGCTGGCGCAGCGCTTCCCGGTGTCTGGCGGCGGCATTCATGCGGCCACGGTCTCCCGGCAGGCAGCCAGCAGCCGCGCGGCGCGCGCGGCCTCGTCCAGCAACACCGCCAGCGCCGGCAGGTCGGTGTCCCATTCCAGCAGCGTCGGCCGCGGACCCAGGCGCTGCAGCGCATGGCGGTAGACCTGCCAGACGTTGTCGCGCACGCGGCTGCCGTGGTCGTCGATGACGATGTCGCCGGCGTCGTGGTAACCGGCCAGGTGAATCTCGCCGACGATGGCCGGTTCGATGGCGTCGACCCAGGCGCGGGCAGTCGCCACCTCGTCGACGCCGTCGTTCAGCGCGTTGACGACCAGGTTGTTCAGGTCGAGCAACAGACCACAGCCGCTGCGCCGCGCCAGCCGGTTGAAGAAGTCGGGCTCGGTCATGACGTCGTCGGCCCAGCGCAGGTAGGCCGACAGGTTCTCCACCAGGATCGGCCGCTTCAGCCGCTCCTGCACGCGCTGCACGTTGGCCACCAGGATGTCCAGCGCGGCCTCGGTGTGGGCCACCGGCAGCAGATCGTTGGAGTGCACTGGCGCAGCGCCGGCGCGGCGCGGTGCGCGCGCGAAGCAGGCATGGTCGCTGACGCGCGCCGGCTCGATGCGCTGCACCAGCCGATGCAGCCGGTCGAGATGCCAGTCGTCGAGCCCGGCCGCCGAGCCGAGCGACAGGCCCACGCCATGCAGGCTGACCGGCCAGCGCTCGCGCGCCGCGTGCAACACCGCCAGCGCCGCGCCACCGTCGGCGAAGAAATTCTCGGCGTGCACCTCGACGAAGCCGAGCCGGGGAAGCTCGCGCAGCAGCGCATCGTAGTGCGGCTGGCGCAGGCCGATGCCTACGCTGCCGGTGTCTGCAGATGCCATGCTCAAGCGCTCACCCGGGGTGCGATCACTTCTTCGATTTCATCTTGGCCTCGTCGGCCGACATGCCCTTCATGTCCTTGCAGGTGCCCTTGGCGACGTACTTCCACTCGCCCGGGTCGTTGTCGACCTTGCTCTGGCCGGCGCAGGAATGCGTGCCCGCCAGGTTGGCGCAGTCGTTCTGGCCCGCCTTGGCGATGCCGTAGCACTTCTCCTTGTCCTGCGCGGCGGCCTGGCCGGCCAGGCCAATGGCCATCACCGAAGCCAAGGCGGAAGAGACGATGAGACGGTGGTTCATGGATCGGTACTCCTGTGTTGGACGGGTCGGCCGACAAGGCCACGACGCTGCTGAGTCGGCGGCGATTCTCGCCGCCTTACGGCCGACCGCAGATCTCGCGCTTTGTGTCGCAGCGGCGCCATGTCGGGATTGACGGCGGCGACCGGCATGGGCACGTTGCGCCAACCTGCAGCCCGCAGAGCCCGGCAGGCCGTTGGAGCAGGAACACCCGGCGGCCAAACTGGTGGCGATCGACCAGTACCGCAAAGACAACGCGCTGCGCGTATCGGACGACACCAAGGCCAACCCCGAGCGGCCGGTCCAGCGCGGCGCGGCGCGGCTGCCGGGCGCGCCAAACCAGTGGCGCCTGGAGGCGCGGCCCTTCGGTGGTTCAGGGCAGCCGCTGCGGCGCCGGCGGCACCCAGGTGCCCTGCCCCGGCGGCAAGGCCGACGGCGGCGCGGTCTTCGGCGCGTACAGACGCAGCGTCAGCATGAAGCCGCCCTTCGGCGCCGGCAGCCAGCGCGCGGCGTTGTCCAGCCCCGGCGACAGGTTCTGCACGAACAGCTCCAGCGCGCCGCCGGCTTCGGCCGGCGGCTTGTCGCGCGTGCCCAGGTTGACGCGACCGGCGCTGTCGGCCACGAAGCCGCGGCGGCCGTCCTCGCCCTCGCCGGCCGTCAGCGTCAGCGACCAGAAGCCGTTCACCGGCGGATGCTCGCCGCGCGCAAAGCGCAGCAGGTAGTCGTGCGCGCCGTCCAGCGGCCGGCCCTCGGCATCGCTGCGCGTGCTCAGTTCCAGCAACTGCCGCGGATCGCCCCCCGGCCATTGCAATGCGGCGACGACGGCGCGCCGCACATAGTCGGTGCCGAAGTCGCCGCCGGCCGGCGGCGCCTGCCAACTGCCGGCCTGCGCGAAGACCTGCGGGCGCAGCCCCGTCAACCGGCGTTGCATGCGCGCGCCGGTGTCGGCCAGCGCCGCCTGCACGGCCGGCTCCAGCACATCCATGCGGAAGGGCTTGCCCGGCTCGATGCCGATGGCGGCCATGCGTTGCAGCAGCGGCTCGTCGGCCACTGCCGGCGGCGCGGCGCGGCCCATCAGGTGGGCCAGCAACTCGAAGGCCGCGGCCGTGTCCAGCGCCGCCACCTGCTGCTGCGGCGTGAGCTCGCCCGCTGCCGCGGGCAAGGCCGGCACGGCTGCGGCTTCGGCTGGCGCGCGCCGCGAGCGCACGGTCTGCGGCACGATGCGCAGCCGCGCCTGCAGCGCCTGCACCGCGCGCAGGTCGGCCTCGCTGCCACGGGTCTGGATGCGCAGCGCCAGCAGCACGTGGCGGGTGGGCGAGCGCAACAGCGTCGCCCCCGGCGGCACGCTGCCTTGCCATTCAGGACCGGCCACCAGCAGGCGTGCGGGCTTGCTGTCGCCGAGGCCGCTGCCGGCCGTGTGCAGCGCCTGCATCCACTGGCTGTGCAGCGCCACGCTGAACCAGCGCCGACCCATCGCCGGCCAAGCCACCAGCATGGCCTCGCGGCCCAGGTCCAGCCAGGCGAAGGAGGCCAGCGTGTCGGCATCGTCGACCAGCGGATGGCGCGGCTCGCCCGCGGCGGGCAGGCGCCGCGCATGCCAGAAGTTGTTGGCCGGCGCGCGGTGGCTGGCGGCCTTGGCCACGCCGGACATCTGCAGGCGCAGCATCTCGCCCACCAGCAGTGGGTAGCCGTAGACATAGGCCTCGTCGGCGCGCTGCACGGCCTGGGCCACGCGCGCCTCCAGCGCGGCCTGCTCGATGGCGGCGGCCGCGGCCCGCCGACGCGCGGCCTGCTCGGCTGGCGTGGGTTCAGCCTTGGCCGGCACCGGCGGCGCCTGCACACAGGCGGCCAGGCCGGCCAGCGCCGCGGCGCCGAAGAGCGCGCGCCAGCTCACGTCAGAGGCGGCCCCCAGCCGCCGCCGCCCGGGGTTTCGATGACGAACACATCGCCCGGCTGCATCTGTGCCGAGCCGATGTGGCCCAGCGTTTCGATGCAGCCGTCGGCACGCTCGACACGGTTGTGGCCCAGCGCGCCGGGTTTGCCGCCGGCCATGCCGAAGGCCGGCACGACGCGGCCGTTGCTCAGGATGGAGGCGGTCATCGGCTCGAGGAAGCGCACGCGGCGCACGCCGCCGTCGCCGCCACGCCAGCGGCCGTCGCCACCGGAACCGGCGCGGATCGCATAGCTGTCCAGCCGCACCGGGAAACGCCACTCCAGCACCTCGGGGTCGGTCAGGCGCGAGTTGGTCATGTGCGTCTGCACGACGCTGGTGCCGTCGAAGCCTTCGCCGGCGCCGCTGCCGCCCGAGATGGTCTCGTAGTACTGGTGGCGCTGATTGCCGAAGGTGAAGTTGTTCATCGTGTTCTGCCCGGCGGCCATCACGCCGAGCGCACCGAACAGCGCGTTGGTCACGCACTGCGAGGTCTCCACGTTACCAGCCACCACCGCCGCCGGCGGCTTCGGATTGAGCATGCAGCCCTCCGGCACGATCACCTGCAGCGGCTTCAGGCAGCCGGCGTTGAGCGGGATGTCGTCATCGACCAGCGTGCGGAACACGTACAGCACTGCGGCCATCGTCACCGCCTTGGGCGCGTTGAAGTTGTTCGGCAGTTGCGCGCTGGTGCCGCTGAAGTCGATGGTGGCTTCGCGCGCGGCGCTGTCCACCGTGACCTGCACGCGGACCACTGCGCCGTTGTCCAGCTTCAGCTCGAAGCGGCCATCCTTCAATGCGGTGATGACGCGGCGCACCGATTCTTCGGCGTTGTCCTGCACATGCTGCATGTAGGCGGCCACCGTCTCGCGGCCGAACTGCGCCACCATCGCCTGCAGTTCGTCCACGCCCTTGCGGTTGGCGGCGATCTGCGCGCGCAGGTCGGCGATGGTCTGCGTCGGGTTGCGCGCAGGCCAGCGACCGCTGGTCAGCTGCGCCATCAGTTCGGCCTCGCGCAGCCGGCCGTCGCGCACCAGCAGGAAGTTGTCGAAGAGCACGCCCTCCTCGTCGATGCTCTGGCTGAAGGGCGGCATGCTGCCCGGCGTACTGCCGCCGATGTCGGCATGGTGGCCGCGGGACGCCACGTAGAACGTGGCGACCCGCGAGGAGCCGCCTTCACGTGGCCCACCCCCTCCCGCGGCCTCCCCCTCGGAGGGGGAGGGCTTGTCCAGGTACACCGGCGTCACCACCGTCACGTCCGGCAGATGCGTGCCACCGTGGTACGGATCGTTGAGCACGTAGACATCGCCGTCGCGCATCTGCGGGTTGCGCGCGATCACCGTCTTGATGCTCTCGCTCATGCTGCCCAGGTGCACCGGCATGTGCGGCGCGTTGGCGATCAGCTCGCCGGCGGCGCTGAACAGCGCGCAGGAGAAGTCCAGCCGCTCCTTGATGTTCACCGAGTAGGCGGTGTTCTGCAGCCGCAGGCCCATCTGCTCGGCGATGTTCATGAACAGGTTGTTGAACACCTCCAGCATCACCGGGTCGACCTGCGTGCCGATGGCACGGGCCGACACCCGAGCACGGATGCGCTGCAGCTCCAGCGCGCCATCGGCCGTCAGCCGTGCCTGCCAGCCGGGCTCGACCACGGTGGTGGCATTGCGCTCGGCGACGATCGCCGGGCCGTCGATCGTGGCGCCGGGTTGCAGCGCGTCGCGCAGGAACAGGCCGGCCTCGCGCCAGCCGGCGTCGGCCTCGTCGGCCTCGCAGTACATGCGCACGCGCTCGTCGGCCATAGCGGCGCGGGCCGTGGCGTCGGCCTGCACCGCGCGCTCGGGAGCGCGCTCGCCGGGGCCGACGGCCTCCACCGACACCGCTTCGATGACCAGCGGCCGGTCGGGCATCAGGAAGGCGAAGCGCTGGCGGTAGGCCGACTCGAAGGCGGCGCGTGCGGCCTCCATGCCGGCCATCGGCACGCCCAGCGCGGTGTCGGTACCCTGGTAGCGCAGGTGCAGCGTCTCGCGCCGCTGCACCGCGCCGGCCGGCACACCCTGCGCCACCAGTTCCGCGGCGCCCGCGTCGCCCAGCTCGCGCAGCAGCGCCGCGGCGGCGGCCAGGCCCGGGGCATCGAGCGCACGCTCCAACGACGCCTCGCGCATGGCGATCTGGTCGGCCAGGCCCATGCCGTAGGCCGACAGCACGCCCGCCAGCGGATGCACGAAGACGCGGGTCATGCCCAGCGCGTCGGCCACGCCGCAGGCATGCTGGCCGCCGGCGCCGCCGAAACACTGCAGCGTGTAGCCGGTGACGTCGTAGCCGCGCGCCACCGAGATGCGCTTGATGGCGTTGGCCATGGCCTGCACGGCAATGCGCAGGTAGCCCGCGGCCAGCGTCTCGGCCGAAGTCGGCCGGCCGGTGGCCTGTTGCACCTGCTGCGCCAGCGCCTCGAAGCGGCGGCGCACGCCCTCGCCGTCCAGCGACTGGTTGCCGGCGGGCCCGAACACCGGCGGGAAGTGCTGCGGCTGGATGCGGCCAAGCATCACGTTGGCATCGGTCACCGCCAGCGGGCCGCCGCGACGGTAGCTGGCCGGGCCGGGGTTGGCGCCGGCGCTTTGCGGGCCGACGCGCAGCCGCGCGCCGTCGAACTGCAGGATCGAGCCGCCGCCGGCGGCCACGGTGTGGATGCTCATCATCGGCGCGCGCATGCGCACGCCAGCCACCTGCGTCTCGAAGGCGCGCTCGAACTCGCCGGCATAGTGCGACACGTCGGTGCTGGTGCCACCCATGTCGAAGCCGATCAGCCTGTGGTGCCCGGCAGCCAGCGCCGTGCGCACCATGCCGACGATGCCGCCGGCCGGTCCGGAGAGTATGGCGTCCTTGCCCTGGAAGTGGTGCGCCTCGGCCAGACCGCCGCTGCTCTGCATGAAGAACAGGCGTACGCCCGGCATCTGCGCGCCCACCTGCTCGACATAGCGGCGCAGGATCGGCGACAGGTAGGCATCAACCACCGTGGTGTCGCCGCGGGAGATCAGCTTCATCAGCGGGCTGACCTCGTGCGACACGCTCACCTGCGTGAAGCCGATCTCGCGCGCCAGCGCCGCCGCCGCCTGCTCGTGCCCGGCATGGCGCCAGCCATGCATGAAGACGATGGCGCAGGCGCGCAGACCGGCGTCGAAGGCGGCCTGCAGCAGCGGACGCAGCGCCGCCGCGTCCAGCGGCTGCAGTACCGCGCCGTCGGCGCCGATGCGCTCGTCGGCCTCGACCACGCGCTCGTACAGCATCTCGGGCAGCACGATGTGCCGGTCGAACAGGCGCGGGCGCGCCTGGTAGGCGATGCGCAGCGCGTCGCGAAAACCGCGGGTGGTGACCAGCAGCGTGCGCTCGCCCTTGCGCTCGAGCAGCGCGTTGGTGGCCACGGTGGTGCCCATCTTCACGCAGTCCACCTGCTGCGGCGTGATCGGCGCGCCGGCGGGCAGCTGCAGCAGCCGGCGGATGCCTTCGACCGCCGCGTCGGCATAGACCTCGGGGTTGTCGCTCAGCAGCTTCAGCGTGTGCAGCGCACCTTCGGGCGCGCGGCCGACGATGTCGGTGAAGGTGCCGCCGCGGTCGATCCAGAACTGCCAGCGCTTGGGGGCTTCAGGGGTCATCGTCCGCATTCTTGCAGGGCCGCGGCACGCTGCGCTTACCCGGATTCCCAACCCCCCGGCTTGGCACGAGAATGGCCCGCCTGCGCAACAGCCCCGGAAGGCCACGCCGATGAACGTCCCTCTGCCCCTGCCCGCCCTGGACGAGATCCGTGCCCACGAAGACGAGATGGTGCAGATCCGGCGCCAGATCCATGCCAACCCGGAGATGGCCTACCAGGAACACGCCACCTCGCAGCTGGTGGCGGAGCGGCTGGAACGCTGGGGCTACGCGGTGCACCGCGGCCTGGGCGGCACCGGCGTGGTGGGCACGCTGCGCGTCGGCACTTCAGGTCGCCACGTCGGCCTGCGCGCCGACATGGACGCGCTGCCCATCGCCGAGACCAGCGGCAAGCCCTGGGCCAGCAAGGTGCTGGGCACCATGCACGCCTGCGGCCACGACGGCCACACCGCGATGCTGCTGTCGGCAGCGCGGCACCTGGCCGCGACGCAAAACTTCGACGGCCACCTGCACCTGGTGTTCCAGCCGGCCGAGGAAGGCGAGGCCGGCGCGCGGCGCATGCTGGAGGACGGCTTCCTCGACCTGTTTCCCTGCGAGGCGATGTTCGGCATGCACAACGCGCCCGGCAAGCCTGCAGGCAAGTTCCTGGTGGTGCCCGGCTTCGCGATGGCCAGCGGCGACACCTGCCTGATCAAGGTGCGCGGCGTCGGCGGCCACGGCGCCATGCCGCACGCGGCGGTGGACACCATCGTCGCCGCATCCAGCATCGTCATGTCGCTGCAGACCATCGTCGCGCGCAACGTCAACCCGCTGCACACCGGCATCGTGTCGGTGGGCGCCTTCCACTCGGGCGACGCGCCCAATGTGCTGCCCGGCGAGGCCGAACTGCGGCTGACGGTGCGCGCCTTCCGCCCCGAGGTGCGCGACCTGCTGGAGCGGCGCATCACCGAGATCGCCCAGACCCAGGCCGCGGTGTACGGCGCCACCGCCGAGGTCAACTACATCCGCCGCTACCCGGTGCTGAACAACCATGCCAAGGAAACCGAGTTCTGCAAACAGGTGATCCGCGACTGGCTGGGCGAGGACGGCCTGGTCGCCGAGGCCGAGCCGGTCAGCGCCAGCGAGGACTTCGCCTTCTTCCTGGAAAAAGTGCCCGGCTGCTACGTCAACATCGGCAATGGCGTGGGCAGCGAAGGCGGCTGCATGGTGCACAACTCCGGCTACGACTTCAACGACCGCGTGCTGTCCACCGGCGCAAGCTACTGGGTGCGCCTGGCCCAGGCCTGGCTGAAGAAGGGCTGATCCGGGTTTCGACGTCCAAGGCTTCTACGAGGAGAGCGTGATGCCCAAACTGCCATCCCTGGTTGCGTTGATCGCCTCGGCCCTTGCCACGGCCACACATGCCGCCGACCTCCTGCCTTTGAAGCAGGGCCTCTATGTGCCGGCGAAGTCGGCTTGCAAGGGCGCGTCCACCGCCGAGATCGTCAACTACTGGGGCGGCAAGTCTTCGATCGGCAGTGCGCAGACCGAATGCACGATCATCAAGATGACGAAGAACGGCAAGGCATTCACGATCACCGACCAGTGCACCGACATTCGCGGCGGCGGCCAGATCGCCGGCGGCCCGACGGTGCTCACGATCGACAGCCCGCCGCGCTTCACCCGCGACAGCGAAGCCTATCGCTATTGCGGGACCGAACGGCAGTTCTAGGCCACGCGGCATTTCGATCCCGGCGACCAGGACAAGCCCGAGATGACCCAGCAGCAGGCGACCGAGCATGTCAAGGCAGGCAAGGACAGCAAGGCCCTGGTGGTGCCCGCCGGGCTGGCCTTCGCGCAGTCCATCGACAAGCCTCCGGACCTGGACCTCGACGTGGCCGACAAGCGCCACCGGAGCTTGATGGGCACCTGCCTGGCCGCCTGCACCGTCGTGGATTCGGTGTACAAGACCCACCCCGTCGGCCTGAAGTGCACGGCCGGCCGCCCGCCCGGCGGGGCGGCGCATCTTCAGGCCGTGGCCTGGGATACCGCGCAGGCCTT
>Ga0316600_10001072_pt1 | contig 12577 bp, 9 predicted proteins | sample OWC_soil_day5_CT_FD_207652 | JGI IMG/M metagenome (GOLD analysis project Ga0316600, IMG submission 207652) | Wetland soil microbial communities from Old Woman Creek delta, Ohio, United States - OWC_soil_day5_CT | ecosystem: Environmental > Terrestrial > Soil > Wetlands | place: USA: Ohio... | reverse complement strand
CGCCTGGCCGGCACATCCGTCGCCCACAAGCCGTGCCCAAGCAGGCTGGCCCGTGGATCCTATGTGCGCGCCTCGACGGAGGCTTGATAAAGAACGACAAGGACTTGGCAATTCGCGACGCCTGCAGCGGAGTTGTCTGCTCGTGAAGCGATACATCGCCTGTCCGGGTTGTCGTGTAGTGCCAAGTCTGTGTCGTCCAGGGACAAGTCGCACGCCGGGACGGATCGTAGTATCGACCTCGGATTTGAGGACGGACGCAATGGCTGAGCACTGACGCTGTTGCGGCCGACGCGGCTGAGGTCGCCAATCGCCAGAGGGTTTCTGTGCCATCGATCAGCCGCGCCGTCAGCGCGCCGGGCGGCGCTGGACCTCAGCCTATTGAAATACGACAAGATTTCAATTCCGCGAGTCAGCGTTCGCGTCGATAGGCATCCCCACCCCCGCCGATCGCCGGACGCTGACTCTGCGGTTCCCACGGCATCAGGCCGCCTGGGTTATAATTGCAACAATAATCAGCGGTTTGCCTCGACAAACCTGACACTTCAAGCCTGACACAGCAGGGAGACGCTCAATGAGAATCGGAAGAATAGCTCTTGTGGTACTCGTCGCATTTGCGACGCCCGCGATGGCGGAGAGAACCGGCTTCTATGTCGGCGGCGACATCGGGCAGTCCAACTGGAACCTCAGCCAGCAGGATGCCAACAACCTGTCGAGCGGCCTCGCCGATCAAATCAATTTCTACAACCCGAACATTAACGTCACTTCGACCAGGAACAATTTCGACGACACGTCCACCACGTACGGCTTTTTCGTTGGCTACCAGATCTGGCGGTGGCTCGCAGTCGAAGCGGCCTGGATGGATCTCGGCAGCACCAGCGTCCAGACGAGTGCTACGTACGCGTATACCGTGGTGAATCCGATCTTCCCGCCGCCGCCGACCGGTGGATCGTATAGGGCAACGTCACAGTTCGAGAGCTCCGGCTGGGCGCTGTCGGCGCTCCCCATGCTTCCGATCGGGGATGCCTGGAACCTCTATGGGCGCCTCGGCTATTACATGGGCGACAACAATGTGAGCGGCCGCTTCCAGGGGCAGGACACCAGGGCAGGCGTCGCCGTCGGATCTCCCTACGACTTGAAATTGAGCGACTCTGACAGCAGCGGCGTCTTCCTGTGGGGGCTGGGCGCCAGCTACACCTTCGACGAGCGCGTGTCCCTCCGGCTCGAATACGACAACATCGCCGACGTCGCCGAGGTGGGCAACAACAAGTCGGACGCCGAGCGCTTCACGCTGGGCCTGGTGTATCGGTTCGGAGATACCGAAGAAGCCGTGCCTGTGGCGGCAGCGGCTCCCGTGGCCGTTGCAGCGGCGGAGCCTGCCAAGTGCAGCGACAGCGATGGTGATGGCGTGTGCGACGCCGACGACAAGTGCCCGAACACGCCGGCCGGTGATCGCGTGGGTCCGTTCGGCTGCTCGTGCGACGTGGTGGTCCGGACGAATTTCGCGTTCGACTCCGCCGAGTTGACGGCTGAGGACAAGGCCACGCTCGATGGCGTCGCCGCGAGGCTCAAGGAGCTGCAGTTCGTCGAAGGCACGGCCACCGGCCACACCGACAACGTCGGCACGGCGGAATACAACCAGAAGCTCTCCGAGCGTCGCGCCCAGGCCGTGGTGGACTACCTCGCCGCCAAGGGTGTGGCACCGGGTCGCATCAAGGCGATCGGCATGGGCCTGACCAAGCCGCTTGCGAGCAACGATACGGCAGAAGGTCGTGCGCAGAACCGGCGCGTGACGATCCGTCGTACGGATTGCGGCCCCGCGCAGTAGGCGGACCGTCGAAAGAAGTGGGAGACCGGCGGCGTTCGCGCCGCCGGTCTCGCCACCCGGCGGCACACTCACTCCGTGGTGCCGGAGACGATTTCCTGAAATCCCCACCATCGTGAATGGGCGCGACCGGATCCCGGTCGAGTCCCGCCTGGCGCTGCTCGCCGGCGGCTACTCCCCCTTGAACCGGATTGGCTGTAGATTTCCGCGTGGCTGAATGCGGGCATCCGTCGACAGGGAGAAGAACACCACATGAGATCGCTGGCTGGAACGAAAGAATCCCGGCTTCTCCCGGCGCTGGCCCGTGGTGCGTGGCTTACGCTGTGGCTGCTGGTCGCTGGCTGCGCGCAACTGCCGCCCCGACCCATGATGCCGGTTGCGACGGCAGTGCCGGCCGGCGTCGGGGCCGAGCTCGACCGGCTGATTGCGACCCAGGAGGAGAGTCATCCGGGGGCATCGGGTTTCAGGCTCGTAAGCGACGGGCCCGAAGGCTTCGCGATACGCGCAATGGCGTCGAGAATCGCCGGCCGCAGCATCGACGTGCAGACCTACATCTGGAATGGCGATACGACAGGACTTGCGCTGGCGAGCATTCTGCTCGCGGCGGCCGACCGCGGCGTGAAGGTGCGACTGCTCGTGGACGACATGGACGCGCGGGCCAAGAACGACGGCCTGGCGGCTCTCGACGCACACCCGGACATCGAGGTCAGGATGTTCAACCCGCTGCCGTCGCGTTCCGGCACGATGGCGTTTTTCATTGATTTCCTGGGCGACGCCAAGCGGCTCAATCACCGCATGCACAACAAGACCTGGATCGTCGACAACCGCATTGCGGTCGTCGGCGGACGCAACCTGGGCGACGAGTATTTCGGCGCCGATACTGAAGTGAATTTCGTCGACCTGGATTTCGCGATGGTCGGGCCGGTCGTGCGCGACGCCTCCGCTTCGTTCGACCGCTACTGGAACTCCGAGGTCGTCTACCCGATCAGCGTTCTGAGCGCGGAAAATGTCAGCCCTGAAGCACTCGAGCAACTGCGCGGCAAGCTCGCTGTGGCGATGGAGGAGGCGAAGAAGAGCAGGTACGCCGAAGCGTTGCGGCGCGACGACGCCATTGCGCGGCTCGTGGGCGGCGACTGGCCGATGACCTGGACGAGCACGTACCGGTTCATCGCCGACGACCCCAGCAAGGCGACGCGCGACCCGGATCCAAAGAATTCCCACGTGCTGGCCGCCATCGTGCCGCTGTTGCGCGATGCGCAGAAGGACATGACGATCATCTCGCCGTATTTCGTGCCGGGAAAAGATGGCACTGCGAATCTCGCCCGGTCGGCGCAAGCCGGCAAGGGCATCCGGATCCTGACCAACTCGCTGGCTGCGAACGACGTGGCCATGGTCTATGGCGCGTATGAGCAGTACCGGGAGAAGCTGCTCGAAAGCGGCGTGCAGCTGTGGGAATTGAAGCCACTGCCAGGATCGAAGACGACCTATTCGATGTTCGGTTCGGGCGGCTCGAGCCTGCACACGAAGGGGCTCTCGGTGGACGAAGAGACGCTCGTCGTCGGCAGTTACAACCTCGATGCTCGCTCGACCGAACTTAACACCGAGCAGGTCGTGATGGTCGGCAGCCCCGAGCTGGCGCGACAATTCATGGGAATCTTCGATCAGCAGGCGTCCGGGGAACGTTCCTGGAAGGTCACGTTGTCCGACGGGCACACGAGCTGGACGGACGGCATGAAGACCTACGACTCCGCGCCGGAGGCTTCGGCGGGTCGCAAGTTCCAGGCCTGGCTTGCCGGAGTGCTGCCGATCGAGGCGCAGCTCTAGTCGCCGTCGGCGCCCGTCACGACAGGTATTCGCGCGGGGTCTTGCCGGTCCAGCGCCGGAACGCGCGCGTGAAGTTGCTCTGGTCGGTGAACCCCAGCAGAAACGCGATGTCCACGAGGCTGTGGCGACCGTGCCGCAGGTACTCGAGCGCGACTTCGTGCCGCGTCGCGTCCAGCAGTTCCTGGTAGGTCGCACCTTCGTCGCGCAGGCGGCGCTGCAGCGTGCTCGCGCTTTGGTTGAGGGACCGTGCGACGGCGTCGCGGCCGAGTTCACCGGATGGCATGGCCTTCAGCAGCAGCGCGCGGACACGGGTGACGGTAGAGTCGGGCGTCAGCGCGTCCATGTAGCGTGCCGACAATTTGTCGGCCTCCGACGCGAGTTCGGCATTGCCGCTGAGCACGGGCGTGGCGGCGGCCGCGGCGTCGAACCAGATCGCGATGTGTCGCCCGTCGAACTCGACCGGGCATCCGAGAATCTCGCGGTAGGCCTCGGCAGGTGCCTCGCGCGGGCGCACGAAAACGACCCTGACCGGCATGGCCGATGGTCCCGCGCACTGCGCCAGGATCCTGCACAGGCCGACGACCAGCGCGTCCACGCAGTGGATGGTCGGCATGACAGCCATCCGGTCCGACCGCAACTCGAGTCCGACGGAGCCGTCCTGGTGCAGGACCACGAGGCGACCGTTTGTGCTGACGATACTGCTGTATCGCTGGACCCGATGCAGCGCGGCAAGCACGCTCGTGCTGCTGACGATGCCCAGGCCCAGCGCGTGAAACGACCCTGGACGCACCAGGTTGCCGACGCGGAATCCGAACAGCGGATCGCCGGACTGCGCCGCCGAGAATTCCCACAGCTTCTGCAGCGCGACAGCGGGGTAACGCGCATTCGGTTCCGTGAGCAGGCCGGGGTCGAGTCCGGCGCGAACCGCAAGCGCGGCGAAATCGATGCCGTACTGCTGCAGTGCCTCCTGCAGCGGCGCCACGGTCATGGCGAGGACAGTCGGCTTGTTCAGCATCGGAGCTTTTCGTCCTGGCCGGAGTCAGGCGGAATCTTAGGCAAGCGCACGATTATGGCAAGCACCGGCCGCGGCTGATGCGATCGGACCAAACGCTGCACTGCCGGGACAAGAGCCGCACCGGTCGCGCCGATATAGTCCTGCGGCATGAACGACATCACCACTTCGAAGCGATCGCCTCGGGCGTCGAGTCACCGGGAAGAGCCGGATGATCCGGCCGTCATCGCGCTGCTGCAGCTGATCCAGTCGGAGCGCTCGCGGGCCACACTTGAGGAACCCGAGCTCGTCGAGCAGGTGGACTCGGGCCGGGTATGGCTGCTGTGGTTTGCGATCGGGGCCACCGATGCCGTGTGCAGCCTGGTGCAGCGTGACGCGGACGGCGAGCGGGACGAGGTCTTCCGGCGGGTCGTAAGCGTGATCTTCAGCGGCGACCGCGTGCGGTCCTGCGTCGACCCCCTGCAGGCGGACCGGCGGCTGATCGAATTGTTCGAGTCTGCCGGGTCCGAGGCCGTGCAGGCCTGCATGCAGGGCGAAAAGCGGCTCGGCTACTATCTCGAGGCTCTGCGAGTCGGTGCGCGCCGCGAAAACTGATCCGGCGCTTGCCGCCGGCCAATGCCCCGGCGGTTACTCCTGCATTCCGTGGTAGAGCATCCGGATGAACAGCCGGATGCCGTCGCTGTCCTTCAGTTCCTGGTAGCGCATGCCGGCACGTCCGCCGACGTCGCGGATATCGGCCATGAGCTCGGGGTGGAACTGGCAGGTGAAGGACCTGCGGATGCGGCGCGTCTCCCAGTCCTTGTAATAGATCGCCGTGGTGCTCACCTCGGTCCAGGTCGCCGGGTCCACGCGCGTCTGCCCGAGGATCTCTACGGCATAGGGCAGGCTCAGCAGCCACGCGACCGGGCTGACCGCGAGCGCGTGGCGCACCGGGATGATCGCGTCGTGCAGGCACTTGTAGGCCCAGTTGGCGAACAGGATCGCCTCTTCGTTGGCCTCGTCGCTGTGGAACATCTCGACGGTCAGTTCCCGCTCGATCGACATCACGACGTCGATCACGCCTTCGAGCTCGTCGGCGACCAGCGCGTGCGATGCGTGAAGTTCCTCGGGCACGTGCGCCAGGTCTTCGCGCCGGCCGTACGGCAGCAGCCGTCGAGTACCGATCTCGACGCTCTCGTTGGGCGCAACCGCGAACAGCGCGTCGTTCCATCCTGAGGCCACCACCTCGCCGCGCTTCACGATCGGCAGCGACTCGCCGATGGCCACGATTCTGCGGCAGAGAGCCTGCAGCGACTCCAGCGCGCGGCCGGCGGGATCCATCGGCAGGCGCGTGAGGGCCAGCACCTCGCGTGCGGCGCGCTTGACGAGCCTGATGTGCGCCGCTGCGGCCAGCTGGTGGCCGAGGCAGATGAAGATCGCCGGCCCGCTCGCGGTCGAGCGACGCAGCAGCAGCTGCTCGACCAGCGACAGCAGGTCCTCGAGGCCAGCCTTGCCGCCGTCAAAGCTCGGGGCGTCGTGCACGGAGGGATTGCCGCCCTGCACGACCGTTGCGAGGCCGGCGCTCAGCACGTTCGCAAGCCGCTCCGGCTCCGCGATGCCGCTGCGCCAGACCGGATAGAGGATCGTGTCCGCGTCCGCGACCTGCTGCAGCACGTAGGCGACGTTCTTCGACGCCCGGACCGGCTCGCCGCGCGGATTGACCCCGACATCCCTCCAGGGCTCGATGATCGACACGCTCTGCCGGAAGATCTCCGGCAGCTGCAGCAGCAGGCGCAGATGGTCCGGACTCTCGATGACCTTCTCGAGCGGCGGTGCGATTCCCCAGTCGAAGAGTCCCTCCTGCGTGAGCTTGTCGCGCCCGGGGAAGGGCGTCGGGGAGTCGCGGTCGCGCAGGAAGTAGCCCAGCAGGGCGTGCACGGACTGGGGGCTGGACGCGTGCTGCCCGAGGATACCGGGCCGTAGCCGCCAGCCGAGGTGCTCCAGCAAGAGATTCTTTTCGACGCGAGCGGTATGCATCTCCCTGGACAAAGCAAGGCGCATGCCAACGAGTCCACGATCCTGCGGCTTGCAGCGGCCCGGCGATTTCGCCTGTCGGAACGGGGCTGCGGTGCCCTGACGCGCGGCAGGTTGAGTGCCGCGTGCACCAGGTCGGCGCATGCGCCGACCGCCTGCTGCACGGTCCGGGTGCAAACTGACGATCGCATCCGCCGCGCCCGCGGCTGATTCCCGGTAGATTGGGTGTCGTGCCAATCCCGAAGAGAACCAATGCCCCGCTGGTTGCCGTACTCGTCGCCGGCATTCTCGCGCTGCTCTCGCTACTGCTCGTCATCCGCATCCCGTCCGGCCGCGAGTGGGTGCGCGTGTCGCTCGACGCGTCTCATGGACCGATCTTCGCGGTCGTGGCGATGCTCGTGGCCGCGCTGCTGGCGGGCAGGCGTGGGTCGGCGCAAGCGGACGCCTGGCCCGACTGGCCGCTTTACCGGAAGGCTCTGGCGATCAGTGTGGCGCTCGGCGCTCTGATCGAATTCCTGCAGCACTTCGCCGGGAGGCCGCCGTCCTTGTTCGACGTGATGACCGACACGGCCGGTGCCCTGGCGGGGCTTTCAGCCTGGACGCTGGCGACCCGACCGGCGACGGGCGAGCCTCGCGCGGCCATCGGCAGGAACCCCTGGCCCGTGGTCGCGCTTGGCCTGGCAGGCCTCGCGTTCGTGCTGTGGCGGCCGCTGCAGGTCGCTCTCGCGTACGCGCATCGTGCCGCCGCCTTCCCGGTCATTGCCGACTTCTCCAGCGCGCACGGCCTTGATTTCGTGAGCACCGATGGACTGGGGGCGGCGCGTGCCAACGTTCCCGCACCCTGGGCGCGCGAGCCCGGGGAGCGGGCCCTCGAGATCCGTTACGACCCGGAGCATCCTCCCGCCGTGCAGGTTCTCGAGCCGCAGCGCGACTGGCGTGCCTACAGCGTCATCGCCGTGGACCTGACCAACGCAGGCCCGAGCGAGCTGTCGCTGGTGCTGCGGATCCTCGATGCGACGCACGACTGGTCGCACGAGGACCGGTTCAATCTGCCGCTCGTCATTCCGCCGCAGACACGGACGACGGTACGGATCGCGCTCCCGGCGGTCGAGGCTGCGCCGGCGACACGACGCATGGACATGGCACGGATCGCCAACGCCATGCTCTTCGCCCGGCCGCCAGCCATGCCCGGCGCGCTCTACGTGTCGCGCGTCTGGCTCGAGTGATCGCGCGACTCGCTGCGTCTCACGATTGATTTACCTATAGAATCCGCCCCGCACGGCGGCCGGGCCGGCGCCTGGGCGAAAGTGGCGGAACTGGTAGACGCGCTGGATTTAGGTTCCAGTGGGTAACCCCGTGAGGGTTCGAGTCCCTCCTTTCGCACCAATCCCTCTGTCGCGCCCGGCGGCCCGATTCCGTGGCAAAATATCCGGCTTTTCCGGGCCGTCCGTGCGGCGGCCCTTCGAATCATCGAGGATCGACGAGCATGCAGGTTTCCATCGAGCAGACCGGCGGACTGGAGCGCCGCATGGAAGTGAGCGTTCCGAAGGAGCGCGTCGAGAAGGCCGTGGACGAGCGTCTGCAGAAGGTGAGCCGGACCGCACGCCTCAAGGGCTTCCGTCCGGGCAAGGCGCCGATCAAGGTGATCCGTCAGCAGTTCGGGGCGCAGGTGCGCCAGGAAGTGCTTTCGGAACTGCTGCAGTCGAGCTTCGCGGAGGCAGTCACGCAGGAGAAACTGACGCCGGCCGCCGGTCCGCAGATCGAGCCGATCGCGATGGCGCCGGGCGAGGATCTCAAGTACCGGGCGATTTTCGAGGTCTTTCCGGAGGTCGCGCTCAAGAACGTGGACGGCCTCGTGGTCGCCCGACCGGTGGCCGAGGTGACGGAGGCGGACATCGACGCGATGGTCGAGAACCTGCGCGCACAGCGTCCGACCTTCGTGGCGGTCGAGCGCGAGGGCCGCGACACCGACCGCGTGACGATGGACTTCGTCGGCCTGATGGACGGTGCCGCGTTCGAGGGCAGCAAGGGTGACGACGTCGCAGTGCTGCTCGGCGGCGGCCGGATGCTCAAGGAGTTCGAGCTCGGCATCGCCGGCATGAAGGCGGGCGAGCGCAAGAGCCTGAGCATTCGCTACCCGGACGAGTACCACAACAAGGCGCTGGCCGGGAGAACCGCCGAGTTCGATGTGAGCATGAAAAAGGTCGAGGAGAAGCGCCTCCCCGATCTCGACGACGCGTTCTGCCGCGAATACGGCGTGTTCGAGGGCGGCATGGAGCAGCTGCGCCGCGAAGTATCCGACAACATGAACCGCGAGCTGGGCCAGAACGTGCGGGCGCGGCTGAAGCAGCAGCTGCTCGACAGGCTGCTCGAGGCGAATCCCGTCGAGGTGCCGAGGGGGCTCGTCGATGCGCAGGTACGCGAGATGCAGATCGAGGCCGCACGGCGCATCGGCGCCAAGGATGCCTCGCAGGTTCCGCCGCCGGAACCGTTCATCGAGCCCGCGCGGCGCCGCGTGGCGCTCGGCATCCTGGTCGGCGAGCTGATCAAGACGCGTGGCATGCAGATCGACCGGTCGCGCGTGGAGGGCCGGCTGGCGGAGATGGCCGCGACCTACCCGGACCCCGAACCGATGCTGAAGGCGTATCGCCAGAATCCGGAAGCGATGCGGCAGGTCGAGAACCTCGTGCTGGAGGACCAGGTGGTGGACTACCTGCTCGAGCGGGCCAAGGTCACGGACCAGAAGACGACGTTCAAGGACGTGATGAATTTCGGAGCGTGAACGAAAGCGGTTCGGGACCAGTGATCAGCGGCTAGTGGTGGGGCGGCGTCCCTCCACGCCCGGTGGTCTGCCCTGACCGCTAACCGCCGATCACTAACCGCTCTTCCGTTGCCTTACACTAACCGCTGGTCACTAACCGCTGGTCACTTACCACCATGCCCATCACCTCCCCGACCTCCCTCAACCTCGTTCCCATGGTGGTCGAACAGACTGCCCGCGGCGAGCGCGCCTACGACATCTACTCGCGGTTGCTGAAGGAGAGGGTGATCTTCATCGTGGGTCCGGTCGAGGACTACATGGCGAACCTGATCGTGGCGCAGTTGCTTTTCCTCGAGTCCGAGAACCCCGAGAAGGACATCGCGCTGTACATCAACTCGCCGGGCGGGTCCGTCAGTGCGGGCCTCGCGATCTACGACACGATGCAGTTCATCAAGCCGGACATCAGCACGATCTGCGTCGGGCAGGCTGCGAGCATGGGTGCGGTGCTGCTCGCGGGCGGGACGAAGGGCAAGCGGTTCTGCCTGCCGCACTCGCGCGTGATGATCCACCAGCCGCTGGGCGGCTTCCAGGGCCAGGCGACCGACATCGAGATCCATGCCCGCGAGATCCTCGATGCCCGCGAGAGGCTGAACCGGATCCTGGCGACCCACACGGGTCAGTCCATGGACAAGATCAAGCAGGACACGGACCGCGACAACTTCATGACCGGTGAGCAGGCCATTGCCTATGGGCTCATCGACGCGGTGCTCGCGAAGCGCGGCTCGGCTGGCGCCGCCGAGCGGGCCTGAGCCCCGCGGCCGGCACTTAAGTCGCTGTTGAGTCAGGCTTTTTTGCGGCCGCGGCGGCCGCATGGTATAAGCCGGAAGGGGCTGCGAATTGCAGCCTCTATTGTGCCCAAGCGGGCGAAGTAGCAAGGTCAGGGCATGGCGGACGATTCACGCGGCAAGCACGACGACGGCAAGCTTCTCTACTGCTCCTTCTGCGGCAAGAGCCAGCACGAGGTCCGCAAACTGATCGCGGGGCCGTCCGTCTTCGTCTGCGACGAGTGCGTCGAGCTCTGCAACGACATCATCCGCGAGGAACTCGAGGAGAAAGCGGAGAAGACCCGCGAGAAGCTCCCGAAGCCGCACGAGATCAAGCGAGTCCTGGACGAGTACGTCATCGGCCAGGAGCGCGCGAAAAAAGTCCTGTCGGTCGCCGTCTACAACCACTACAAGCGGCTGCAGACGCGGGGCGCGGATGCCAAGCGCGACGACGTGGAACTGGCCAAGAGCAACATCCTGCTGATTGGCCCGACCGGCAGCGGCAAGACGCTGCTGGCCGAGACGCTGGCGCGGCTGCTCAACGTGCCGTTCACGATCGCCGACGCGACGACTCTCACCGAGGCCGGCTACGTCGGCGAGGACGTCGAGAACATCATCCAGAAGCTGCTGCAGAAGTGCGACTACGACGTCGAGAAGGCGCAGACCGGCATCGTCTACATCGACGAGATCGACAAGATCTCGCGCAAGTCCGACAACCCGTCGATTACTCGTGACGTGTCGGGCGAGGGCGTGCAGCAGGCGCTGCTGAAGCTCATCGAGGGCACCATCGCCTCCGTGCCGCCGCAAGGCGGGCGCAAGCACCCGCAGCAGGAATTCCTGCAGGTGGACACCGGCAACATCCTGTTCATCTGCGGCGGGGCCTTCTCGGGCCTCGAGAAGATCATCATGAACCGCACGCAGAAGAGCGGCATCGGTTTCGTCGCCGAGGTGCGCGAGCAGAGCGCGCGGGCGCACGGCGCCGATCTGTTCCACGACGTGGAGCCGGAGGACCTGATCAAGTACGGCCTGATCCCGGAGTTCGTCGGCCGACTGCCGGTCGTGGCGACGCTCGACGAGCTCGATGAGGCGGCGCTGATGCAGATACTGATGGAGCCGAAGAACGCGCTCACCAAGCAGTACCGCAAGCTCTTCGACATGGAAGGCGTCGAGATAGAGTTCCGCGAGGAGTCGCTGCGAGCCGTTGCGCGCAAGGCGATGCAGCGCAAGACGGGCGCCCGCGGCCTGCGCACGATCCTGGAGAACGTGCTGCTCGACATCATGTACGACCTGCCCGGCATGCGAAACGTGCTGAAGGTCGTGATCGACGAGGACGTGATCCAGGGCGAGAGCAAGCCTTACCTCGTGTACGGGACCGAGGAGCCGCGTCTCGCCGCCGTCGAAGAGCGCCGCACCGGCTCGGACCATTGATGGGTAAATAGGGGACATTCTCCTTTTCCGGCCCCGGAAAAGGAGAATGTCCCCATTTTCCCTATTGAATCTGCGCCGCGCGTCCCCAAAGATGTCCGCATCTATTGGGCGGCTGCCATCGCCTGTCCCGGGCGCCGGAGAATCCTGACGTGACGATCGAATCGACGACCGCCGACCCCACCCTCCCGCCAGACGGCCTGCCGGTGCTGCCGCTGCGCGACGTGGTGGTCTACCCGCACATGGTCATACCGCTGTTCGTCGGCCGCGAGAAATCGATCCTCGCGCTCGAGCAGGCGATGAAGGTCGGCAAGCAGATTCTTCTTCTGGCGCAGAAGCAGGCGGACGTCGACGACCCCGCGGCGAAAGACCTCTACGACGTCGGCACTGTCGCGACGATCCTGCAGCTTCTCAAGCTGCCGGACGGCACGGTAAAGGTGCTGGTGGAGGGCGTGGAGCGGGCTCGTGTCGAGTCGCTCGCCGCCGGTGAGTATTTCGTCGCCAGGGTGAACCAGCTCGGTGACGGCGAGACGTTCGACGAGCGCGAGATGGACGTGCTGGTGCGCTCGGCCGTGTCGCAGTTCGAGCAGTACGTGAAGCTGAACCGCAAGGTTCCGCCGGAGATCCTCACCTCGCTCGCGGGCATCGAGCAGCCAGGACGGCTGGCCGACACGATTGCGGCCCACATGTCGCTGAAGCTCGATGCCAAGCAGAAGATCCTCGAGATCCAGGACGTCCGCAGCCGCCTCGAGCACATCCTCGCGCTGATCGAGGGCGAGATGGACGTGCTTCAGATCGAGAAGCGCATCCGCGGCCGCGTCAAGCAGCAGATGGAGAAGAGCCAGCGCGAGTACTACCTCAACGAGCAGATGAAGGCGATCCAGAAAGAGCTGGGC
>Ga0316600_10001070_pt1 | contig 12593 bp, 8 predicted proteins | sample OWC_soil_day5_CT_FD_207652 | JGI IMG/M metagenome (GOLD analysis project Ga0316600, IMG submission 207652) | Wetland soil microbial communities from Old Woman Creek delta, Ohio, United States - OWC_soil_day5_CT | ecosystem: Environmental > Terrestrial > Soil > Wetlands | place: USA: Ohio... | reverse complement strand
TATCTCCCGGGCGAGCTGGAAAAGCAGAAGACCAAGAGCCTCGCTTAGGGGGCTGAGCAAAAGCAATATGGCGAATAACACCTGGAACTAATACAAACCGTAGCGTACCTTTGGAAAGATCTTGTTCCGGCACCATAATTCGGGTCGTAATGTATCCTCTATCAATCAGTGCCTGATTGATGCGTTTGATGATGATGTTGATACCTTCTTTACCGATTTGCCTTCCAGTATAGGTCTTTAACATGTTCTGAATCCATTGGAAGTGCTCTTGCCGTTCTCCCGTTACTTGAATCCTTTGAATGGGAAACGCAACAGCTTCTTCTGGTAAGCTTGTTTCCACGTTAGCTTTTGTACTAGATTGCAAAAAAACATCGGACTGTTCTTCTTTATTCTGCCGCTCTTGGGCTTGCTGTCGGTCGCGACGATTTAATTCTTCAAGATCGCCTGGAGTCGGTGGCGGTGCGGCCCAGCTCACCGGAGTCATAAACAATAATCCTAATACGATTGACAAGCAGACTAAGGCTATATATACTCCTGGATTTTTACTTTTTCTTGCTGCATCCCACATCGTCATATGATATTCCATATCCCCTTTCCGATAGTTGGAACACTCTGGTTTTACTGATGTTTCGTATGTTTTATCTCCAGTTCTTCGCTAGAAATCATATAGGCTTGATAGCCTGTGATGTGGAGTGCCAATACCGCAAGTGCCGCTTGTGTATCGAGTGTATCAACAACAATGACAGGTTTATCATAAGGGAGCAGTGCTGAATTTTTTCGAATAGACTTTAACAAGTTAGGCAAGGGAATCCGATGTGCACCAGGTAGCAGTACCCCTTGACCGCTATCGTTAGAGCGAACATCAACAATGCTTACGCCTTCTTGATTTTTTTGTTTGTCTTTTACTTCTTGGAGGTGCAACTGATAGGAACTATGTTGAGGAATTCCCTGAATGAATGGGTCTACTTGTTTCATGATCTCTATATTCGGATTATGTATTTGCATCGGTTGCTGATTATCATTTCGCCCTTCTGCTGTACCTTCCACATAGGGATAACCTAATTCGGCCCATTGTGGCATACCACCAGGTATAGCATACGCATTATACCCTCCCAGCCGCAATACAGCCACCGCATAAGCTGAATATATATCTTTGGCACAACAAATTACATAAATAGGCTGATCTATTGGCAATATGGCTGGATTTTTCTCTATCGTTTCTACCAATGACCACAAGGGAATATGGATGACACCAGGAATATGTCCCGCTGTGAAGCTTTTGGTGGAGCGAATATCAACAATTAGCGGCTGGGTATTCGCATCAAGTAAAGTTTTAAGCTGATTTGGTGCAATACGATACTCATGTTGTGCTACAGTATTTTGTAATACCTCGTCAACGGCTTTGATTAAAATATTATTGGCAGCTGCACACTCTGACGATTGCAATGGCAGTAATAAAAGGCTAATCAATATAGTTATAAATGCGATTCTTTTCAAGATATAATCCTCCTCAATAGCATAATGACCTAAAGTACTTTCGGGCCTAGAATTGGAACGATGCAGCTCTATAAAGCTACTTTATACCACTTCCATAAAACCCACTAATATCCCAATTTGGTTTTTTTTGGTATTTCGTCATTATATTATTCAAATCTTTTAATTGTCTTTGATTTCCTCGCATTATCGTAAATACTCTCACATAAAAGCCACAGCAAAAAGACACAGCCCTAATCCACTAATGGATAGGCTGTGTTTCCTTATTAAGCAATATAATAACGTCCAAGGTTCACAAAGGTTGACCTAGATTGGTGCTAGATCTTACGAAGTTCGATCAAAAGATTACGCAGCAATTGCAAGCAGATTGTTATATAGTTTTATAAGACACAGCGATTAGCCTAACTGCCGTTTTCTTGAAATCGGAAGTTCTTCTATAAAGAAATAGCAGCTTATCGCCTATTCCAGGCAGCAAGCTGCTATTTCTTACTATTTAAAATTCGCTGTTTGACCCGATACACCTAATGATGGTAGTTTTCTGCGTATCGGGTCAAACAGCGGATTATGAGACACTTAAAAAATTTTCTAATATAAATAATCTTGTTTTTTTCATTAATCACTCTGATTATTCTCAGAAATGTTATTTTAGCAATTTCTTTAATATTAATCATCTGATTCTGGGCGTAAGATCAACTAATCGTAATCTCCTTTGCTTGATTACAGCAAAGAACTTTATTCTGTCCATTTAGTTTTGTTTGTATTTTAACTTCTTCTCCCCATAAACTGGCAATATGCTTTATTGCCTCTTTCGCATACTCCAGCTCAAGCTCCCGCCCGTCAAAATCATGTTCCAGAATCAAAGTGCCCTTTTCCACATCCAGGGGCTTAATGGCAGGAATACCGCCCATTCCCACTGAATTAGCCAACTGATCGCGTATCGGCTTCCACCCGGCATCATCCGCAACTTCAGCAACGACAACGCAATCATCTTCCACTGCATAGGAAAATAAGTTCATTTCCTGACATAATTCTTGGTTCAAATAACGCCTTAGGAAAGACTGATCCCGTTCTTCTGCCCGAATTTCCATGATTTTTTCTCGCCCCAGGGTTTTATCCAGATACTCAAATAACTTAAATCCAATAAAGTAAGGATTTAGCTGACGTTGATGAGGCCGTATCACCATATTATGGCGCTGCAAAAACTCCAGGTACAAATTCTGAGGAAGTTCCAGCTGCTTTAAAATTTGATAGTGCCAATAGCTGGCCCAGCCCTCATTCATGATTTTGGTTTCAATCTGGGGAATAAAGTACACACTTTCTTCATGCACTATATTCACCAGGTCCCGCTCCCAGTCAGTCAATCTTCCTTTCTCACTCAGGAAGGCCAACAGATCATTTTTTATCCTTACAGGTACAGCTTCATCCTTCTCCTGTTCCAACTCCTTGCGGGAATATGGTTTACCTGACCCGTTGCGGGTTACCTGGAACTTTAAGCCATGAGCAGCGTCTAGGATACGCTCCACTTTTTCCGGTCCGATACTTGGGTCCTGAACATAGGATCGCACCCGGTCCGCATGGGCTTTAAACATCTCAATTGTCAGGTCCGCCCTGGTATCCCTTTTAAACAGGCGGTTATTTTTGAAAAAATCATTATGCCCATAAACGTGAGCCATGGTCAGAATCTGCAGTAGCAGGGTATTGTCCCGCATGAGATAAGCCAGACAAGGATCAGAATTAATCACCATTTCATAGGGCAGTCCACTCAGATTGTATTGATAAAATGTTTTTTGCCGTTCATAGGTTTTACCAAAACTCCAGTGGGGATAATGGGATGGCATACCAGCATAGGCTTCATAGCAAAGCATATCTTCATAGTTGCATATTTCAAAATGCTGTTCATAGCAATTCAGAGAAAACCGTCTGACTTGCTGTTCAATTTTTTCATTCCACGCCGCAAGGTTAGCCAGTGAATCTTCAGTCATCAGCCTCTCCTCCTGCTACGTCTTTTTCTAATATTTTTTTTAATACCGGCCACACATCATCCTTGGTCATCATGGTCGCCGCAATAAAGTTATCGGCTTGTACCTGCTTCTTGTAATCACGCTTGATTGTACTGTCCCAATTTGATATTCCTACCTCGCCATAGCCGAACAGCCTGCATACCCCGCATAATTCCCTGGCCAGCTCTATTGCTTTAGGAGTATCATCGTTCCAATTATCACCATCGGAACAATGAAAAGCGTAAATATTCCACAAAGCGGGGCTGTAGCGCTGCTCAATAATTTCCAGCGCTTTTGCATAGCCGCTGCTAATATATGTGCCGCCTGACTCACCCTTGTGAAAAAACTCGTCTTCACTTACTTCCTTAGCCTCCGTAGTATGAGCGACAAAGGCGACTTCTACGTGCTCATACTTATAGCGGACAAATTGGTAAAGCAGGAAGAAAAAGCTGCGGGCCAGGTATTTGCGGGTCTGATCCATGGAACCTGATGTGTCCATGATACAAATGACTATAGCATTGGAGTTTTGATCCATGTCTTTTTTCACCCGAAAATAGCGTAAATCATCTTCCCGGAAAGGAACCCGCTCCAGCGGAGGTTCCTTGCTGTTTTCGGTAACAACTAAGTCAGCGCTGCGTGAAGCAGTCTGCTCACGCTTGAGTTTCTCAATAACACTCCGTTTTTTTGCCAGCCGCAGGGGAATACCTTTTTTTTGAAAACCAGAACGTTTGTAATGGCGCTCTGTTTCTATCTGTGAAAACTTCTTGCGTTCAAGATCAGGGAGATGTAAGTCTTCAAACATATAGTGAATCAGTTCGTCCAGCGTGATTTCCGTTTCGTAAATATCCTCCCCTGTTTCACTGCCCGCCTGACCATTACCTTTTTCCTGCCCTGGCTGTCCCCCTCTGCCAATTACCTGTCCACGCTGTTCCCCACCACTGCCGGATTGGGTGCCACCTTGATTATTTCCATAAATAAACTGATATTCTTTGATTCCTTTGACCGGTATTTTAATTTTTTTGTCTCCGCTCTGGCCAATGATGCTTTCTTCGGCAACAATTCCACCAATATTTTTCTTTATCGCATCCTCAACCAACTGGCGGTGCCGTTTGCGATCCCACTGGGAACGGTCGGTGCCGCCTATACTTGTGTCTTTAAAAATTGCCACAGCCATTCCACCTTCCGCATCCTTACTAACAATGAGTCGTCAGTCTTTCCAGAGATTGTTGGCCGCATATTTTAGAATAACATTGCAGCAATGGCTGCAATAACCATTTCGTGTCATTTCCTCAACCATGGCGTTATACTTGCCATCTTGCTCTTTGTCACGGACTTTTGTCTTGGTAACTACCCGCGAAAGTTCTCTAACCGATGCCGTCAGTTTTTTCTCAACCGCTTCTTTAAGGGGTTCATAACTTGTATATTCCATCTTAGCGCCGCTGCGCAGTAAGGAAAACATATAAGAAGTGACATCTTGACGAAACCCCAGAGCAGCTGTACCTGTTATGCCAATCTGCTCCTCAATGGACTGCAGGAATCTGACATCCGGTTCCAGTTCTTCTCCAGTGTTGCGATCTTTAATCTTTACCGAATTCACAAAGGCTTCTGAATGATCAAGGTAGTTGTTAAACAAGCTCTCAGCCTGTTCTTGATAACCATGAATAAATGCCCTGGTTACTTCTTTTTCCAGCAGCCTATTATATTCTTTTTTGATCGTGTCCTGTAATAATCCCAGGTAGCGTTTTTTCTCATCCTCAGCAATGACCATTTCTTTAACGGCTTTAACCAAAGTATCCAACACCGCAAGGGGATTAATGCAGTTATGATCCGATTCCGACAGAGCCGTATCAATCGCTTTCATGATAAAGCGGGTCGAAATGCCACTCATACCTTCTCGCTGTACTTCCTCTTTCAGCTCGATGATATCAACTTTTTTAGCAGCCCCCCGTTCGACAATTTCTTCGCCGTTGTAAATCTTGAGCTTAGTCAGGGGATCGACTTTGTTCGTCGGTATCAGTCGGCTCATGATGGCAAACATGGAAGCTACTTCAATGGTATGAGGTGCAATATGAGAGTCAAAGGAACTGTTTTTAAGCATTTTCTGATAAATTTTGACTTCCTCATCCAACTCCAAACAATAAGGTACTTCCACCTTGACAATCCGGTCAAGAATAGCCTCATTGGTATGATCGGACTTAAATTTGTTCCACTCTGCTTCATTGGAATGAGCTAAAATAATCCCATCAAAATAAATCATGGAACCTTTGCCTGGTGACGGGATGGATTTCTCCTGAGTAGCCGTAATCATGGTATGCAAATATTCAACGTCGTTTTTAAAAACTTCAATAAACTCGACAATCCCCCGATTGCCGACATTGAATGCACCATTTAGAGCCAATACCCTGGGATCATCTTCAGGATACATATCCATCTTAGAGATATCAACCGAACCCGACAAAACGGAAGTGTCCTGATTATTAGGATCAACTGGCGGGACTACTCCTACTCCCTTACGGGAACGGATGGAAAATTCCGATACGGTAACTGGAAATCGCTCAAATTCTCCCTGATATTCATTTTTTAAGCGATAGCGGCAGACAGGACATAAATCGCCTTCTATCTTCACCCCAAGAATATTCTCAAACCGCGGTCTCAAATGTTTCGGTATGAGATGCAATGGTTCTTCCCGCATGGGGCAGTCTTTTATCACATAAATCGGCGGACTCATTTCCAGCGCTTTTTTAAGCGCTTCCATAAGCGATGATTTACCTGCTCCCACGGGACCTACCAAATACAATACCTGACGGGCTTCCTCGCCTTTCATCGCGGCCGAATGAAAATATCGCATAATTTTCATGATACTCTTATCAATTCCGTAAAATTCATTTTCAAAAAATTTGTATCTACGTAAGGTATCATTGCCATAAAGACGCTTGAGCCGCGGATTTTCCTCAGTTTTAACAATTTCCATACCGGAAGCTGATAACAGCTCATACATACGTTGATGAGTCAGCATGGCAACTTTAGGATTTTCCTTCACAATAGCTAGATAATCAAGAAGTGTACCGGAAAAATGGTGATGCCTCCTGGTCTCACGGTCAGTTTCAATCAAGCTGGAAAAATCAAAGTTGCTCATACTCGGCCTCCTTAATAATGTAATCATACTATTCCAAAGTGGTGACGCAATGCATTAGAATATCCGAAATCATCCACTGTTAATCTTCTACTCAATCCCTATTATGTTATCAGTCTAACTGTACACTGCACCTCCTTCTCAATGGACATTTGTTCTTCTTGAAAGCAATTATATCAAATTTATGTAAACTTGTCTAAAGGATCTTTGTGGAAAATTTTAAAACCTACTACCGAGAAAGGGAGCGTTTCCATGGCTAAGAAATATGTTAACTCAACCATAGCAGGTTGCCTGAAAATCCCTTAAATAATGAAAGGTTACAACAAAATTAAATAGCCTCAGTCCGCTGGAATTTCGGACCAAGGCTGCTTAGATTGCCTTTATTTTTTAATACGTTCTCCTTGAGAGGGTGCAGTTCACTGGTAGATGCTGGCTTAAAAATATCTTTTATACATTGTTTAATTGTATCTTCATTCTGTGACACAACGCCTTTACTATTTGGTATTTTTTACACAAGAAGATTTGACATACTTAGTTTCCAATTCTAATAAATCACCGCCTCGATGATTCCCAGGACAATGCCTGCATGATAAATCGTATGGAATCAGAAAACCCTTGTCGATAACTAACAGCCATACTAGGAACTATAATTGGATATGAGTTATAATAAAATCAAAATGATCAGCTATAGCCGCTAGTTTTTCAATTGAAGGCAGATTGCTACCGCTTGCAAATTGACTGATAGCTGGACGACTTATCCCTTACTATAAATGGAATTGTTTTTTATGTTGTGCGTTAAAAGAACTCATCTATTTATATGTTTATATGCTTAGTTTACCAATCAACACACATAAAGAGAACCCTTTAAAGCTAATTTTCTAGCCTTAAAGGGTTCTTATATGTGATTTTTAGCTACTATAAATGATATGGTTCTCCCCGATTAATCTTAAATGCCCGATATATCTGCTCGACTAATAGCAACCGTATCATTTGGTGAGTAAATGTCATCTTGGAAAAAGATAATCTTTCGCTTGCAACTTTCAACAGCTCGGGGGAAAGACCGAAGGCACCTCCGATGATGAAGGTGATATCACTTTTTCCAGAAACGCCTAGATCACTTATTTTTTCTGCAAGCTCTTCTGAGGAAGCTTGCTTGCCAATAACATCAAGGATGATAAGATGGCTGTTGTCTTTAACATATCTTAGCATACGCTCCCCTTCTTTAAGTAGTACTTTTGCTTTTTCAGCCTCAGAAGGATGTTCAGGCATACGTTCTTCGTCAACTTCGATGATAGACAAGCGGCAATAAGGCGTGAGACGCTTGACGAATTCGGCAATGCCCATGGTTAGATATTTTTCTTTAATTTTACCAACAGCAATAATTGTAATTTTCATTTACTGCTGAGTCGGCATTTCTTCTAAAAGTACGTTCACAGTCTGCTGATTGCCTTTACGAAGAATCGTAACACTAACAGTATTGCCAACTGCCTGCTCATCAACCGCTCCTCTTAGGTCAGCTACACTATTCACTTCAGTGTCTCCTATCTTCAAGATAACATCACCTTCTCTAAGACCAGCCTTATCTGCTGGCCCTCCTTTTGCGATTTGCAGCAAATAGACTCCTTTATCAATGGTAAGCTCATATCCATAGGTCGCAGCTGTATTGCGATCAAGTATGCCTACGCCTAGATAAGCTCTTACTACACGTCCTTTTTCAATAAGAGATTGTAAAATAGGTCTGGCAGTATTAATCGGAATCGAAAAACCGATACCTTCTACACCTGCAACTGCTATTTTTGCACTGTTAATCCCAACAACTACACCATCAGCATTTACCAATGCTCCACCCGAATTTCCCGGATTAATAGCAGCATCCGTTTGAATCAGTTTAAATTTTCGTTCTCCAATCTCAATAGAGCGATTCAGCGCACTAATAACCCCAGCAGTCACACTCCCCTTAAACTCCAAACCAAGGGGATTACCAATGGCAAGCGCCGGTTCACCAACCAATAAACCGTCTGAATCCCCAAGAACAGCTGTGGGTAGACCAGTGGCATCTACTTTTACGACGGCCAGGTCAGTAGCAGGATCAGCTCCTAATACTCGTCCAGCGAGCACCCGTCCATCTGCTAGAGATACTGTAATTTCCTGAGCATTTTCTACAACATGATTATTGGTGGCAATATAGCCATTCCCATCAAAAATGACTCCTGAACCTACACCTTGCTCTACAAGTTCTTTACGATTAAAAGAGTTTCGAGCATAGGCTTTATTCGTAATCCCCACAACTGCTGGACCAACAGTCTGTGCGGCTCTCACTAAAGGCGTATTGCGTGCTTCAGACACTTGCGCTTGCACTGCAGGTTCCTGTAGTAAACTTTGTATCGGGGTCATATTTTGCGGTGTGGATTTCGATAAAAACCTGCCGCCATAACCTAATACTAAGCTGCCGCCAATCAGTGCTCCGACCACTGCAATTAAAAATATCTGTCCAATTTTTCTATTCATCATCCTGCCCCCTTAGAAGTTACTACTCACTGTACGATCAGGATAGGTAACGTGTAATTCAATTTCTGAGCCAAGCTTTAAGCCCTGCTCTTCTAATATAGCACTTACGGTACTTTTTGCCAATTCAGGATTATTATTTTCCTTACTCATATGAGCTAAAAAAACTTGCATTGTCGGCTTCCTTTTTAACCGAGCCAACGTCCACGCAGCATCCACATTGGACAAATGCCCGCGATTGCTCTTAATACGCCGCTTTAAATGCCACGGATACGCCCCATTTTCCAGCATGTCTAAATCATGATTACATTCTAAAACTAATACATCACTTAATGCAATCGCATCTTTCACGGCATCGGTAACAAAACCAATATCAGTAACCACACTACATTTATTGCTTCCATGATAAAAACGAAACCCAACTGGATCTGCTGCATCATGAGAAATACTAAATGGCTCCACTCGGACTTGTCCAATAGTAACTTTTTCCGATAAATTCTGGCAGCAAAGATCAGGTATAACATCACGGCAGTACATCGCCCGCCAAGTATAAGGGCTGGCATATACAGGCAAATTGTACTTTTTAGTCATAGTAGGCAAGCCGCTAATATGATCTCTATGCTCATGAGTAATAAATACCCCATCCAACTCTTCGATATCCGTACCTAATGCAGCTAAGCTTTGTTTAATACGCCTTGTGCTGATCCCTGCATCCACCAATATTTTAGTATGTTTAAAATCTAAAAAAATGGCATTTCCCGTACTGCCACTCGCTAAAACATGAACTTGCATATCTTCTCCTTTAGTTATACTCTATGTATAACTTTGAATATTTCTATGACACTACTTGTAAATTTTCATTAAAAACTATATAGTATTATATCAGAAAAGTTCTTATGATTTAACCTTTAATTCTATATAAAGAGGAATTCTATATAATGAATGATCAACGTAAAGCTAAAAAACAGCTGATTGAGGAATTGATTTCATTACGCCAGCAGCTTGCAAAATGGAACGCTGCACCAACTCCCTCCTGTCCTCATCGTAGTATGGATGAGCCACAGCATAGTTCTTCCCTTCCCCCAAAACCACATACTTGTTTATGGGAAGGGGAATTTAAATCCTTAGTAGAAAATTCCCCTGATGCGATTATTCGCTTTGATAAAGATTTGCGATTTTTATATGCAAACAAAGTTGCTCTTAAAGTAATGGGAATACCATTAGCATCCTGTCTAGGAAAAACTGTCTCTGAATTAAAGTTGCCGAGAAAATACTATAAATTGTGGAAAACACAGGTTGAGACCATCTTTACAACTAAACAACAAGTAAAATTTGAAGCGGAATTTACCATTAGTAAGGAATATCACTTTTACTATCATGCTCGTCTTGTTCCTGAATTTTGTCCAGATGGTTCTGTTGTATCGGTTTTGTGCACCTTACGTAATATTGATGAATTAAAAAAAACGGAATTAGAATTACGAGCCAGTGAGTTTCGTAATCACAAACTGTTATCCTCTCTGCCCGATTTCTTATTTTATCTCACAAATGAAGGAGTTTATTTAGATTATCATGTAACCAATCCCGATTTATTATATAAGCCTCACAACAGCCGTATCGGCAAACATTTAACAGAAGTGCTCCCTGCCAAACAAGCTCAGCAATTTATGTCTGAAATTAAACGCGCCATCAAAAGTGGAAAAATGGAGAGTATTGAGTACCAGCTGCCCATTAATGATACGATCTGCTCGATGGAGGCACGTATCATGACCTATGATAAAAACAGCGTCTTGGTTATTGTCAGAGATATTACGGAACTCAAGCATCTGCGACAAGAGCTTACCCGCCTTGATCAGCTAAATCTAGTGGGAGAGATGGCTGCCACAATTGGTCATGAAGTACGAAACCCAATGACGAGCGTCCGAGGTTTTTTACAGTTTCTTAGTTATAAGGAAGAATGTCATAACTTTAAAAATTATTTTCAACTTATGATGGAAGAATTAGATCGTGCTAATTCTATTATTAGTGATTTTTTATCTTTGGCCAAGAATAAGCAAGTCAAATTAGAAATTCAAAATCTGAATACGATTATTAAGACCATTGCTCCTTTACTACAGTCCAATGCGATCATATGCAATAAATCTCTTCATCTAGACTTAAACCCCATACCGGATTTGCCTCTTGACTCTAAGGAAATCCGTCAGCTTCTCTTAAATCTAGTATATAATGCATTGGATGCTATGCCGCCCCATCGAAATATCACTATAAAATCCTTTATGGAAAAAGGTCAGGTCATACTAGCCGTCCAGGATGAGGGGACCGGCATCCCGCCAGAATTGATCGAAAAGTTAGGAACCCCCTTCTTAACCACTAAAGAAAAAGGGACCGGCTTAGGATTAGCCGTCTGCTATCGAATTGTAGCCAGACACAAAGCAATCATTGAAATTGATACTTGCTCTCATGGCACTACCTTTTTTATAAAATTTAATCAGTAACTACTTATCCGATGACCAAGTTGCTCTAAGACTCCCATCTTCTATCTCGTTAACAGCCTGTAATACCCTTCCCTCTGGTCAGGATAACAGTCTGTAGAACTCGAACTAAGTTCGCTCTAAGGGTCTTCGGACCCAAGGCTCACTTATATAAGTGGAAGCTCTAGAACAACTAAGTCCCTGGATAAGTGCGGCTAAGATTCAGATGGAGTTAAAACTCCACCTGAATCAAGTCTTCTTTATATTGCGGTGGTAATGCATTCATTACCGCCGTTTTTATATTTTCAGGCAAGGCGCATAACAATGTGTCAATAATCTCCCGTAAGCGCTTTGCTGACTTGGATTCGAAACGCAAAGTGAATAACGGCTCTGTAACAGAGGCGCGAATCATCCCCCAACCATCTTGAAATTCAATTCGTACACCATCAATACGGTTCGGTTTATACGTAGCTAATTTTTCGGCTACAGCATCTAAAACTGCTTCTTTATCCGTTCCCTTATACGTAATCCGGATATCAGGGGTAAGAATGTAATTGGGAATTTCATCCACAAGTTTCGCCAGGGAACCATGAGCAGCAACAAATTCACATACCTTTAATCCAGCAAACATACCATCATCATAGCCCAGTTCACGAAAGAAGAAGTGTCCACTGATTTCCCCGGCAAATAACGCCTTCTCTTGTATAAAAGCAGCTTTACTAAAGGTATGCCCGGCTCTTGCCATGACAGGTCTGCCACCAGCCTTGGTAATTTCTTCTGGTGCAACCATAGAACATTTTGCATCATAAATAATCGTTCCTGGCTGTTTCTCAAGATAATATTGAGCGATCAGGACAATGATATCATCATTATCAACGGCACGTCCGTCTTCATCAACAAAAGCGACTCGATCTCCATCACCATCAAAGGCTACACCTAGGTTTGCACGACTTTCTCGAACCTTTTCTCCAAGTCCCTGCAAATTTTCAGCCA
>Ga0316600_10001069_pt1 | contig 12596 bp, 9 predicted proteins | sample OWC_soil_day5_CT_FD_207652 | JGI IMG/M metagenome (GOLD analysis project Ga0316600, IMG submission 207652) | Wetland soil microbial communities from Old Woman Creek delta, Ohio, United States - OWC_soil_day5_CT | ecosystem: Environmental > Terrestrial > Soil > Wetlands | place: USA: Ohio... | reverse complement strand
ATGGTGGTGGAGGACGAGGGGCTGGTCGCCCTGTCGCTGGAGAAGAAGCTCACGGAGCTCGGCTACGCGGTTCCGGCCGTCGTGTCATCGGGCGAGGAGGCGGTCCGGCAGGCTGTCGAAGTGAGGCCAGACATCATCCTCATGGACATCATGCTCAAGGGCGGGACCGATGGAATTGCCGCCGCGGGACGGATCCGGGAAGACCTGGACGTGCCCATCGTGTACCTCACCGCCTATTCCGATGCGAAGACCATCGAGCGGGTGAAGGCGACGGAACCGTTCGGCTACCTGATCAAGCCCTTCGAGGAAAGGGAGCTTTTCACCACCATCGAGATTGCGCTCTACAAGCACTGCGTGGAAAGAGAGCTCCAGCGCCATCGCGATCATCTGCAGGAGCTGGTGGACGAGCGGACGCGGGGACTGCGGGAAGCCAAGGAGGCCGCGGAGGCGGCGAACCGCGCCAAGTCGGTCTTTCTCGCCAACATGAGCCACGAGCTCCGCACGCCCTTGAGCGGGGTCATCGGGATGGCCGAGCTCCTGAGCGCGACCTGCCTCGACGAAAACCAGACGCTCTATGTGGATGCCATCGCCCAGGCGGGCGGCACCCTGCTCGCGCTCGTTAATGACGTCATCGACTTCTCGACAATCGAGGCGGGAAACGTCGATCTGAAGGTCAAGCCATTCGACCTGCCGGATCTGATCGAGGAGCTGAACCTCCTTTTCGCCGCGAAGGCGGCGCGGAAGGGCCTGCGCCTGCGGTTCGCCGTGGACGGCGAGGTGCCGGCCATGGTGGCGGGTGACCACGCCAGACTGAGGCAGGTCATGACGAGCCTCGTCGGCAACGCCCTCAAGTTCACCGAGAAGGGGGAGGTGTCGGTCCGGGTCGATTGTCCGGAGCCGGGCGGCCACCCCGATATCCTGCGCTTCGAGGTCCTCGACACGGGTGTCGGCGTTCCCCCGGACGCACAGGCGCGGATCTTCGAGCGCTTCGAACAGGCCGACAGTTCCTCGACCAGGCTCCACAGCGGGGCGGGACTCGGCCTTGCCATCGCCCACAGACTCGTTCGCCTCATGGCCGGAGAGATGGGGCTGGAGAGCAGGCCCGGAACCGGCTCGCGGTTCTGGGTCACCGTCTCGCTCCCCCGCGCGGGCGAACGCCCTTGATTCGGCTGGTGTCCCGCCCTATTTCCTGGATGCCCGACCGGGTCCTCATGCCGAGACGCCATGGCCGATTCCCCCCACATCGTCTGTCCCCACTGCGGCGCGGTGAACCGCGTTCCGGTGTCCAAGCCTGCCGCCGCGGCCCGCTGCGGGAAGTGCCGCGCTGCGCTGTTCGAGGGCCATCCCGTGGCCTTGTCGGAGGCGGCCTTCCGGCGACATCTCGAGCGGGACGATATCCCGCTGCTGGTCGATTTCTGGGCACCCTGGTGCGGGCCCTGCCGGATGATGGCGCCGGCCTACGAGCAAGCGGCGCGGCAGCTCGAGCCGGGCGTCCGGGTCGGCAAGGTCAACACCGAGGAGGCTCAGGGCCTGGCCGGAGAGCTCGGCATCCGCAGCATCCCGACCCTCGCGCTGTTCGGGGGCGGGCGGGAGGTCGCCCGCACGGCCGGGGCCATGGACGCTGGCCGCATCCTGGCGTGGGTGCGCCAGCACCTGCGGCAATGAGGGGCGCCAGACGCCGCGCCCCGGGGCTGCCCGAGGCTGCTCCTTGATGCGGTGCAGCACGAATGGACAGTGCCGCTGACGCTCCCGTAAAATCGCGGCCCCAGTAGGTTTTCCGCGTCTTTCCGCAACGTTGGTGCCGTCGCGATGGGATCGAGGTCCCGTCCCGCGGCGCCTGCGCGCCTGGGGGTGGTCAGTTGAAGAGGCCCGCTGTTCTGGCCCTGGAAGACGGCACGGTCTTTCGGGGCGAGTCGATCGGTGCCGACGGCCAGACCGTCGGCGAGGTGGTGTTCAACACCGCCATCACCGGGTACCAGGAGATCCTGACCGATCCGTCCTACGCCCGGCAGATCGTCACCCTGACCTATCCCCACGTCGGCAACGTCGGGACCAACGCCGAGGACGCCGAGTCGCCGGGCGTCTACGCGGCCGGGCTGGTCATCCGCGACCTGCCGCCGGTGCTGTCCAACTGGCGGAGCGACACGCCGCTGCCGGACTACCTCGCCGCCCGGGGCGTGGTGGCGATGGCCGGCATCGACACCCGCCGGCTGACCCGGATCCTGCGCGAGAAGGGGGCGCAGAACGGCTGCCTGCTCGCCGCGGCGCAGCCCGACGCCGAGGCTGCGCTGGCGGCTGCGCGGGCCTTTCCCGGTCTCAAGGGCATGGACCTGGCCAAGGAAGTGACGACCGCCAGCACCTACGGCTGGAACGAGGGCACCTGGCGTCTCGGGAGCGGCCACGCCGCCCGACCTGCCGCCGAGCTGCCCTACCGCGTCGTCGCCTTCGACTACGGCGTGAAGCGGAACATCCTGCGCATGCTGGTGGACCGGGGTTGTCAGGTGACCGTGGTCCCGGCAAAGACGCCGGCGGCCGCGGTGCTGGCGATGCGGCCGGACGGCGTGTTCCTGTCGAACGGCCCCGGCGACCCGGAGCCCTGCGACTACGCGATCGCGGCGATCGGTCAGATCGTCGAGTCCGGAACGCCGGTGTTCGGGATCTGCCTCGGCCACCAGCTGCTCGGGCTGGCCAGCGGCGCCGCGACCGTCAAGATGAAATTCGGCCATCACGGCGCCAACCACCCCGTCCAGGAGCTCGCCAGCGGCCGGGTGATGATCAGCAGCCAGAACCACGGCTTCGCGGTCGACGAGGCGACGCTGCCCGCGAACCTGAAGGCCACCCACCGCTCGCTGTTCGATGGCTCGCTGCAGGGCATCCATCGCACCGACCGGCCGGCCTTCGGCTTCCAGGGCCACCCGGAGGCGAGCCCCGGGCCGCACGACGTCGCGCCGCTGTTCGACCACTTCATCGAGCTCATTCAGGAACGCTGAAGCCAGACATGCCAAGACGCAGCGACATCCACAGCATCCTGATCATCGGCGCCGGCCCGATCGTCATCGGTCAAGCGTGCGAGTTCGACTACTCGGGCGCCCAGGCCTGCAAGGCCCTGCGCGAGGAGGGGTACCGGGTGGTGCTGGTCAACTCCAACCCGGCGACGATCATGACCGACCCCGACACGGCGGATGCGGTCTACATCGAGCCGATCAACTGGCAGACGGTCGCGCGGGTGATCGAGAAGGAGAAGCCGGACGCCCTGCTGCCGACCATGGGCGGCCAAACGGCCCTCAACTGCGCGCTCGACCTGGACCGCGAGGGCGTGCTGGCGGCGCACGGCGTCGAGCTGATCGGCGCCTCGCGCGAGGCCATCCGCAAGGCCGAGGACCGCGACCTGTTCCGCAAGGCGATGAGCGCGATCGGCCTCGCCACGCCGCGCTCGCACATCGCGCACTCGCTGCAAGAGGCTCACGCGGCCCAGGCCGACATCGGCTACCCGTGCATCATCCGGCCATCCTTCACGCTCGGCGGCTCGGGCGGGGGCATCGCCTTCAATCGGGTCGAGTTCGAGGAGATCTGCGAGCGCGGTCTCGACCTGTCGCCAACCAACGAGCTGCTGATCGAGGAATCCGTGCTCGGCTGGAAGGAGTTCGAGATGGAGGTGGTCCGCGACCACGCGGACAACTGCATCATCGTCTGCTCGATCGAGAACCTCGACCCGATGGGCGTGCACACGGGCGACTCGATCACGGTGGCGCCGGCGCAGACGCTCACCGACAAGGAATACCAGATCATGCGCGACGCCTCGATCGCGGTGCTGCGCGAGATCGGGGTGGACACCGGCGGGTCGAACGTGCAGTTCGCCATCAACCCGGACGACGGGCGGATGGTGATCATCGAAATGAATCCGCGCGTGTCGCGATCCTCCGCGCTGGCTTCGAAGGCGACGGGATTTCCGATCGCCAAGGTGGCGGCGAAGCTGGCGGTCGGCTACACGCTCGACGAGCTGCGCAACGAGATCACCGGCGGCCTGATCCCGGCCTCGTTCGAACCGACCATCGACTACGTCGTCACCAAGGTGCCGCGCTTCGCCTTCGAGAAGTTTCCCCAGGCCGACGCGCGCCTCACCACCCAGATGAAGTCCGTCGGCGAGGTGATGGCGATCGGTCGCACCTTCCAGGAGTCGCTGCAGAAGGCGCTGCGCGGCCTCGAGACCGGCAAGAGCGGGCTCGACGAGATCGTGGACCCGACCGCCGAGGGCGCGCGCGAACGGGTGCTGAAGGAGCTGCGGCAGGTCGGCGCCGATCGGCTCTGGTACGTCGCCGACGCCTTCCGGCTCGGGCTGTCGATGGCCGAGGTCTTCGAGGCCTGCGCGATCGACCCATGGTTCCTCGCCCAGATCGAAGAGCTGGTCCACGTCGAGGGCGAGGTGCGCGCGCAAGGCTTCGCCAGTCTCGGTGCCGGGCGGCTGCGCGAGCTGAAGCGGCGCGGGTTCTCGGACCGGCGCCTGGCGAAGCTGACCGGCGTCCCGGAGCACCGCGTCCGGGACCGCCGGCACGAGCTCGGCATCCGCCCCGTGTTCAAGCGGGTCGACTCCTGCGCGGCCGAGTTCGCGGCCTCCACCGCCTACATGTACTCGACCTACGAGGACGAGTGCGAGGCCAATCCGACGGATCGGCGCAAGATCGTCGTGCTCGGCGGCGGACCGAACCGCATCGGCCAGGGCATCGAGTTCGACTACTGCTGCGTGCACGCGGCCTTCGCCCTGCGCGACGACGGCTTCGAGACCATCATGATCAACTGCAACCCCGAGACGGTGTCGACCGACTACGACACCTCCGACCGGTTGTACTTCGAGCCCCTGACCCTGGAGGACGTGCTCGAGATCATCCACAAGGAGCAGCCCGAGGGCGTGATCGTCCAGTACGGCGGCCAGACGCCGCTCAAGCTCGCGCGCGACCTCCACGCGGCCGGGGCGCCGATCATCGGCACCAGCCCCGACTCGATCGACGTCGCCGAGGACCGCGAGCGCTTCCAGCAGCTCATACAGCAGCTGGGGCTCCTGCAGCCGCCGAACCGCACCGCGCGGACCGACGAGCAGGCGGCGGCGCTGGCGCAGGAGATCGGCTACCCGCTGGTGGTGCGGCCGTCGTACGTACTGGGCGGGCGGGCCATGGAGATCGTGTACGGCGAGGACGACCTGCGCCGCTACATGCGCGAGGCGGTGAGCGTCTCGAACGACTCGCCGGTGCTGCTCGACCGGTTCCTCGACGACGCGATCGAGGTCGACGTCGACGCGATCTGCGACGGCAGGGACGTGCTGATCGGCGGGATCATGGAGCACATCGAGCAGGCCGGCGTGCACTCCGGCGACTCGGCGTGCTCGCTGCCGCCCTACACGCTGTCGGCATCGCTTCAGGACCGGATGCGCGACCAGATCCGCAAGATGGCCCTCGCGCTCGACGTCGTTGGCCTGATGAACACCCAGTTCGCGATCAAGGACGACGAGATCTACGTGCTCGAGGTGAACCCGCGCGCGTCGCGCACCGTGCCTTTCGTGTCGAAGGCGATTGGCGTGGCGCTCGCCAAGGTCGCGGCGCGCTGCATGGTCGGGCGCACGCTCGCCGCGCAGGGACAGCTGGAGGAGCGCATTCCGAAGCACTACTTCGTGAAGGAGGCGGTCTTCCCCTTCATCAAGTTCCCGGGCGTGGACACCGTGCTCGGACCGGAGATGAAGTCGACCGGCGAGGTGATGGGCTCCGGCCGGAGCTTCGGGGAGGCCTACGGCAAGGCCATCGAAGGCTCCGGCACGGCGCTGCCGCGGGCCGGCAAGGCGCTGCTGTCGGTGCGCGAGGCGGACAAGCGGCGGGTGGTCGGCGTGGCCCGCAGCCTGGTCGAGCTCGGCTTCGAGCTGGTCGCGACCAGCGGCACCCACGACGCGGTGCAGGCGGCCGGCATTCCCTGCACCCGCGTGCATAAGGTGAACGAGGGGCGGCCGCACATCGTCGACATGATCCGCAGCGACGAGATCAGCCTCATCGTGAACACCACGGAGGGCAAGCAGGCGATCCTCGACTCGGCCTCGATCCGGCGCGCCGCGCTGCAGCACAAGGTGAGCTACACGACGACCATCGCCGGCGCCGAGGCGAGCTGCCTCGCCCTGCGGCACCTCGGCAACATCAGCGTGCGCAGCCTGCGCGAGCTGCACGCCGAGGCCGGCTGAGGCGGGCGGGAGGAGGGTGCCGACATGAGCAAGGTCCCGCTGACGGTGCGCGGCGCCGAGAAGCTGCGCAGCGAGCTCAACGAGCTCAAGGGCGTGGTGCGGCCGCGCATCATCAAGGCGATCGCCGACGCGCGCGAGCACGGCGACCTGCGGGAGAACGCCGAGTACCACGCGGCCCGCGAGCAGCAGGGTTTCGTGGAGGGGCGCATCAAGGACATCGAGGCCAAGCTCTCGAACGCCCAGATCATCGACGTCAAGACCCTGAATGCCGGCGGGCGGGTGGTGTTCGGGGCGACGGTGGTCGCGCTGGAAACCGCCACCGACGAGGAGCACACCTACCAGATCGTCGGCGAGGACGAGGCCGACATCCGCGAGGGGCTCATCTCGGTCAGCTCGCCCATCGCCCGGGCGCTGATCGGCAAGTCGGGGGGCGACGTTGCGGTGGTCCAGGCGCCGGGCGGCGAGCGCGAGTTCGAGGTGCTCGAGGTCCGTTACGAGTGAGGCGCGGCTCAGCCCCGCGGCAGGGCGATCCGCGGCTTCTTCAGGTTGCGGCGGAACAGCGCCGCCATGTGGCCGATGGTCTGGACGAGCTCGGCCCCGGATGCCCCGACGATCGCGGCGACGATCGCGGCCCGCTCTTCCCGGTCGCCGGCCGCGACCTTCACCTTGACGAGCTCGTGGGCGGCGAGCGCCGCGTCGATCTCGGCGAGCACCGAGGCCTTCAGCCCGTCCTGGCCGACCATGACCACCGGTTTGAGGTGGTGCGCGAGCCCACGCAGGTGGCGGCGTTGACTGTCGCTGAGCGGCATCGGACTCTCCATCGGCGGCCGGACCGGCCGCGCGGATTCTAGGCGAGGGCGGCAACGCCCACCACGGCTTTCCGGATCATGGCGCGTTCCAAGAGCAGCCGGCGCTGGCTCGACCGGCACGTCCACGACGCCTACGTGCACCGCGCCCAGGCGGAGGGCTGGCGGTCGCGGGCGGCGTTCAAGCTGATCGAGCTCGACGAGCGGGACCGGTTTCTGCGCCCGGGATGCCGCGTCGTGGACCTCGGGGCGGCGCCGGGTGGCTGGTCGCAGGTCGCGGCCGCGCGGGTGGGTCCCAAGGGCCGGGTCATCGCCCTGGACCTGCTGCCGATGGAGCCGATCCCGGGCGTGACCTTCCTGCAGGGCGACTTTCGCACCGACGCGGCCCTCGAGGCCCTGCGGGCCGAGGTCGGGGCGCGGGCGATCGACGTTGTAATCTCGGACCTGGCCCCCAATGTCAGCGGTGTGGCGGTGGTGGACCAGCCCCGCGCGATGCACCTCGCCGAGCTGGCCCTGGAGCTTGCCGGGGATTGCCTTGTGGAAGGTGGAACGCTCGTCACCAAGTTGTTCCAGGGGACCGGGTTCGATGAGTTCGTGGAGACGGCCAGGGGGCGTTTCAGACGCGTTGTCGTACGCAAGCCCAAGGCGTCTCGCCCGGAGTCCCGTGAGGTGTACTTGGTGGCCCAGGGGTTCCACGTGTAGTACCGTAGCAACGAAGCAACAGTGCGCGGACCAGCCTGCCGCGTCACGGAGACCCGACCATGAATGACATGGCAAAGAACCTGATCCTCTGGGTGATCATCGCGATCGTCCTGATGTCGGTCTTCAACAACTTCAGCACCCAGAAGACCGGAGCGCCCGTGGTGTCCTATTCGCAGTTCCTCGAGGACGTGCGGCAGGGGACGGTGGCCAAGGTCACGATCAACGGTCGGACCATCGACGGCGTCACCACGACGGGTGCGCGCTTCTCGACCTACAGTCCGGGCGACGACGGCATGGTCAGCGACCTCATCAACAACAAGGTCGAGATCGTCGCCGGTGCGCCGGAGAAGCCCTCGGTGCTGATGCAGATCCTGATCAACTGGTTCCCGCTGTTCGTCCTGATCGGCCTGTGGATCTTTTTCATGCGGCAGATGCAGGGCGGTGGCGCGGGCCGCGGGGCCATGTCGTTCGGCAAGAGCCGGGCGCGCCTGCTCGGCGAAGACCAGGTAAAGGTCAACTTCAACGACGTCGCGGGCTGCGAGGAGGCCAAGGACGAGGTCCAGGAACTCGTGGAGTTCCTCCGCGACCCCGGCAAGTTCCAGAAGCTCGGCGGCAAGATCCCGCGCGGCGTGCTGATGGTCGGCCCGCCGGGCACCGGCAAGACCCTGCTCGCGCGGGCGATCGCCGGCGAGGCCAAGGTGCCGTTCTTCACGATCTCCGGCTCGGACTTCGTCGAGATGTTCGTCGGCGTCGGCGCCTCGCGCGTGCGCGACATGTTCGAGCAGGCCAAGAAGCATGCCCCCTGCATCATCTTCATCGACGAGATCGACGCGGTCGGACGGCACCGTGGCGCGGGCCTCGGCGGCGGCCACGACGAGCGCGAGCAGACGCTCAACCAGCTGCTCGTCGAGATGGACGGCTTCGAGGGCAACGAGGGTGTGATCGTCATCGCCGCGACCAACCGCCCCGACGTGCTCGACCCCGCGCTGCTGCGGCCGGGCCGGTTCGACCGGCAGGTGGTGGTGCCGCTGCCGGACGTGCGCGGTCGCGAGCAGATCCTGCGCGTGCACCTGCGCAAGGTCCCCATCGCCGAGGACGTCAAGCCGTCGCTCATCGCGCGCGGCACGCCCGGCTTCTCCGGCGCCGATCTCGCCAACCTGGTGAACGAGGCGGCACTGTTCGCGGCGCGCGCCAACAAGCGCCTGGTCGACATGGACGACCTGGAGAAGGCGAAAGACAAGATCATGATGGGCGCCGAGCGGCGCTCCCTGGTGATGAAGGACGAGGAGAAGCGGCTCACCGCGTACCACGAGGCCGGTCACGCCATCGTCGGCCGCATGGTGCCGTCGCACGACCCCGTCTACAAGGTCAGCATCATCCCGCGCGGCCGGGCGCTGGGCGTCACCATGTTCCTCCCGGAGGAGGACCGGTACAGCCACAGCAAGGAGCACCTGGAGAGCCAGATCTCCAGCCTGTTCGGCGGACGCATCGCGGAGGAGATCATTTTCGGCCGCGAGAAGGTGACGACGGGCGCCTCGAACGACATCAAGCGGGCCACCGATCTGGCCCGCGCGATGGTGACCAAGTGGGGCCTGTCGGAGAAGCTCGGCCCGCTGACCTACCTGGAAGAAGAGGAAGAGGTGTTCCTCGGCCGGTCCGTCACCCAGCACAAGAACGTGTCGGACGACACGGCGCACGCGATCGACGAGGAGATCCGGGCGGTGATCGACCGCAACTACCAGCGCTCGCGCGACATCCTCACGGAACACATCGACAAGCTGCACACGATGGCCGACGCGCTGATGAAGTACGAGACGATCGACTCCGAACAGATCGACGACATCATGTCGGGCCGCACCCCGCGGCCCCCGGCGGACTGGGACGAGTCCGAGCCGCGCACCGGTGGCGCCAAGGGCCGTGCCCAAGGCGGCGAGGAGCAGGGCGGCGAGGGCACCCTCGGCAGCCCGGCCGGGCAGCACTGAGCCTGCGACCCCGAGACCTCGAGCCGGGCGCGCGAGCGCCCGGTCTGCGTTTCGGCTGAGCCGGACTTCTTCACCGCAGAGGCACAGAGGGGTCGAAGAAGCGAAGTGCTGCCGCGCGGATGCCGGTCAACCGTCCAGGTCAACGCCCTCAGGGCCAAGTCCTTGTTCTTTCTCCGTGTCTCTGTGGCTCTGCGGTTGAATCTGAGGTTTTCCGGATGACCACTCTGCACTGCGGTCCCCACACCCTCGATCTGACGCGGCCGCGGGTCATGGGCATCCTCAACGTGACGCCGGACTCGTTCTCGGACGGCGGGCATTTCGGCAGCCCGGAGGCGGCCGTGCGCCGCGCGCGCGAACTCGCGGCGGAAGGCGCCGACCTGATCGACGTCGGTGGCGAGTCCACGCGGCCGGGCGCCCGGGCGGTGTCGGTCCAGGAGGAGATGGACCGGGTGATCCCCGTGATCGAGGCCCTGGCCACCGAGCTGCCCGTGCCGGTGTCGATCGACACCAGCAAGCCCGAGGTGATGCGCGCCGCGGTCGCGGCCGGCGCCGCGCTCATCAACGATGTGGCCGCGCTGCGCCGGCCCGGCGCGCTGGCGGCTGCCGCGGCGCTCGGCGTGCCGGTCTGCCTGATGCACATGCAGGGCGAGCCGGGCACCATGCAGGAGGATCCGAGCTATCGGGACGTGGTCGCCGAGGTGACGGGCTTCCTGGCCGAGCGGCTCGCGGCCTGCGAGGCCGCCGGGATCCCGGGCGGGCGCCTGCTGGTCGACCCGGGCTTCGGTTTCGGCAAGACCCTGGCGCACAATCTCGCCCTGCTGCGCGGGTTGCGGCGCCTCACGGCCTTGGGCGTGCCGGTGCTGGTCGGGCTGTCGCGCAAGTCGATGATCGGGGCCCTGCTGGGTGGCGCACCGGCCGGTGAGCGCCTCCACGGCAGCCTCGCCGCCGCGGTGCTGGCGGTCGAGCGGGGTGCCGCGATCGTCCGGGTCCACGACGTCGGGCCTACCGTTCAGGCATTGCGGATCGTGGCCGCTGTTGGCGGTGACGCTGGCGGCTGAGCACAGGGGGAGCAGATGGGCAGGCGCTATTTCGGAACCGACGGGATCCGTGGCCGGGTCGGCGAGGGACCGATCAACCCGGAGTTCGTGTTGAAGCTGGGCTGGGCCGCTGGCCGTGTCCTCGGGAAGACGCCGGGCAGCAAGGTCCTCATCGGCAAGGACACGCGGATCTCGGGCTACCTGTTCGAGTCGGCCCTCGAGGCCGGGCTGGTGGCGGCGGGCATGAACACCCGCCTGCTGGGGCCGATGCCGACGCCGGGCATCGCCTACCTGACCCGGACCCTCCATGCCTGCGCGGGGGTGGTGATCAGCGCCTCGCACAACCCGCACGAGGACAACGGGATCAAGTTCTTCTCGGGCGATGGCTTCAAGCTGCCGGACGAGGTCGAGGCGGAGATCGAGGCCGAGATCGACCGCCCGCTGACCACGGTCGCCTCCGCCGAGCTCGGCAAGGCCAAGCGCATCGAGGACGCTCCCGGACGCTACATCGAGTTCTGCAAGAGCACCATTCCGCCGCTGATGCAGCTCCGCGACCTCAACATCGTGGTGGACTGCGCCCACGGTGCCACCTACCACGTGACGCCGCGCGTGCTGGACGAGCTCGGCGCGCGCGTGGTCCCGATCGGCGTCTCGCCCGACGGCCTGAACATCAACCGGGGGGTTGGCTCGACCCACCTGCACGCGGTGCAGGCGGCGGTGCGCGAGCACGGCGCCGACCTGGGCATCGCCCTCGACGGGGACGGCGACCGCGTGATCATGGTCGACGACAGCGGTGCCGAGGTCGACGGCGACGAGCTGCTCTACGTGATCGCACGCTCCCGCCATCGCGGCGGCATGCTGCGCGGCGCCGTGGTCGGGACGCTGATGACCAACCTCGGCCTCGAGCAGGCGCTGCAGGCGCAGGGCATCGGGCTGGTCCGCACCAAGGTGGGCGATCGCTACATCCTCGAGAGGCTGCGCCAGGAGGGCTGGTCGCTGGGCGGCGAGCCGTCCGGCCACATCATCTGCCTCGACCGCACCACCACTGGGGATGGCACGGTTTCGGCGCTGCAGGTCCTCGCCGAGATGGTGCGGACCGGAAAGTCGCTTCGGGAGCTGCGGTCCGGCCTGGTGAAGTTTCCACAGCGACTGATCAACGTCCGCCTGGCAAGTGGCAGCGCCGACGCGGCGATTCGCACGCCCGTCGTCCAGGAGGCCGTGCGGGGGGTCGAGGCCGAGCTCGGCACGGGCGGCCGCGTGCTGCTGCGCCCGTCGGGGACGGAGCCGCTGCTGCGGGTGATGGTGGAAGGCGAGGAGGCCGGCCAGGTGGAGCGACTGGCCGGCCAGATCGCCGACGCGGTGCGGGCCGCGGTCGGCTAGCGGGAGCGGGTCACGACGTCGGGATGACGATGATCTCGACGCGGCGGTTGCGGGCCCGGCCCTCGGCCGTCGAGTTGTCGGCGATCGGGCGGGTCTTGCCGTAGCCGATCGCATACATGCGGTCGCGGGCGACGCCGCGGCCCCCGAGGTAGCTCGTCACCGCGTAGGCGCGGTTTTCCGACAGCTGCTGGTTCATCTCGGCCGAGCCGGTGCTGTCGGTGTGGCCCTCGACCTCGATCCGGGTCCTGTCATACTGGTTGAGCGTTGCGGCCACCGAATCCAGGGCGCGGTAGAACTGCGGCTTGATGGTTGCGCGGCCCACGTCGAAGGTCACGCCTTCGGGCAGGTTCAGGAGGATGTTGTCGCCCTGGCGCTGCACCTCGATGCCGGTGCCCGCCGTCTGGGCGCGCAGGGCGCGCTCCTGCTCGTCCATGTAGTTGCCGATGGCGCCGCCCGCCAGCGCGCCCACGGC
>Ga0316600_10001067_pt1 | contig 12627 bp, 9 predicted proteins | sample OWC_soil_day5_CT_FD_207652 | JGI IMG/M metagenome (GOLD analysis project Ga0316600, IMG submission 207652) | Wetland soil microbial communities from Old Woman Creek delta, Ohio, United States - OWC_soil_day5_CT | ecosystem: Environmental > Terrestrial > Soil > Wetlands | place: USA: Ohio... | reverse complement strand
TGGCATGCTGCAGCATGCGCCGCGTGACGTTGGCATGCAGGTCCAGGCTGGTGACCAGCGGCATCGTCGCCCCGATCACTGCGCGCAGCCGCTGCAGCAGCTCGCCTTCGGCATCGTCCACGTGCTCGGCCACTGCCGCGCCGTGCAGGTCGAGGTAGACGACGTCGAAGCCGCCCTTGCGCGCGTCGGCAACGATGTGATCGGCTATGCGCTCGAAGGCGTCGCGCGTGACATGCGCCGACGGGCTGGCGCCGGCCCAGGCCGAGGGCAGCAGTGTCCAGCCGCGCTGCCGGGCGGCGCGGATGAAGCCGCCCATCGGCAGGCTGGTGCCGCCAAGCCGGTCGAGCATGGCCTCGCCGCTGCTGAAGGCCGGGAAGGCCGAGCCGCTTTCGAAGGCGGGCCAATCGGCCGGGCTCGGAGCGAAGGTGTTGGTCTCGTGCTGGAAGCCGGCGACGAAGATGCGCATGGGGGCCTGTGTCCGCTTTGGTGGGGTCAGGGCGCGATGGTACCCAGCGCGGCCAGTTCGGTTTCGTCGAAGCCGGCCGCGCGCCGTGCCGGCAGGTTGAAGGGCCCGCGCGGGCGCGGTGCGCCATGACGCACGGCCAGTTCGGCGTAAGTGGCCAGCGGGTCCAGGCCGCGCTGCGTGCACAGCCACCGATACCAGTGGTTGCCGACGGCCACATGGCCGATCTCGTCGCGCAGGATGATGTCCAGGATCTCGCCGCCGCGCGCATCGCCGGCCGCCAGCAGCTTGGCCTTGACCGCGGGCGAGGCGTCCAGACCGCGCGCTTCCAGTGTGCGCGGCACCAGCGCCAGCCGCGCCAGCAGGTCGTGGCGCGTGCGCTCGGCCATCTGCCACAGGCTGTCGTGCGCGTCGAAGTCGCCGTAGCGATAGCCCAGCGCGGCCAGATGGTCGCGCAGCAGTTCGAAGTGCTGCGCCTCCTCGCGAGCCACCTGCAGCCATTGCCGGTAGAAGGCCTCCGGCAGGCTCGCGAAGCGCCAGCAGATGTCCAGCGCCAGGTCAATGGCATTGAGCTCGATGTGCGCCAGCGCATGCAGCAGTGCGGCGCGGCCCGGCACGCTGTGGACGGAGCGCGGCTTCAGATGCGTGTGTGCCACCAGTGCCGGGCGCGCAGGCCGGCCGGGGATGCCAACCGGCTCGGCGAGGATCTCGGCCGCGCCGGCCTCGGCCGATGGGGCGAGCTCGCGCACGCCGCGCGCCTTATCATCTGGGTCGCGGCAGCGCAGCCATCGAAGTGCCTGGTGGCGGGTCGTGAACACCTGCACATGGTAGGCGCAAGTTCGGCCGGCCTTCAGGTGAAGACCGCCACCACTTGATATCCATAGGCGGCGAGTTGCCCGCCCGGCGCCCACAGTCGCGCCGACTGGTTGACGTAGCCACCGTCGACCATCAACGACTCGTTGTCGGCACGCCACCAGCCCTTGGGTAGGCCCGCGTCCACCGGCCGCAGTTGCAGCTCCCAGGTGACCGAGCTGTTGGCGCTGGGCTGGGTCAGCTGGCCGATCACCGGCGTCGGCGACAGGTCGCCGAGCAGCACGGACTGCAGCTCGGTGGACACGCTGGCGGCCTCGTCCGGGTTCAGGCGCATGTGGATGCAGCTGGTGTGGCCGTTGCCGCCGCTGAAGGGCACCGCGCCTTCGGCCCAGCGCATGTCGAAGTGCTCCAGGAAGGCTGGCGCACCGTGCGGCCGGGGTGGGGGCACCGGCAGCGCCTCGGCCTCGTGCTGCGGTTCGGGCCGCTGCGGCAGGCGCGGGCGCAGTGCTGACGGACGCTCGACACCGAACACGCCCAGCAGCACTGCCGCCACCTGGCCCAGCTGCCGCACCTGGGCCTGCACCTGGCATACGTTGCGGCCCTGGCGCAGCACGGTGGCCGTGATGTCCACCTCGCCCGGACTCACCGGAGCGACGAAGCAGGTCTGCAGGGCGCGCAGGCCGACGTCCGCCGGCCAGGCAGCACCGGCCCGGTCGCGCATGGCCACCACGGACAGCGCCGCGATCAGCCCGCCGTAGCAAGTGCGCCCCTGCAGCCAGTCGTCGGTGACGCCGAAGCGCACTGCTCCATCGACGCTGCGGCGCTGCCCGGCCAGGGTGGAAAAGCGGTTCAAGGCGGTCATTCACAGGCTCCGTAAGGCTGCCGAGGATTATCCCGATGACCTCATGCGAGCCCTTGTTGCCGAGGTGACACCGCGCCGCGATGGCATCATTCGCGCTCGCGCTCCGGGCGGGGCTTCCCGCCGCTGCCGGAGCCTGCACGGAGCAAGCACCCCATGGACCAGCGTGTCAGTCAGATCGTGTCCCCGAACCCGCTGCTCGAAGATTGGGGCACGCCCTACGGCCTGCCGCCCTTCGACGCGATCCGCACCGAGCATTTCGTGCCTGCGCTGCAGGTGGCGATGCAGACCAACCGCGAGGAGCTGGATGCCATCGCCGCCCAGGCCGAGCCGCCCAGCTTCGACAACACCATTGCCGCCTTCGACCGCTGCGCGCGGCAGCTCGCGAAGATCGAATCGGTGTTCTACAACCTCACGGCGTCGCAGACCTCACCCGAGCTGCAGGCGGTGCAGCGCGAGATGGCAGCGCCGCTGTCGGCGCACTACAGCGCGGTGTTCATGCATGCCGGGCTGTTCAAGCGCGTCGACGCGCTGCATGCGCAGCGCGAGTCCCTGTCGCTGACGGCCGAGCAGCGCCGGTTGCTGGAGCGCACGCACCTGGACTTCGTGCGCGCCGGCGCCCGCCTGGCGCCCGAGGCACAGGCTCGCTACGCGCAGGTGATGGAGCGGCTGGCCGAACTGACCACGCGCTTCGCGCAGAACGTGCTGCACGACGAGGCCTCGTACCAGTTGGTCCTGAAGGGTGAGGCCGATCTCGCCGGGCTGCCCGGCTTCGTGCGCGATGTGGCACGCCATGCGGCCAGCGAGCGCGGCCTGGCCGACGGCCATGTGATCACGCTGTCTCGATCGTTGATCGTGCCCTTCCTGACCTTCTCCGAGCGGCGCGACCTTCGCGAGCAGGCCTGGCGCGCCTGGGTCGGCCGCGGAGAGCACGACGGCGAGCACGACAACCGGCCGGTGGCACGTGCCATCCTCGAGCTGCGCGCCGAGCAGGCTGCGCTGCACGGCCATGCCAGCTATGCCGACTTCGCGCTCACCGACAGCATGGCCGGCACGCGCGACGCGGTGCACAAGCTGCTCGACGATGTCTGGCCGCGCGCGCTGGCGGCGGTGCAGCGCGAGCGCGAGGAGCTGCAGCAGGTCAAGCGCGAGCACTCGCCCGCCGCCGCAGCGCAGCCCATCGAGGCCTGGGACTGGCGCTACTGGGCCGAGAAGGTGCGCCAGCAGCGTTACGCGCTCGACGATGCGCAGATCAAGCCCTACTTCCCGCTGCCGCGCGTGGTGCAGGCGGCCTTCGACTGCGCGCATCGGTTGTTTGGGCTGAGCTTCACCCACCGCGCCGACCTGCCCGTCTACCACCCCGATGTCAAGGCCTACGAGGTGCGCAATGCCGCCGGCGCGGTGGTGGCCGTCTTCCTGCAGGACAACTTCGCGCGCGCCACCAAACGCAGTGGTGCGTGGATGAGCACGCTGCGCCAGCAAAGCCGCAATGAACCCGGTGGCCGGGACGCGATGGCGGTGGTGCTGAACAACAACAATTTCGCCAAGGGCGCGCCCGGGGCGCCGACGCTGCTGTCGATGGAGGATGCGCGCACGCTGTTCCACGAGTTCGGCCACGGCCTGCACGGCATGTTGTCCGACGTGACCTACGAGCGGCTTTCGGGCACCAGCGTGCTGAAGGATTTCGTCGAGCTGCCCTCGCAGCTGTTCGAACACTGGCTGTCCGAGCCGGCCGTGCTGAAGCAGCATGCGCGGCATTGGCAGACCGATGAGCCGATCCCCGATGCGCTGATCGAACGCATGCAGGCGGCAAGGCGCTTCAACCAGGGCTACGAGACGGTGCGCTACTGCGCCAGCACCCATGCCGACATGGCGGTGCACTCGCTGCCGCTCGAACAGATCCCGGCCGACGTGAGTGCCTGGGAAGCCGACCAACTGCGCCGCCTGGGCCTGCCCGATGGCGTCGGCATGAACCACCGGCTGGTGCATTTCCAGCACCTGTTCTCCAGCTCGGGTTATGCGGCGGGCTACTACGTTTACCTGTGGGCCGAGGTGCTGGACGCCGACGGCTACGAGGCCTTCAAGGAAGCCGGCGATCCCTTCGACCCGCGCGTGGCCGGGTTGCTGCGCCGCTATGTCTATGCCAGCGGCAACAGCATCGAGCCCGGTGCGGCCTATGCCTCCTTCCGTGGCCGCGGCCCGACGGTCGAGCCGCTGTTGCGCAAGCGCGGCCTGCTCGAGACGGTGGATTGAACCTCAGCCCGGCGCACCGAAGATCGACTCCAGCGAGCGCATGAACACGCGCAGGTCCAGCGGCTTGGTCCAGTAGTCGTCGAAGCCGGCCTTCAGCGCGCGCTCGATGTCCTCGGGCATGGCATTGGCCGACAGCGAGATGCAGGGGATGGCGGCCGTGGCTTCGTCGGCGCGCAGCCGGCGCAGCACCTCGTGGCCGTCGATGTCGGGCAACTGCATGTCCACCAGGATCAGGTCGGGCCGGTGGCTCAGCGCCAGGCTCACGCCGCTGAGGCCGTCGATGGCGGTGTGCAGCTGCAGGTCGGGCCGCTGCGCCAGCAGCTCCTGCACGATCAGCAGGTTGACCGGGTTGTCCTCGATATACAGCAGCCGCCCCGGCTGGCCCGCCGGCCGCGAGACCGCCGGTACAGCCACGCTCTCCGAGGCCGGCGTTGCTTCGGCGCTGCCTTGTGCCGAGCCCTCGGGCAGCCGCACCTCGAACACGCTGCCCTGATCGGGTGCGCTGCGTGCGTGCACGGTGCCGCCCATGCGTTCGACCAATGCCTTGACGATGGCCAGGCCGATGCCGGTGCCTTCGATGCCCTCGTTCTCCAGCCCCAGCCGATTGAAGGGCTCGAAGGCCTGCTGCAGCTGCGCTTCGCTCATGCCACGGCCGGTGTCGCTGACGCGCAGCAGCACGCCATCTTCCGCTGCTTCGGCCTCGACCAGCACCTGGCCGCCTTCGCGGTTGTACTTGACGGCATTGGTCAGCAGGTTAAGCAGCACCTGGCGCAGGCGCGTGGCATCGGCCAGCGCCACGCCCTCCAGCACGCTGTTGCGCAGCTTGACCTTGCGTTGCCGCGCCTGCCGCTCCACCAGCGGCAGCGTCTGGGCCACCAGCGCCGGCAGCGGCACGGGCTGCGCGCTGATGCGGATTTCGCCACCTTCCAGGCTGGACAGGTCGAGCACATCGTTGATCAGCGACAGCAGGTGCTGACCGGCGCCATGGATCTGCTCCAGCCGGCGCTTGCGCGTCTCGGCCGTGACGCGTTCGCCGTCGGTCAGCAGCAGCTGCGCGAAACCGAGCACCGCGTTCAGCGGTGTGCGCAGCTCATGGCTCATGCGCGACAGGAACTGCGACTTGGCCCGGCTCTCGCGTTGCGCGAGCAGCTTCTCTTCGCGCGCGGTCTGCGCCGTGCGCATGTCGGTGATGTCCCAGTTGACGCCGATGCGCCGTGTCAACTGGCCTTGCTCGTCGGGCACCGCGATCGCACGCGAGGCGATCCAGCGCCACTGCCCGTCGGGCCAGCGCACACGGAACTCCAGGTTCGACAGACGGCCCTCGATCTCGGCCCGGTTCAGGATGCGCAACGTGGCTTCGCGGTCGTCGGGGTGGACCAGCGCCATGCGCTCGTCCACGCTCAAGGCCTGTGCCCGAGGCTGCAGCCCGCGCAGCCGCCACATCTGCTCGTCCCAGTGCGACTGACCCGTGGCCAGATCCTGTTCCCAGGTGCCCATGCCGGCGCCGCGCGTGGCCAGTGCCGCCCGCTCGCTGGCCTGGTGCAGCGCGGCCTCGGCGGTGCGGCGCTCGGTCACGTCCATCAGCACGCCGTAGAAATCGTAGTGGCCGGGCTTGCCCTCCAGCCGCGAATAGCTCAGCACATGGCGCGTCGCGCCGTCGGTGCGCACGATGCGCATCTCCTGCACCAGGTTGGGCCCGCCGCGCCGCACCCAGGCCCGGTATCGCTGTTGCACCAGCTCGCGGTCGGCCGGGTGCACGAAGCGCTGCAGCCACTCCTGCATCGGCAGCGCCTCGGCCTCGGGCGACAGGCCGTGCAGCAAGAAGGTCTGCTCGCTCCAGCGCGGACGGTTGTTCCCGGCCTCGACGCACCAGTAGCCGATGCCGGCAGCGCGCGTGGTCAGCTCGAACTGACGCATCAGCTCGGTCTGGCGCTTGCCGCTTTCGACGCGCTCGCTCATGTCCATGCCGACGCCCAGCACCGCCATCGGCTGGCCTTGCGCGTCGCGTTGCACCACGCTGCGCGTCAGCACGTGCCGCCAGCCGCCGTCGGCGTGCCGGAAGCGCGTCTCCAGATCGACCGGGAGCGAACTCTCGCGCGTGCGCTGCAGGCCCGTCAGCAGCGCCTGCCGATCGTCGGGGTGCGACAGCTCGATCAGCGCCGCCGCATCCATCGGCTCGGCGCTGCGCGGCCGGCCCAGCAGCTTGAAAGTGCCGTCGCTGAAGTGCACGCGATCGCTTTGCAGGTCATGCCGCCAGACCGCGATGTTGCCGAGCTCCAGCGCCAGGCTCAGCTGTTGCACCGTCGTGTCGTAGGAGCGGGCCAGGTCCCAGGCCTCGGTGTCGTCCATCAGGATGCCCAGCACCCGCTCGGGCACGCCGGCCGCTCCGTCCTTGACCACCCATTGCGAATGCACATGGCGTATCACGCCATCGGCGGCGCGCACGCGGTAGCGATGCGAATAGGTGCCGGCATGGCGGATCGAATGACGGAAGGCCTGCTTCACGCCGGCCTGGTCCTCGGCCAGGACCGACTCGGAGGCGCGTTCGAAATCGGGCGTGCCGTCGCCTTCGGACAGGCCCCAGAAGCGGTACATGTGACGGTCCCAGCGGCCCTGCAGGGAGCGGGTGTCGCGCTCCCACACGGCCAGGCGGCCGAAGTCCTGCGCCAGGTCGAGCAGCTCGGCCAGGCGGCGTGCCTCGGTCGACTGGTGATGCAGCTCGTCCACCGAGCTCCAGTGCGTGGCACGGCGGCCGTCCGGCAGCACGCTGATCTGGACGCGCCACCAACTGCCGCTCGGTCCACCCACGCGCATGTCGCCCAGCTGGCAGCTGCGGCCTTCGCGCAAGGCGTCCTCGAGCAGTTGCGTGTCCGGCCCGGACAGGGTCAGCAGCAGTGCGAGACCCTGGCCGCGGCCTTCCGCTGGCGCGCCGCCGGACAGGTCGAGCAGGGTGCGGTTGCACCAGGTGATGCGGCCTTGCGCGTCGCACAGCGCGATGGCACAGGCGCTGTGCTGCAGCAGGGCCGTCGCGGTGGCCGCAGGCTGGGTTTCGACGTGTTCCGACATGCTGGGGATCGTGCTGGGCAATCATGCAGTCTATGGGATCGGCCTTGCGCCGCCGCAGCCGTGGCGCGACAGCGAGGAGAATGCACGCACCTGGAGTGCCCGCGGGGCATTGCGTCGGAGGAGCTGGATGGGAACGTCGCGCAAGGCCTTGCGCTCGCCGGTGCACGGCTCGGTGATCGGCATCGAGGTCATGGTCGGCCAGGCGGTGGCCGCTGGGCAGACACTGCTGCTGCTGGAGGCGATGAAGATGGAGGTGCCGCTGGAGGCGCCGGTGCCGGGCATCGTGCGTGCCATCGCCGCGGCGGTGGGCGATGTGGTCGACGAGGGCAGCACGCTGGTCGAGCTGGAGCCGGGTGCAGCGCCCGTCGCGCCTCCCAAGGCCACGCCGCCACCGGACCCGCGTGTGCCGCGCGCCGACTTGCAGGTGCTGCTCGACCGCCGCGAACTGCTCGAAGATGCTTCTCGCCCCGACGCGGTCGCGCGGCGCCGCGCACAGGGTGGACGCACTGCGCGCGAGAACGTCGCCGACCTGCTCGACGCCGGCAGCCTGCTCGAATACGGCGCCCATGCGGTGGCGGCGCAGCGCAGCCGCCGCGGCCTGGACGACCTGCAGCGCAACACACCGGCCGACGGCCTGATCACCGCCACCGGCAGCGTCAATGCGGCGCAGTTCGGCGCCGAACGTTCGCGCGTGGCGGTGATGGCCTACGACTACACCGTGCTGGCCGGCACGCAGGGTTACTTCAACCACCGCAAGAGCGACCGGCTGCTGGAGATCGCCGACGCCCAGCGCCTGCCGCTGGTGCTGTTTGCCGAAGGCGGTGGCGGCCGTCCGGGGGATGTGGATTCGATCACCATCGCCGGGCTGCACTGCACCACCTTCCAGCGCTTCGCCCGGTTGTCAGGCCAGGTGCCGGTGGTGGGCATCGTTTCCGGCCGCTGTTTCGCGGGCAATGCCGCACTGCTGGGCTGCTGCGACGTGGTCATTGCCACCGACAACGCCAGCATCGGCATGGGCGGCCCGGCGATGATCGAAGGCGGCGGCCTGGGCCGCGTGCACGCCGACGAGGTCGGACCGGTCAGCGTGCAGGGCCCCAACGGCGTGATCGACCTGCAGGTGGCCGATGAAGCCGCGGCGGTGGCCGCGGCCAGGCGCTACCTGGGCTACTTCCAGGGCCCGCTGTCGGCCAGCGCCGCAGCCGGTGGCGACGCGCTGTCGTTGCGCCTGGCCTTGCCGGCCAACCGCAATGCGCTGTACGACCCGCGCGTCATCGTGAACACCGTGATGGACGAAGGCAGCGTGCTCGAACTGCGCCGCGATTTCGGCGTCGGCGTGATCACCGCGCTGGCCCGCATCGGCGGCCAGGCGGTGGCGGTGGTGGCGAGCCAGCCGCGCCACCTGGGCGGCGCGCTCGACGCCCCCGGCTGTGACAAGCTCGCGCGCTTCATGCAACTGGCCGATGCCTTCGCTCTGCCGATCATCACCTTCGTCGACACACCCGGCTTCATGGTCGGCCCGGAAAGCGAGAAGACGGCCATGGTGCGCCGCGCCGGCCGCCTGTTCGTCACCGCCGCGTCGCTGCGCATTCCGGTGTTCAGCGTGATGCTGCGCCGCGGCTATGGCCTGGGGGCGATGGCACTGACCGCCGGGCACTTCCACGCACCGGTGGCGATCGCCGCCTGGCCCAGCGGCGAGTTCGGCCCGATGGGCATCGAGGGCTCGGTGCGCCTGGGCTTCCGCAAGGAGCTGGAAGCCGCCGCGCCCGAAGAGCGCGAGGCGCTGTTCGAGCGCCTGGTGGCCGACGCGGTCGCCAAGGGCCAGGCACTCAACATGGCCAGCCATCTGGAGATCGACGATGTCATCGATCCGGCCGAGACGCGCGACTGGCTGCAGCGTGGCCTGCGCAGCGTGGCTGGCCGGCCGCTGGCGCAGCGCCGCGGCTTTGTCGACGCCTGGTGACCATCCACAACCCGAGGAGACAACGATGTTCGATACCGCCATCGCCGGCAGCCTGCCCAAGCCCGAGTGGCTGGCCGAGACGCAGAAGCTGTGGCCGCAGTGGAAGGCCGAAGGCGCGGCACTGCAGCAGGCCAAGCTCGACGCCACGCTGCTGTGGATCAAGGCACAGGAGGACGCGGGCCTGTCGATCATCGGCGACGGCGAGATGAGCCGCCAGCACTTCGTGCACGGCTTCCTGGAGCAGGTCGAGGGCATCGACTTCGATCACAAGGTCGAGATGGGCATCCGCGCCGACCGCTACAAGGCGATGGTGCCGCAGGTGGTGTCGGCGCTGAAGCTCAGGGGCCGCGTGCACGACAAGGAAGCGCGCTTCCTGCGCGCGCACACGGATCGCAAGATCAAGTTCACGCTGCCCGGCCCGATGACCATCGTCGACACCGTGGCCGACCGCTTCTACGGCGACCGGGTGAAACTGGCGATGGCCTTCGCCGAGTTGCTGAACCAGGAGGCGCTGGCGCTGCAGGCCGACGGCGTGGACATCATCCAGTTCGACGAGCCGGCTTTCAATGTCTACATGGATGAGGTCAACACCTGGGGCATTGCCGCGCTGGAGCGTGCCGCGCAGGGCTTGACCTGCACGACGGCCGTGCACATCTGCTATGGCTACGGGATCCAAGCCAACATCGACTGGAAAAGGAGCCTGGGCGAGGAATGGCGTCAATACGAGAAGATCCTGCCGGCGCTGGCGCGCAGTTCCATCCAGCAAGTCAGCCTGGAGTGCGTGCACTCGCATGTGCCGCCGCAGCTGATGGCGTTGCTGAAGGGCAAGGACGTGATGGTCGGTGTGATCGACGTGGCCAGCGACCAGGTGGAAACGCCCGAGGAGGTGGCCGACACCATCGGCCTGGCGTTGCAATACGTGCCGCGCGAGCACCTGATCGCCTGCACCAACTGCGGCCTGGCACCGATGAACCGCGAGCTGGCGCTGAAGAAGCTCAAGGCACTGGCCCGGGGGGCCGAATTGGCGCGGCAGCGCCAGGCAGCGGGTTGAATCCGATCGGTGGCCGCGCTGGTCAGCCGCCGCTGCTGCTGTCGAGGCGGGCGCGCAGCTTCGATGCGACCTGGCGCACCGTGGCATTGCCCGAGCGTTCCGCGGCCACCAAGCACTCGCGTGCGTAGTCCGGATCGGACTGCAGCCTTTCCACATGCACATGCAGGCCTTCGCCGGCCAGCATCCACTTCAACTCGACGATGTCGACCAAGCGCAGGGCGCTTTGTTCACTCAAGGAGCTAACGTTCATAAATTGGGTTTGTGTGCCGTTGCATCTTGGAGAGGTTAACGCTGCAAACCGATCCCCAGCTGACGGGGTTTAGAGTTGTTGCCCCAGCTTCGAGCGACACGATTCTCCAAGGTGCAATCACGATGAACCCACCGCCTCCCCTGACTGCCTTGCCCGACTTGGACATGCAGTTGCGAAGTGCAGGATATGCCGTGCTCGATGCGGCGTCATTGACGCGTTTGAGTGATGTTGCGTCGCAGCAACTTCATGCTTGGGACCGTTTTTGGGATGCCCTGCCTTTCGATGCACACCTTCGCGATGGCGGCCGTTACCGGCGCCGCCTCCACGGCAGCTTCATCGTCGATGGCATGCAGCTTTCTTCCGTTCCGCCACGCGCGCACTGGCAGCCGGTGGAATACAACGCGCTGCATGGCGGCATCGAACGCTGGTTCGAGCCGCTGCCTGAAAGGCTCGTGAGCGACGCGTGCTGGGCCAGGCTTCTGGCGGGGCTGGGCCGCTGCGCCAGCGCGCTGCGCGGGGTGCAGCCCTGGTTCGTCGAGGCGCACACCTTCCGCATCGAAACCGGCAGCGAAGGCATCGGCCGGCCGACGCCCGAAGGCGCGCACCGCGACGGCGTCGACATGGTGGCGGTGATCCTGGTGGCGCGGCGCAACGTCAAGGGCGGTGAGACGCGGGTCTTCGACGCACGCGGGCCGCACGGGCTGCGCTTCACGCTGACTGAGCCCTGGAGCGTGCTGCTGCTCGACGACGAGCGTGTGATCCACGAGACCACGCCGATCCAGCCGCAGGACCCGAGCCGGCCGGCGCAGCGCGATACGCTGGTACTGACCTACCGCGCCCGCGGATTCCAGGACGCCGCCTGAGCTATGCTGGTTCCATGACACTGGCCATCGAATTCCAGGACGTACGCCAGGCCGCACAGCGTCTTGCGGGTGTGGCCCACCGCACACCGGTGATGCGCTCGCGCAGCGCCGACGAGCGTACCGGCGCGAGCGTGTTCTTCAAGTGCGAGAACCTGCAGCGCATGGGCGCCTTCAAGTTCCGCGGTGCCTACAACGCACTGAGCCAGTTCACGCCCGAGCAGAAGCGCGCCGGGGCGATCGCGTTTTCATCCGGCAACCATGCGCAGGCGGTGGCGCTGTCGGCGCGCCTGCTGGGTATGCCCTCGGTCATCGTCATGCCGCAGGATGCGCCGCAAAGCAAGCTCGACGCCACGCGCGGCTACCAGCAAGGCATGGCCGGCAGCGAAGTGGTGCTCTTCGACCGCTACACCGAAGACCGCGAGGCCTTGTGCCGGCGCCTGGCCGATGAACGCGGCATGACGATGATCCCGCCCTTCGACCACCCGCACGTCATGGCCGGGCAGGGCACGGCCGCGCTGGAGCTGATCGAGGACGCCGGGCCGCTGGACGCGTTGCTGGTGTGCGTCGGCGGTGGCGGCCTGATTGCCGGCTGCGCGGTGGCGGCCAGGCACCTGCTGCCCGATGTGAAAGTCTACGGCGTCGAGCCCGAGGCCGGCAACGACACGCAGCTGAGCCTGCAGCGCGGCGAGATCTTGCGCATCGAAACGCCGCGCACCATCGCCGACGGCGCACAGACGCAGTCCAGCGGCCAGCTGACCTTCCCGGTGATCCAGGCGCTGGTGCAGGGCGTGCTGACCGTCAGCGACGCGCAGTTGGTGGAGACGATGCGCTTCTTCGCCGCGCGCATGAAGCTGGTGGTCGAGCCCACCGGCTGCCTGGGCGCGGCGGCACTGCTCGAAGGGGCGATCGACCTGCGCGGCGCGCGCGTCGGCGTCATCGTCAGCGGTGGCAATGTCGACCTGGCGCGCTACGCCGCGCTGCTGCGCGACGGCGCGTAGTTCAGTCGCCGCGGTTGCGCGCCCGTACCGCCTCGCGCCGTGCCTCGACCG
>Ga0316600_10001065_pt1 | contig 12652 bp, 12 predicted proteins | sample OWC_soil_day5_CT_FD_207652 | JGI IMG/M metagenome (GOLD analysis project Ga0316600, IMG submission 207652) | Wetland soil microbial communities from Old Woman Creek delta, Ohio, United States - OWC_soil_day5_CT | ecosystem: Environmental > Terrestrial > Soil > Wetlands | place: USA: Ohio... | reverse complement strand
AACCTGAATGGCACGGCGCGTGCGCCGATCACCATCACCGGAGCGAGCAATGCCAGCCAGACTGTGCTGCTCGGTCGCTCAACTCACAACACCATCCGCTTCAGCGGTAGCTCTTATGTGATCGTGAAGAACCTGACTGTCGATGGCCGTGACCTCGGCGGCGACGCTGTGAACGCCCAAGGTGTCTCACACCACATCACCGTAGAGAATCTGATCATTCGCGGAGTGGGCAGCAATCAGCAGGTCGTTGGCATCTCGACCAACGGCGCCACCACATGGAACTGGACCATCCGCGGTAACACGATCGTCGGTGCCGGCACTGGCATGTATCTGGGCAACTCGGATGGCGCAAATCCATTTGTAGCCGGGCTGATCGAGCGAAATGTCATTCGCGACACGATCGGCTACAACGTACAAATCAAGCACCAGGCGCCGTGGCCCAACATCACGGGGCTGCCGACAGGCAAAACCAACACAGTGGTCCGCCACAACGTGTTCACCAAGGGAAGCAACAGTTCAACCGGGGCCGACGCTCGTCCAAACCTGCTGATCGGCGATGTGCCGGCCAGCGGGCCGGGGGCCGATAACGGTTACGAGGTCTACGGAAACTTCTTCTACCAGAACCCCACCGAGGCGCTGTTCCAGGCCGAAGGCAACGTCGCCTTCTACGCCAACCTCCTGGTCAGCACCACCGGTTCAGCGGTGCACGTCCAACGCCACAACGGAGCCGTGCGCGCGATCCGCATCTTCGGCAACACTGTCGTCGCGGCTGGCGGCGGCATCTCGGTCACCGGCGGCAATGCGCCCTATACGCAGCAGGTGGTGGCCAATGCGGTTTTCGCCGCAACGCCGATCAGTGCTCACAATGCTTCGGCCAATTTCACTGGCACCTACGCCAACGCCGCCCGCCATCTGAACAACCCGACCGCAACCATCGGCCAGCTTGATCTATTTCCCAAGACCGGCGGCACCATTCGCGGGGCGGCCGCCATAGACACCGCGGGCCTGTCGGCCTTCACCGATTGGGCGCTGGATTTCAACGGCAAACGCCGCGACTGGTCCTTTCGCGGCGCCTACTCGGGCGAAGGTGTTAACAGTGGATGGCGACCGAAAATCGAAATCAAGGCCAAGTAACCACCTGCTTCCGACAGAACCAGCACGGCTGCGCGAACTTCTCTTCCTATCGGAATACGACAGTCTTTTCCCCGTTGAGAAGAATGCGGTGCTCGCAATGCCAGCGAACCGCGCGCGCCAAGGCGACGCACTCAACATCGCGACCGATCGCGGCGAGTTCCTCTGGATCCAACGTGTGATCGACTCGCTCGACTTCCTGCTCGATGATCGGCCCACCGTCAAGGTCCTCGCTGACGTAGTGTGCAGTAGCCCCGATGAGCTTCACACCACGCTCAAACGCCTGGCGGTATGGATGGGATCCCTTGAAGCTGGGTAGAAAGCTGTGGTGGATGTTGATCGCACGACCGCGCAGACGCTCGCATAACGCCGGCGAAAGTATCTGCATGTAGCGGGCCAGCACGACAAGATCGATCGAATCTCGTGTCACGATCTCGTAGATTCGTTCCTCTTGCTCTCGGCGTTCGCGGTCGCTCGCGCTACGCGGAACGGGCAGATGATGGAAGGGAACCGCGTAGCTCTCGGCCAGCGCCTGGAAATCCGTGTGATTGGAAACAACTGCGACGATGTCCACCGGCAATTGGCCGCTCTTCCACCGGAACAACAGATCGTTCAGGCAGTGACCGTGTCGACTGACCATGAGAAGCAGCCGCGAACGCGTCGCAAGGTCCTCGAAGCGCGCGGCCATTCCGAATTTGGCGCGGGTGCTCTCGAAGAGCATCTGCAGCCGCTCCACCGATGCCAGGTGCTCGGGAGCCTCGAAATGCACCCGAAGGAAGAACAGGCCCGATGCCGGATCGCCGAATTGCTGTGAATCGATGATGTTGCATCCGCCCTGGAACAGCACGCCGGAGACGGCATAGACAATGCCCTTCGTATCCGGACAGGAGACGGTCAAGACAAACTCACGTGCGGCTGGTGTCATCTGCCTCTTCCCAATGCGCCGGGTTCCTTGGGGCGCCCGACTGCCAGCGCACCAGGCGACTTATTCGATCCACGGATGCTAATCGACAGCCATAGGGCATCCACGGAGCTATGAGTTCGAAGTATCAGGGCAGAAAAGAGGTTCCGAGCACGGCAGCGCTCGACTTGGCGGCCTAGACGAATTGCCCCAAAGGCTCGCGCCGCCTGAAGAACTCGCCGAAGAACACATTTTTCGAAGTGGCAGGTGTGGGGGATCGAGCTGTGCGCGGTGGCGTGGTCAAAGTCCTACATGGCTCCGACTTAATCGGGCCGTAAGATCACCAGAACGCGAAATGGTGGAATGAGCCGCGTCCCTTGTGTCCAGGATCCCCAATGTCTCATCTCTAGCGACGTTTCTAACTATCGTGGGAGCGGAATTACGACGTTTGTCGAAGAACCTTACGCACGCCAATGTTGGGGTTCCTCGTCCCGCGAAGGCCGCTGCAAAAACCTCTTTTCTGACATGGGGTTAGCGCAGATCCAAAGAGAAAGGGCTGTCAACTCGGCACCCTACGACGTCGAGACCGCTTACAGCCCGCACCGATAAGCGCCGTAAGTCCCTGTTTTTATTAGCTGGCACGGTTTCTGCGTCGAGGTACATGAAAAGCGCAATTTTGAGACACCGATAAAGCAACTCGAAAAGGTAGCTCCATGAAAGTCCTGAAGTCCTTCATCGCAGCGTCAGCCGTTTCACTCGCGGCTCTGGCTCCGACAGCATCGCAAGCGGCCATCATGTTGACTCTGGATGACCTCTCAACCGTCGGTGTCGATGTAACTGTCACGGACGGCGGTCCCGGAGACGCGTCGGGGCCGGGCGTAATCACTTTCATCGGGCCGCTCGGCGCCTGGACCGTAAACGTGTCGACCGGCGTTTCAAACGCCGTCCTGCCTCGGTTCGGCATTGACTTGAATTCGATCAATGTCAGCAGCGGCTTTGCGGGGACGCTTCGGATCTCCTTCACCGAAACGGGCATGGTTCACCCTGGAGTTGGACCCTTGGTCTTGAACGGTCACGGAGAGATCGGCGGGACCATTGGTTCTGGCGGAAACGTGGCGTACTCGTTCTACATAGACGACAGCGATGCGCCGTTCGGCACAGGCGCCACGGTATTTTCAGGGGCTACCGGTGTCAGTCCGTTTGCAGATTCTGGCAGCAGCTACGTGAACGTCACCAACCCCTTCTCAATGACCCTGGTGATGGACATCACGCACAGCACACTTGGCGGCAGCACGAGCTTTGACTTCGAAGGTCGGGTTCCAGAGCCTGGTAGCCTGGCACTTCTCGGCATCGCCCTGCTCGGCGCGGGTGCCGTCACGCGGCGTCGCAAGATCTGAGCGATAGCGCTTCGACCAAACGCCCCGCTTTCGCGGGGCGTTTTTTTTTGCGCTGGCGAGACGCACAGACCGTCTACAACTGGCGTAAGCACTCGGCGGTTTGGCGCCTGCCAACGTCAGGCGACTGAAGGTTCTCGAGACCGTGAACGCGCGGCTGCGGGCCGCTGAAGATGGCCCGCTCCGGCCTGAGCTATGAGTTGCGGCTCCCGGCCATGGACGCACCGGTGATCGACGCGATATGGGTGCTTGGCGGCGCAATACCCGCGGTAGGGCTACAGGCGCATCCGCCTCTTCCTGCAGCGCCCTAGGGCCAGACCCTGCGCTGGCACCTCGCCCACCGGCTGTGGCGGCAGGCCGGATTGCAGCCGGCGCGGCGGCGGGTGGCAAACCCATAGGCCCCGGCCGTTGCCGGCAGCCACCGCCAGCCTCCGCCCGCACAGCAGCCTGAACTACTTGACCCCGACCGAGTGAAGCGCTTGGCCCTCGCGCACGACCAGTGCAACCGCGCGCGACAAGTTCACGAGTTAGGCCATTCATATCCCAAGTGACGCGAACGCGGCGCCCCTGGTCAAGTCGACCGATCACTAATGACCATCATGACGTTCGGTCCACTTTAAAGTGAAAGTGGCGCGGAGTCGACGCTCGATTCGAATCTGCCTCCTTGCGCCGCGCGGCTTAACGAGCAGGACGCGAGAAAGGACCTGCCATCCTGAGTTTCCAAATGCTGCGAGTGAGGGCGCGTTGCTGTGCCAGACGACAGCGACGCCTTCGGTGAACCCGCGATCGAACATGACCCGGACAACCTCCTCGACCAATGCCGAGGCGTAGCCTTTACCTCGCTCGGATTCGGTGGTGCTCAATGCACCGAGCATGAACCGCCCACTCACAAGAGGGACGATGTCAGCGTCGGGATGTGGCGGCGCCGTCCAGACGGTGCACCTGCAGACCTCCTCGCCCGAAAGCAGGGCGACGAATGCGATCTCACCGCACTCCTTCTCCGATCGGACAATGAAGACAATATCGCTCCGGGCGCAGCGCCACGGTGTATCTACAGCGGCGTTCGCGTGCGAGCCATTCTTGCGGCCATCGACGCGGTGAAGAACGACAACACGAGCAAACCGCGAGAACAGAAGCGCAAGGGTCCGTTTCAACATCGATTGCTCATGATCGCGGCCATGGCTGCCGCGCTGCGAAGTCACACTGTCCCTCCATATCACGCGACTTGCACGGCAAGTTGAGCAGCACCCAGCGCGCTCCACAACACTCGCTCTTAAACCTGGTCACTAGCGTGAGCGACTCAGGAGATGAGGGATCGGATCGCTGATGGCCTGCCAGAATCCCCGCCAGTTCAGCTCATCAAGTCGGGAAAGCATTTGAGGTCGCCTCAGCATTCCGACGACCGTTCCGGGTTGAAAGTAGGCCCCTGGAATCGTCGGCGACTCCGGGATCGATCGGCCGCGCGCCAAGTCAACAGCCAATGCAGGAAAGTTGCCGCCGCGCCACATCGAAACGGTCACGCTGTACCAGAACCTGCAATTGAACTCGAGCGCGTAGAGCAGGCGCGACTTATCGTCGCGTACAAAATCGATATGCCCAGGGCCTCCGTAATCGAATGCCGCAACGATGCGCTGCCCAGTCTCGATCACCTCCGGATCGTGGTAGAAGAGCCGTGACCCATCGTCGGAGTGAAGCTGTACGTCGTGGCACCGAATCACTCCATTGGCCGCGAGCAGTGACAGTCCCAACGTATGACCGGCAATGAACCGCTGGAGCAGTAAGGGAAGTGTCTTGTGTGGACCTGAAGTCTTCAAGTAGCCGATAAGACTTCTGAAATCGTCGAATCGGTGTATGCCGTGTCCCGACTCGGCGTTAAGTGGCTTGACGAGCAACGGAAAGCCTATGGTTTCAACCACCTCTGGAGTCAAAGCATCCACGTCGTCGACAAGGTAAGACGCCGGCACGGACACGTTTGCATCCTTTAGTCTGCAATAGAAGGACCATTTGTCGTGGCACGCCGCTAGCGTTGGAGCATCACTCGGCGCGAACGACGGAACTGTCACCACATCCCTCAGCGAATGCAGTAGTCCGTGCGAGTGAATATCATCGGCAACGATTGCAGTCCATCCGCGATGGCCTGCGTGGGCGTTGATCCACTGCGCGAGCTGAGCACGCAATCCGATGCAATCCTTCGCACCATCGATCTGATCGAAGTGCCCGCAGTACCGCGAATAGCGAGTCGCGTTCCTGCGTGCGACGGAGACGACATCAACGTTCAGGCCGGCTTCGCGCAGGCAATAGAGGACCTTAAGGCCCAAGGCTTCGTTGTTGGAGCAGAGAAGTACGGATTCCACTGGGTTAGAACGTTGTGGTGTGGTGCCTAACCCGGTGTACGGCTCGCCTGCTCAAACGGGAAAGGCCGGCTCGCCGTTGATCCACTCGCCCGACGAGCGCAGCGAACCGCACCATATCAAAATACATGATCAACGGGCAAGAATCGCAGATCTTCGGCAATGTTGCTCGGCAACGCCTGGGTCGATGGAGCAGCTGCCAGAAGACGCGAAAATCCGAGCATACGTACGGCTGAAGACGCGGCCCCGTCGTGAAATCTCGAGCTCGTCCTCACTCCGTGCCGACGCTTGGCGTGAGAGTCGATAGCAGCTATGTTTATGGCTTGAGACAAGAAGGGCCGGCAGGTGGGCCATCGATAGTGCCACAGCGACGAAGGAGGCTGCCGACACCTCACTCGGCGTCAGTTATGGCGCGCGCCACGATTTCTTCGCTCTTCACCATATGTGCGGCAAGGGATCAGATGCAGCCACAAGGAAGCCCCTTATGTTCGACCGATCAAGAAGCGCCCGCCGCCGAGGGTGCCGCCAACAGCCAAGAAGCGTCTTCGGCTGAAAGTAACGTCCTAGGCGAGTCGAACTATCGTAAATCGGCCGCCCCTGCGCAAGATCCACGGCCATCACTGGGAAGTTGCCACCCCGCCATAACGAGGCGGCGACGCTATACCAGTACCGTGGGTTGAATGCGAGAACGAATGGCTTACCGGTCCTAAGGAATTTGGTGGATCAACGAAGTCACCCATACTCGTCGAGGCATTTGAAAGAACTCCTGCGCCGCTACGCCGAAGACTGAGTGCGGCCGGTAAGTTCGAAGGCACTTGCGGTTAACTCCGAATTCCGGCTACGTCCACCTCGATCTTCAGGTTGCGGCGCTTCGCCCGAACCGCAACCAACGACGGAGCCGGCCTCGATAGTTACGACGATCGAGCCATTGTCCAAGAGTGTCGACGAAGCGCGAAAAGTGCCAATGCGTATGCAATAGCAGCCTATTCCGGAAAGAGGCCTCCATTACGGCAATGTTTGCGCAGCGCAGATGGTTTGTACCGAAAAGACGCTTGTGCTCCGACTCGCCTTCCGTGAAGTCAAAATAGCGGAAGCGCCGTTCGTTAAACAAGCTTTCCAGCGCCAGCCATTGGAGAACCGTCCCTACGGAAAAGCGTAAGTACGCCGGATCGTAACCAAGGTAAGCGTACTGAACCACACCCCGCTCTACAGGGCAGAACAAGTAGGAAACGGGCTTGTCACCATCGAACAACAAGAAAGCTCTGAGGTTGTCCTTCTCGGCCAGCTCTTTCGCATTGGAAAGGTAGGAAGGGTTATTCGGCAAACCCGCGTCGAGAAGCCTCTCTTGATATGTCTTCGAAGACACTTCGCGGGCGAGCGCCCAATAGCGTTCCAACTCGTCGGGTCGAGTGAAGCGCTCCCACCGGACATTCCCACCGCAGTGCTCAGAGTACTTCTTGATCTTCCGCCGAATCGTTGACAAAGTCTTTCCACCAAACTTCTGCTTGTAGGAGTCGAAGGTCTGAGACATGTCGATGTAGTACCTAGGAAAACAGTGCATCACATATCGGATAGCTCTTCGACCGCCCAGTGTGCAGGACGTCAAGCTCGGCTGCAGGTCGTCGTGGGCGATCGAGCGCAGCATCATGCCGTCACAGCCGAGAGGAAGGTCCGGAAGTTCCGGGACCCGATGTACTTCGCCGATGTCAAACTGTTGGACATACAACGTCCGGCGCACACTCAGGAGGGTCAAGTCACTGACTTGGAATCGAAACTCGACTCGTCCTAGTGCCCCCATGCGTTCCTTCTCCGCCACACCTGCTCCGCCATACGCAGACCGGTTCTCCAAATCGGAGACTGAAGGCGAGGCCCGGGAGAAGTGATCCATGTCGATAAGCCGCCATTCCGAAAGCCGTGTACTCGAAAGTTGTCCGAGTGGCGCTCAAGGAAGAGGCAAAGCCGACGAAGTCTCTTCACCACATGGCGATCTACGGCTTGCGCTCCTGGCGTCAGCAACTCGGAGCTATGAGACAGGATGACAAAACTCTGGTGGCCTAGCTTCAGCGCCTGCCATAGCAGGTGCTCGAGCTCCGACCAACTGCAGGCCGTCAACTGCACGTGCCGGAGGCCACGGCCATCATCGTAGATCGTCATAGGAAGCTCAAGCACGTTCCCAATTTGGCACGGTTGGTCCAACAGCGATCCTTCGCAGACGCCGCTGGTTGGCCCCATCATTGTCGCGTTGTAACTGCTGTCGATGTAGATCTGATTCCTCTCAAGAGCAGTCAGAGTATCCCGGTTAAAACCAAAGTTGCCGGCGCGAAATGCCATGGGTCGCGGGGCGCCCGCCCGCTCCAGCCACTCGATTCCCAGTGACAGAAGTCGGCCCTGTTCAGTCACATCGAAGTCTCGCAGGTACCGTCGCTTCCCTGTAGACAGAGGGAGCAACGGCGGCCGAGCCTCATCGACCCACTCCGTGTGCAAGTGCAGTTGGCTCTCGTGTCCAGCATCTTCAATCAAGCCCACTATCTCCGACAGCGGCTCCCTCCCGAAGCGTCCTGCAAAAAGCGGCTCGACAAAACAGACGCCCTTCAAGCCATGGTCGCTCAGGACTCGCAGTTGGAAAGGCAGGCCGTACTCGCGCCCGGGTCCGTAGATGTAACGCCCAAACGAATCCGGAAACTTGCGATCTATGTCCTGCCACCCGTCGCACCAGACCTCCACGTCGATGGTGAAGAAAACATTCAGCATTCCCGCTCGTACCTGTCAATGCAGTCGCAAGTGCGCGAACGTCGGAACTCTACGCAGGACGTCGCGAGACGTCGACGGGATCCATCGGCAGTGTTCCGTCCGCCTGCAACGGCCACGGCCCGCCACGGCATACAAGCTCTGCTGTTGCAACGCGATTCAGCACATCCATGTCGGATATTTGTCCGACTCGGAAGAACTCGCTCATCGCCGGCAATCTCGGGTTGAGGTGCGCAGCCTCCAAGGCCTCACAGAACCACTGTGGACGGGGGCGAAGAGGACGAAACCTGGTCCGGACTCGATAGCTGAACTGCCGGAGATATGGCGGTCTCCACAGCGTAAGCGCCATCTTCAGGCGGTAGCGCAACGGCGGTTCTTTGCTGAACGGAAAGCCGTACGTACTCATGTATTGCGCCAGCCTGGGCGAGATTCTCCTGAGGATCTGGGCCTCTAGCCGCCCGTGATCCTTGAATCCAATTGGAACACGTTCAGTCCCCGAGAACACCGACGGCTCGAGGAAGGGGAATAGAAGCGGACCGAAACGCTGGTTCAATCCAACGTCCCGGCCCGTCCAGTATCGCACCCGAAAGAGTGGATACAGCGCCTCCACCTGCGCTCGATCCAGTTTCGCGTCACGCGGCTCGCCCTGGAATGCGAGTCGCATCTCCTGCGCCAATTGGGCCGTGTAGTCCGCCTGCCGGAAGCGAGACGTCACCTGCGACGGGTCGTACTGCGAGTAGAAGCTCCAGACGATTTCCTCCGGGCTGAAACGTCCGTCCCGCAGGTAGAAGAAGTTGCGGAAACACTCTCCTCCGGAGCCATTCAGTACGTCTGCCCCCCGGGCACGTTTCTCACGGTCGTCGTCGTCAATTCCAGCATCGAACAGGCCATCGACCTTCCAGGAATCGAACCTCGCCCATGCCCGTTCAGGAGATCCCTTCCGATCGCCCTGAAGCTGGCCCTTGTCGACATGCCGAAGCCGAAGCCCTTCGCCCCGCGCGATTTCCTTCGCCACAACAACATCCGGGTCGTGTTCGGTTCCATACACGTACAGCCCAGGATCCATCCCCGCGTCGAGCAACAGTGCAAGAATCAGTCGCGAGTCGTATCCACCGGAGAGAGCGGTTCGAAAGTTCCTTTGGCTGTTCACATAGGTGCGAAAGAGCGCCCTCAGTCTCTCCGCATAATCATCCGCCGCGTCCTCCACGGAAGAGTGAACCCGTGCGGCGTCGCGCGCGTCAGGACTTGACGCCTTTGGCGGCCCGGATTCCGGGAGGCTGTAAAGGACGCCCGTTCGCTGCTGTCTTACGTGTTGCAGAAGCGTCTTCTCGCCAAACGTCGCGCCATTGAACGCATACTCATAGAGGCCCTGCACGTCGGGAACAGCCCCTGGCAAGGACGCGCGCAGTGCGCTGAACGAAGACGAGAACAAGGTCTCCTCAAGATTGCGGTAAATCTTGTAGGCGCCCAGTTCGTCGCTTGCCAACCACAGTCGCCCAGCTTTGAACAGGATGACTGCGTAATGACCGCGGCACTCGGCCCAAGTGAAAGTTCGGCCGTCGAAGTCCTGCAGCAGTGACTCGAGGCCGAGCTCAAGCCTTTTCCCGCGATAGAAGAAAATGCCAGTGCAGGCGGCGAAGTCGCCGCCCTCCCGCACGTAGTGGGGGCCGGATCCGTCCAGCTTGCCCGACAGACGGAGGGTCCAATCGTTCGTGGCGAGAGAAACCTGTCGATCGAAGCCGCTGCGCGCGTGCGCCTCCCACCAGGCCATGTCCGGTCTGGTCGAGTCACGTCGGGAAAGCACGAAGAATCCCAAGGAGCTATCCGGCGTTCCGTCGTCTGACCGAGTAGCTTACCCGGCAGACTTCATCACCGAGTTCGAATGTGTCGGCATCCATATGATCTTCAGACCATCCAAGAGCCGGCGCAGGAGTGCCCGACACCTCTTCCGGGGACACTGACCCAAGCTTCGGTCCTTTCCTCGAACACTACCGCAGGCTCATCTGAGCCTATCGATGACCAGTGCACTGGCCATCGACGCGCTCATGGACCAGATCCGTGCCGTCGCCACCCATGCTGGCGCGGCCTGCCTCACTGCGTCACGCCTGAACGCCGCTGCGAACTACGCCCCGCTTCCCGTCGCACCTCCGATAGCATCATTGCATCCACCAAAAGTCAGAAATACCGAGCGAAGCGCAGCGTGTTCAATTGACTGCGCGCAGTGGGTCAGAGCTTGAATACCTGCTTTGACAGGCGCTTGAATGCGGTCACAGCGCTTTGGTAATCATTTGCCAGAGCGATGACGTTCTGACGCCTGGAGCCCGAAGGTTCGACCGTGCAGTGGTAAGCGGATATTGACGACACCGAGTGAATTCCTGGAAGCGAATCCAAGCAGTTTCCGTTTCCGCGGCTCCGGAGGCCATGAATCGCCAAATTGCCCGCGCTTTGCCCCAGTCGCCTCCGCCCACCGCTCTCGCGACATGGTTTGCACCACGCCAGTTGCGCGAACAGTTCTGAATCCAACGTTTAGGAACAAGATGCTCGCGCGGACTCACTGCCACTTCAACAGGGCCGTCGAGTCACTGGCGCGCTGGTCGAATCCACACAGCTTGCGCGCCCGAATTCGCCGTCAGTTGAGATGCGGGCACATCGCAACTCTATGAGAGCAGCAATAGCGAAGGCCGCTCGTCTGGTTCTCGGCGATTATGCCGTTTATCGATTGTGGGTAACCGATCGCCCATCGAAACGAACGACCGACAGTAGCCTGAATGTAAGGCGAGTAGTCCATGCAGACCTTGACGCCACGGACACTGATCAAGTACTGAGAGAGGCGGCCTGGTACTTCGGCAATGAGTGTGACGCCTTTGGCTGTTTTGACAAGAACCGCCTTGTCGGTTTGGCCTGCTACTGGCACGGCCAACGGTATCGGTCCCGCAATAGTTGGCCCATTGAGCATAGAGCAGCGAAACTGGTGCATATAGTGACTGTGCCATCGGAGCGCGGCAAGGGAGTAGCTAGCCTACTGATAGCCGAGTCGACTTCCAGAATGTTGCAGAAGGGCTTTTGCACGCTGTATGCGCGCATTTGGCATTCCAATAGACCCTCGCTCAGCGCGTTCGCACGCGCCGGATGGCGGCCCTACGGGTGGCTACTTCAAGCCAATCCTCTTCGCCGTCAGCTTCCGTGGACTTTCAGGGCGCGAGTGGTCGGCGTTTCCCCTCGACAGACGTAGCGCCATAACCGTTTGCTGTCGCGCATTCAAATATGCGTATCTGCCGTAAACGTCCACACCCTTTAGCATAGTGGAAAGGCCCATGCGTCCATCCATGTAAGGGGCGTCAGACGAAAGAGGGTCGCGGATATCAGCGAACAGTCTCAACGATTCAAAATAGCCGGCCAAATGTCTGTCTGATGGGCCAGCCAACACCAGGTCTGCTGACTGCGAGTCTTCCTGTCCCTGATGCACTCCGCAAGTAGCTAAAGTTCCGCGCGTGCTCTTCACTACCGCCATCTTTGTCTTCCTGTTCCTGCCGATTACGTTCGCGGGCTTCTTTGCAATCGCGTCTCGGTCACACCGGAGCGCAGCCGCCTGGCTGTTCCTGTGCTCGCTGGTGTTTTACGGCTATTGGATGCCGGAGTTCGTCACGCTGTTGCTTGCTTCCATCTGCGGCAACTATCTTGTAGGCAACCGAATTGGCACAAGCACGTCGGCCGGCCGGAGAGACAGTGCGCGTCGATGGCTGATCGTCGGCGTCGCAGCGAACCTGGCGGTTCTCGGCTACTTCAAGTACTCGGGCTTTCTGTTAGCCAATATCAATCAGCTTGCCGGCCTTGGCCTCGACATTGGTCACGTGATTCTTCCCATCGGCATTTCGTTCTACACATTCACCCAAATTGCGTTTCTGGCGGACACCTATCAGAAGGGCGTACGGGAATACAAGTTCGTCCACTACGGATTGTTTGTCACGTACTTTCCGCACCTCATTGCAGGCCCGGTGCTGCACCACGCGCAGATGATGCCGCAGTTTGGCGAGGCAAAAACGTATCGCCTCGACTGGGCGAACGTGACGGGCGGGCTTGCAATCTTCGCGGTCGGACTGTTCAAGAAAGTCGTTCTCGCGGACGGA
>Ga0316600_10001064_pt1 | contig 12653 bp, 14 predicted proteins | sample OWC_soil_day5_CT_FD_207652 | JGI IMG/M metagenome (GOLD analysis project Ga0316600, IMG submission 207652) | Wetland soil microbial communities from Old Woman Creek delta, Ohio, United States - OWC_soil_day5_CT | ecosystem: Environmental > Terrestrial > Soil > Wetlands | place: USA: Ohio... | reverse complement strand
GTATCTCTCATGCTGGCATCTTCTGTTTGGGCCGATCCGGATGAGAATGCTTACATAAAAGATTATAAGGGAACAGAGGTAGGACTGGAAGCGATCTGTGACTTGCTGAACAATCTTCCTCTGATCCTGGACGATTCCAGTAAAAAGAATCGAAAGATCGAGGACAACTTTGAGGGATTGGTCTACGATCTTTGTTCTGGCAAGGGGAAAACCCGTTCTAACAAGGAATTGGGGTTAAACCGTGAGAATCATTGGAAGAACTGTATTCTGACAAATGGAGAGCGCCCTTTAAGCTCCTATGTGACCCAGGGTGGAGCAATCAACCGTATTCTTGAAATAGAGTGCGGAGAGCGTGTTTTTGAAAACCCTGGCAGTACAGCGGAACTAGTTAAGAGGAATTACGGTCATGCTGGTCGTGAGTTTATTCAGGTCATAAAGGATCTGGGAACTGATAAGATCAGGGAGATACAACAGGAATTCGCACGGAAATTGGCTGATGATGAAAAGATGCAGAAGCAGAGCTTATCTCTTTCAATCGTACTGACGGCTGATAAAATCGCCACGGATTACCTGTTTAAGGACGGACAGTATATCAGTCTGGAGGAAGCCAAAGAGGTCCTGGTAGACCGGAACGAGCTCTCCGATAATGAACGCTGCTATCAGTTTATCCTGGACAAGGTCGCTATGAACCCTGCGCGGTTTGACATTCAGAATGAGAACATAGAAAAGTGGGGCGTGATCGAAAATGGGTACGCCATTATTTACACGACAGCGTTTACTGCTCTATGTAAAGAGGGAGGATTTTCAAGAACCTCTTTTCTGTCATGGGCGAACCGGAAAGATCTGATACAGGCAGAAAGCAGCGGTAAAAAGATGGATAAAATCAAGAGTTTCAAAGGAAACAAAGTACGCTGTGTATTCCTCAAATTGGATGATGATGCGGACAAAGATGGATTTGTTAAGGTAGATCAAGCTGAAAACGGTCAGGAAGAGCTTCCTTTTCACTAAGAGTAACCTTTGAGGGGTTACCGCAAAAAGCTAGATTCTATAAGGGTTTGAGGGCGCTTTTAGGGTACAGTAACCCAGTAACCTAAAAAATCACACTCTTATATATAGAAAAATAATTTTGAAATATGTGTATTAATTTTAACAATCATTTATAAAAAATGTCTCGCGCGTAGGGAAATTAAAAAAAGTGGGTTACTGGGTTACTGTAGTAAGAAAACCTATATTTTATAAGGGCTTGAGCGGTAACCTATGATGTTAACAAAAAGGGTTACAGTAACCTGAAATCCGGTTACCAAGGTGATGATATGACAGAAGAAGTTAAGAAATATGCGGAAAAACGCATACTGGAAAGCAATATCAGAATGGTACCAGGGCATTATCCTGTGTTTAAAAGCAAAGAGCAGGTGGATCTGTTCATAAAGATGTCTGCCTCGATGAGTGAATTGGCTAACAAAACCCAAGAAGAGTTTAACGCTAACATTTTTGATTTGACAGATGTAGATATGAATGAGTACCAGTCTCTTTTGGAACGCTTGAAACGGAATAGGGAAAACGTTTCTTTGGAGCTCCTGACAACGAAGTACCGGAAATCCTATGATCAGTTAAGAGAAAGAATTCAGACAATGACAAAAGAAATTCTTCAGGATGTGGTATTAAGTGGCTTATACATTGAACGTTCCCAGGCTGATCAGAAATATCTGGAGATCAATACAGCAATTAGGGAATCCGGGATTATGAAAAAGGCGAGTCAGGCAGCTTTTGTTCAACAGGATGCAGATCTGATCCTCGAATATGCCGGTCAGCTGCGGGAGCTTGTTCACGGAATTGTGAAAGGGTGTGAAAAGAATGCCAGCTAAATCAAAAACAGTTCCCCAACAGAAAACGTACCTCTGTTATATCTGCGGCAGGGAGATTCAAGGGGACCATGTGCAAATAAAAACTAAGAGACGGAGTGAGCTGCACATACATTTTGAGTGTATGCCGGGAAAGGAGAATAAGTCATGAAAGTAAGAGTATCAATGCCAGAAGCAAGTGTTGCTATTGATTTTGAAGAAGTAAAAGCCCTGGAGGTGTTTGGGAAGCTGAACGAAGTCCTTCTTGCTATGAAGAAAAAAGGAAAGACTTCTATACCGGAAGAAATTATTGTCCCAATTAAGGCAGTAATTAAGCCAGAAGTGAAGATTCCACCAAAACGAAAGTATGAAGTCTTACAAAAGCCGGTAGCCAATCCGATGCAGGATTCGGAGCTTGCTGAATTGGAAGCGAAAATACCATCTTTGGATACTCCGAAATACAAAGGCTTCATGTACATAAAATGTCCTGTGTGCGGAAAAGAAAAAGGGACTTGCTTAAAAAAGGAATCAGATCATTACCACTGTGACAACTGCAGTAAGAGGTCAGAGTTTGAAAAGCCATTAGTCCCCTTATGGATCAATTGTGAATGCGGAAAGCGTTTTAAGTATCTCACCAACATGACAGAATCTATGTTTGATATTAACTGCTTGAACTGTGGAGCTCCGGTGGCAGTGAAATGGAATGAGGACAAGCAAATCTATGAAACCATCAGATAAGGTCAGGAGGTGCTGCCATGGATGAACTGAAATATTATAATTCTCCCATAACACTGGAGCAGGCGGAGCAATACATACAGAACGGACTTATTACTGCGGCCAGGGCTTATGTGGCAAATGGATATTATCTTCGTAGAATCCGGGATGATAAATTGTTCGAGGAGTCCGGGTATCAGAACTTTGAAGATTATGTTCGTGGAAAGTATAACAAAGACAAAGGCTGGGCTTCTAAGTGCATTAAAGTAAATCAGCAGTTATCTGACGGAGGAGACTCCCCTATTCTCAGCAAACAGTATTTAGAATACAGTACTTATCAACTGGTGGAGTTGGCCTACATGACCGAGGAACAGCGGGAGGAAGCCGATTCGGATATGACGGTCAATCAATTAAAGCAGATCCGGAAGCCAGAGGAAGTTATTGAGTCAGAAGAAAGTTGTGATGTTACAACTTCTGAGTCAGAGGAAAAGGAGCAGGATCCAGAGGAAGTTCAGGAACTGTCAAAGTTAGTAACTAAACACTTTTTTGATCGGAATGAGAATGCGTCCACAGGTGATGCTTATGGCTGGATCCGTTCAGAGGTGGTAAAGGAGTATTTGAGAACTGGATATAAAGGACCAGAAAGAGAATATGAAATTTCGGTCTATGGAGATGAGTACAGAACTGTCAAGGGAGAGGCTGTTACAGTGTTTTATAATTGTTCAGGAGACGATCGCCCCGCGGCTGTTACGTTTGACGTTGAAAACACAAGACTGGAACGGGAATATAATTTCTTTTTCGGAGATAAGGCGGAATTTGAATTTGAGGAGCCAGAAGAGGAGCAGGAGGATCTTCCGCGACTGGGATTTTATAATCCGGATGATGATAGCTTGGTAGATGAATCTTACAGCCTTGCAAACATTTCCAGAGCTTCCGACCGACATGTGGCGATGTTTGCCCAGTTATTTGTTCAGGATAATGCAGGGATGCTATTTCATGGCGGTGTGTTTTACGGAATCAGAGATGAAGAAATCATCAGAATGCTTAAGCTTGTGTACCATGCTCGCAAAGAGAACCCAATCATGATTGATAACGATGTGGAAGTGTCGGTGGGTGCTGAAATCATTGAGTTTTCCCGTGGTGATGAGGATTTGGGCATCTGCCTTTTCCAGAAGTTTTCTAATTATGTCAGGAAGCAGATTGATGAGTATGTGGCGGATCGACTGGCAAAAGAGAAAGTGGAGGAAAATCAAGAAAACGTTATTGAGCAACCAGGAAGCGTACCGGAATCCTCTAAAACCGTGATTGACGGAGAGTTTGTGGAACTTATTCTTCCAGAACCGTCACTTACAAAGAACGTCCTTGAAGAAGCAAAGAAAACCCTGAAAGATTGGCTGAGCGCATTTGAAGGAGAAGTACCGGAGAAGTGGCCGCCATTCATTGAGCGCCAGAAGATAATCGTTGCAGCACTGGAGGCTATGGCAGAAGAGCAGGAGCAGCTAGAATCAGAATCAGAGCCGGAACCCGTAAAACAGGAACAGCCAGAGCTTCCTATTCTGAAAAATAATGATCAGCGTGCCGCCTTTGTGGATGCCTATGAGACATGGCCGATATGGATCGAAACTAAAGAAACAGGGGAGCGGTACTACCGATATGATTTGTCGGAAAATGCTGCCATTGTGGTAAAGGTGTACTGGAAACATTCCTGGGAGAGTTATAAGGAATCCAAGGATTATAAATACGGCGCACAACAGTATTACCTCATGGGAGTGAAATCAGAGTGGCACAACGGCAAGAATGTCTACGTAGAAGATGAATCCAGGACATTTTATGAGTGTGGTACAAACCGATCGGCTCTGGTGGATTACTTGAAGGAATTTCAGAAGGGTAAATGATTCCCATAAAACGGGAGATGCCGACAGGGAGACGAATCCTGCCGGCTAAAGTATGAAGATAAAAACTATTCTTCTCAATTAATATACCATTCACTCCTGAAATGAAGCTTAAATTTATAGTTAATATTGTAAAAAAGGGAGTAGCCGGTAAGATTGGCGGATCCTACCGGCTGTTATGAAAAAAAGTATTTATATAAAAGGTTGTTTGCCTCTTTACAAGTATTAATATACCGGGGAAATGTGACCGAAATTTGATAGATCTGTGAAGAGATAGTGAAACAAATATTGTACCTTGAAAATTTTATATTGATAGTTAATAGTTTTTTAGATAAAATAATATTATGTAGTTATTTCGATTTAGAATAACTAGAAATTGAGGGGGTGTATGAATGAGTAAGAAGGTTAATAGAAACGATCCTTGTCCCTGTGGGAGTGGAAAAAAGTATAAAAAATGTTGTATGGGGAAAGCTGATGATCTAAAATTTTTAAATGTTGGTAATTTTTTTAATACTTTAAAAGAAGTCAAAAAAGATTCTCGCATTAAACAATGCTTATATCCAGACAAATCACAATGTTCTGAAACTATAATTGGTGCTCACTCCATACAAAATAATAAAATTTTAAAAAGAATATCAACAGATGGAAATGTTTATATGCCTTGTCCTAAGATAAGTAGTCCATTTGCCATGATGACAAAATATGGACGTAAAGAGGCTTCTGTATTTACTGGTTTTTGTGGACATCACGATAAAGTTGTTTTTGCTCCTATTGAGGACAGAGATTTTTCTTTTACGGAGGAGCAAATTTTTTTATACATATATCGGAGCTTTGCTATTGAATATCACAAGAAGCAAGAGGCTGTGAAAATGCAGAGTAGTATTTACAAAAGACGTCCTTCTTTGATTAATGCAAGAGGTTTTAAATCTCCATTTATAGGAATGGAACAAGCTATTAGTGATTTTGATTTAGAGAAAAAGGCTTTTGATAGGGCACTTTTAAGTAAAAAATATGATATCCTCACAAGTTTTGTATGGAAGTTTGATGGATTTGCCAACTTTGCAGCTTCTGGGTTTGAAGCTCCGACAACTGATCTAGAGGGTAATCCTATACAGAATTTACTTGATTTTACAAAGCCTGTAGGTCACCTTTTTTATAGTGTTTTTCCTGAGAATAATTCAGTATATGCAATAATAGCTTGGTTACAAAAATATGATAATCTGTTTGAACCAATAAAAGTTAAATTATCAGCTTTGAACTATGAAGAAAGAAAGAATTACATTAATAACACACTTCCAATTGTGAGTGAAAATATTGCTATTAATCCATTAAAATGGGAAGCATGGAGTAAGAAACAAAAAAAGGAATTTGGAGATCTGTTTTCGATGAAGGCAACATTATCAGAACTTGAAGGAAATCCATACAATAGACTAAATGCTCCTTGTTTCGATCTGTTTTCATTATGATGAAAGTAAAAGTAACTTAAATATTTTAACAAAAAACTACTAACAATAATAGGTTGGTAGTTTTTTTATTGCCCCAAAAAGGAGGGATACATTGAGAAAATCATCAAAAGACTGCAGAGCAGACAGAGCCAGCGTAAACAGTCGCATACAGGCCGAGGCGGATGCAGCTATAAAAGCACCGCCTGTTATGACAGGAAGTGCAATAGAACCAGCATTTTTATTTACAAGCCTTTGTCCGGATCCAAAGCGCAGGAAGCCTCCTGCAAGGAAGAAGGTGCAGCATGAAGCTTTTAGATAAACAGATAATCACTGTCCAGGTTTATCCTGGTAGGAAGTTTGGGACCATGATCGGCAGCAATGACGGTCTGATCGGGATCCTACTTAACAATGGTGAATACATAGATGTTCCCCAGGAGCGGGTGAGAATTGTATCGGTGGAGGTGGAGAAAGATGGAAAAGACGAGGTTTAGTGTTATCCGAAAGAAGTGTCCGTACTGTGGAAAGTATTATCCATCTGATTCAAAGCGGACAAGCTGCAGTTGCAAGGATCATGGGAGATTGTTTGCGATTGGGACGTATTATCAGAAAAAGACATCAAGGGGGTGACAGTTTGGGAAATGTAAGACCATTGAATCATAGTAAGTACGGAATCAGTAAAAATCGCTTTTGGGAACTGTATTACTGGTGCTTGCAGTATGATGAGTGGAAAGACGAGCTTAAATATAAAACAGATACGGTGGGTGCCATGGAGATCACTGACATGCCTACGAGTCGGAACGTTGGTGACGCTACGCAGCAGCTTGCTATGAGACGGGCTATGCTGGAACAGAATTGTCGGTCAATAGAGCAGACGGCTATTGAAGCTGATCCGGATATTTATCAGTACATACTTAAGGCTGTGACAGTGGAAGGAGTAACATATCACTATTTAAAAATGATTATGGATATTCCATGTGGACGTACCGTGTACTATGAGCGAAGAAAGAAATTCTATTGGTTATTAAGCCAGAAAAAATAATATTAAAAAAGTGCGGTACTCACAGGACAAGTCAATATGGTATTTTAATATTATCCAAGATTAGATAAATTTGGAAAAAGAACAGAGGAGGAAGTAAAATTATGGAAAACAGATATTGTTTACAGATGGTAAGTTGTGATGGTTGTGGCGGTGCCAGTAATGTATATTCTACAGAAGAAACTGTGTGCGGAACATGGATTGATGGCAAGCCGATTTACCGGAAGGTGATTACCGGAACGCTTGCAGCGGAAAGTGGCATTTCGATTGTTTTTGCGAGTGTTCCAGAACTTAATATTGATCGCTTGATTAATCTAAGCGGAAACGTAATCGACAATCAGAATATCACTCAAATTACGTTACAGACATCCTATAATCGTACGGATGGATTATTTACCGCCATCAATATGGGCTACTACAGTCAAGACAAAGCTATTAAATACCATTTGATAAGTAAAGATAAATACCTTGCTGGTTGTACAGCCTACGTCATTCTTGAATACACAAAACAGTAATCCCCCTACGGTTGCCGGGTGTAACAGCTCGGTGACTGATTAAAGCCGACGTTCTTATGCTTTCTTCATGGCTTTTCAAATCGGATAGAAAGCGGGGTATAAAAGTCAGAGTGTTGAGCCCAAAATGCAACACTGGGGTGCGGAATACATGATGGCAGCTCCCTTTCCCCCAGAGGGAGATCCCGGTTCGACTCCGGGTGTTCCGATTGATTCCTGATATTCTCCTTTTTGAAAACGCCTGTCGAATTTCGTGCCGATGGGTGTTTTCTTTTGGTAAATTTTGGTGTATGATGAAAGTAAAAAAAGGGGGGAATTTTGATGTTATTAGAAAAGTTAAAAAAGAGACGTGTAATAAATTTAGAGGTTAAAAGATATTTAAAGCAGGTTGTAGATGAAAGTACAGACGAACTCAAGGCTGTTGTCCAGGATTCCGATGGTAGTTATTTATTTACAGGGAAATTTGATAATAGCATAGTATCTTATGTAATATCGCCCAAGGCATTCTATGCAGTCTGCAAGGACATAGATGATATTAAAGACGTTAAAGTAAAGATAGATGCCTTTATAGTTCAGCAGTATTATGTGGCAAATTTAAAAAAAGAGGAAAAAGAATTATAAATATTAAAAGGTGGTTTCAGAAATATACTGATCCACCTTTTTTGTTATAAAAATTAGCCAGATTGGAAGGTGAGGTGAGACTGATGGCAAAAGGAAAATATGAATACTGGTTGACGCCGGATGGCTTGCTGTTGCTGGAATCCTGGGCGAGAGACGGATTGACCGATGAACAGATAGCTCATAACATGGGGATCAGTAAAGCAACGTTATATAATTACAAACGTGATCACTTGGACATTTTAGAGGCCTTAAAAAAGGGGAAAGAAGTCGTTGATGTTCAAGTGGAAAACGCCTTACTAAAACGCGCCCTGGGGTATGCCTACACAGAAATCACAAAAGAACGTATTGTGGACACCGGGCAAAAGAAGCGCCATGGAGGAGAATCTGAACTGACAGAGAGAGACTGGGACTTCGCAGTACGGTATTTTGGTGGTCGGTGTTGCTATTGTGGAGATCATGACACTGCAATGACGAAAGATCATATTAAGCCCTTGAATGATGGTGGAACCCTTACCAGAGACAATGTGATCCCGTGTTGCCAGACTTGCAACAGCAGTAAAAAGGATCATGAAATGATATCGTGGTATCGATCTCAAGTTTTCTATGACAAATATCGACTTCAAAAGATTTACGATTATGTGCAGTTTATTATAGATACAGAGGACGCAACCAAAGAACCCGAGGAACTGGTAATCACGAAGGAGGTAACAAAAGAAGTCATTCCTGATACTACGGCGCAGATATTCTGGCTTAAAAACCGTAGGCCTGATACATGGGGAGACAAACAAAAAGCCATTGAATCTCAGCACCGGCGTAGTCTTGACGATGCTCGCTTAGAATTAGCTATGATGAAAGTTGAACTAGAGACTTCAAAACGAGATCCGTCAGATCAGGATATTGAAGACGATGGCTTTATGGATGCAATGAATAGCGGAGCTGCGGAGATCTGGGGTGATGCTGATGAATGAAAGACTGCAGGCACTAAAAGTTAGGATTGAGAAGTTGAAACAAAAGTGCAGCCTATCCTCTAAGCTGCAGGTATTTAAGTTCCAGTCGTTTTCCTTAAAGCAAAAGAAGGTTCTCACATGGTGGTGCGATACCTCTCCGGTCAAGGATAAAGATGGAATCATAGCCGACGGTGCGATCCGATCCGGAAAGACGGTATGTATGTCATTGTCTTTCATCATGTGGGCAATGCAGCGGTTTAAGGGTCAGAACTTCGCCATGTGTGGTAAGACAATTGGATCATTCCGAAGAAACGTTCTCTTCTGGTTAAAGCTGATGCTTAAGAGCCGGGGCTATCGTGTAGTGGATCACAGATCTGACAACTTGGTGGAGATCAGCCGGGGAAAGGTTACGAACTACTTTTACATATTTGGTGGAAAAGACGAACGTTCCCAGGATCTCATTCAGGGTATCACTCTGGCCGGTGTGTTCTTTGATGAAGTCGCACTGATGCCGGAATCGTTTGTCAATCAGGCGACCGGCCGTTGTTCTGTTGATGGATCGAAGTACTGGTTTAACTGTAACCCTGATGGACCGTATCACTGGTTTAAAACAAACTGGATCGATGAAGCCAAGAAAAAGAATCTGATCGTCCTCCATTTTACCATGGAAGACAACTTAAGCCTGTCTGAGCAGATCAAGGCCAGATACCGGAGCATGTACAGTGGAGTTTTCTATAAGCGATACATACTGGGCTTATGGGCTATGGCAGAGGGAATCATTTACGACATGTTCGATGTGGACCGGCATGTTAAGAAAGTAGTGGACTTTGCCCGGCTGCTGATAGATGGTGGTCGCTATGTCAGCATTGACTACGGAACCCAGAATGCAATGGTATTTCTTCTCTGGAACAAGGGGATAGACAAGAAATGGTACTGCACAAGGGAGTATTACTACTCCGGTCGGGACAAAGGAAAGCAGAAAGCAGATTCCCAGTATGCAGATGATCTGGAGAAATGGCTGGAGGGAACGCCGGTCAAGGCAATCATCGTGGATCCTTCGGCAGCCTCTTTCATAACAGAGCTTAATAACCGGAGATACAAGACCATGAAGGCGGACAATGATGTAGAGGACGGGATCCGGTTGGTGTCTACGCTCCTGAACACAGAAAAGATCGCATTCAGTCAGTCCTGTATCAATACGATCAAAGAGTTTGCCTCCTACATCTGGGATCCCAAGGCCGCTGATCGGGGAGAAGATAAGCCGATAAAGCAGCACGATCACGCTATGGATGCGGTCAGGTACTTCTGCTATACGATACTTAATAACAAAACAATCAAGATCCGGAGCAAGTCTGCGTTTGGATTTAATTAGGGAGGTGAGAGAAATGAAAAAGAGATATTATGTTTCTGAAAGAATAACAAACATATCTCATTTAGAAAAGATATTAGAAAAGGAAAGGCTTTGCATTTCAGTTTTAAAAGCACAATTAAAAAAGAATGCGCCACCCAATGAATTGAACAGCGCGCTGGAGCAACTTGAAGAGATGAATCAAAAAGCAATAAACTTTGAATTTTGTCTTGAGCGTAGGAAAACACACAATTAAAGACCGTACTTTTTCAGATTAATACCATTCTCAAAGTTGTCCAATACTTCACAATTCCCGCTTTGAGGGCATTTAAGATACTTGATAGATGCGTTTTGCTCATATGTAGGCTTGATACTGTTTTCCACGACCGAGCATGTGGCGTATGAAAATTTAGCTTCGCAGCGGTCTCCAATGAGATTGTATTTTCCTGTAAGAGATACGTTCATTTTGAGGTAAGGACAATAATCCATCTTGCCTATTGTAGTGTAATAACCCATCGTATAACTCCTTTCTTTTGTACTCAGCTCTGGCAGGAACCTGTAAGTACAAGTATAAGGGCAGAAACTGGAAAATTCAACCAATAGCAGAAAGAAGGTGATAACCACGTACATATACACAATGCCCAGGGAATCCTGGGACGAACTGAGTCCAGATAAAGAGGCAATCCGCACACTGATTGTAAAGCACCGTAGGGAAGCAACCAGACTCCGGAAGCTCATGAAGTACTATGAGGGGCAGCATAAAATATTATCAGAAGACCGTAAAACAAAGCTGGTTTGTAATCATGCAAAGGATATCGCTGATACAGCCAGCTCTTACTTTATAGGGAATTCCGTGTCCTACAAGAGTAAAGAGGATATAGCAGTTCTGACAGATGCATTTGAACAGGCGGGAGCTGATGAGGCGGATGGAGACAATGGCCTAGATCTTTCTGTGTATGGCAGAACTTATGAGTATATCTACCCGGAAGAGGGCGAAACAGATCTCACCATAAAGAGCCTGTCTCCGGAAAATACCTTCATGGTATATGATGATACCATAGAGCAGAAGGAGCTTTTCGCAGTTTACTATTATGCTAGGAAGGACGATTCCGACAAGAAGAGAACGATATTTGTTGCCACGGTACTGACGGAACATTATAAATATGTCCTGAACATTGAGGATATTACTGGACCTCAGGGCTTACTGGAAGAGCCAGTCCCCCACTATTTTGAAGAGATCCCAGTGGTAGAGTACTTGAATAATAAACTGGCGATCGGTGACTTTGAACTTCAGATCCCGCTGATTGATGCCTATAACGCTTTAATGTCAGACCGTATCACCGATAAGGAACAGTTTATTGATGCGATCCTTGCCATATACGGTGCAATGCTTGGGGATCCAGATGCAAAGGACGAGGATGGGAAGACTGCCAAGGACCGGGTAAAACGGGATAAGCTTCTGGAACTTCCAGCAGATGCCAAGGCTGAATATCTCACCAGGACATTTGATGAGAATGGCGTTGAGGTCCTTAAGAAAGCGATTGAGCAGGATATCCACAAGTTTTCTCATATCCCATGTATGACAGATGAAAGCTTTGGCGGAAATGTGTCAGGCGTAGCCATGGAGTTTAAGCTCCTTGGTATGGAGAACATCACAAAGATAAAGACCCGGTACTACAAAAAAGGACTACGGAAGAGGATCCGGCTCTTTGCTGGCTGGCTGCATAAGAGCAAAGCAGTAAACGTGGATATATCCGGAATTACACCAACATTTACACGGGCCATGCCGAAGAACCTCCTGGAGATCAGCCAGATCATTTCAAATCTATGGGGAAAGGTCAGTAAGAAAACGCTTCTTTCACAGGTTCCATTTGTTGATAATGTGGAAGAGGAGCTGGCAGCAGTTGATAAAGAAACAGAGGAATCCGTAAAGCAGCAGAAGGAGATTTTCGGAATAGGCAGCAATACTCCTCCGGACGAAGATCCACCAGAGGAAAAGAAAAAGGCCGGTGTTGTGAATGAGTAATCTTTCCTACTGGGAGAAGCGAAAAGCCTGGGAAATGTTTCGCTACATGGAGCAGGCGGAAAAGACAGCTGAGGAGATATCGAAACTATACTTAAAAGGGTTCCGGTATATAAGCCTGGAACTGGATGAGATATTTGAACGGTACCAAGAGAAACATAAACTGTCTGAAGAAGAAGCTTACCGACTGCTAAACTCCATGAAGGATAAAACTTCCATTGATGAATTAAAAGCAGCCTTAAAGTCGGGCGGTAGCGATAAAACAAAAGCAGAG
>Ga0316600_10001062_pt1 | contig 12654 bp, 11 predicted proteins | sample OWC_soil_day5_CT_FD_207652 | JGI IMG/M metagenome (GOLD analysis project Ga0316600, IMG submission 207652) | Wetland soil microbial communities from Old Woman Creek delta, Ohio, United States - OWC_soil_day5_CT | ecosystem: Environmental > Terrestrial > Soil > Wetlands | place: USA: Ohio... | reverse complement strand
TGCGATCCGCATAAACTGTGGCGCACAAGTTGGTTTTAACTCAATGCTTACTTCCTTTTGCTTATTCATAATCCGCGTTAACGTATCTTCATAAGCCTCTGCACGTAGTGATTCTGCTTCGATAGAAGTTGCCCGACCAGTCGGCACTAAGAAAAAGAAATGATGCGCAACTGCGCCTTCTTCTACAGCAAAATCAGTAATTGCTTCAATTTCATGAGAGTTCCAATCCATAACTGTCGTATGAATTTGGAAAGGCAAACCAACCTTACGGCAATTGCGCATACCACGCACTGCACCTTCCCAAGCATCTGGAAACTTACGGAATTGATTGTGTTTTTCTTTATCTAGTGAATCCAAGGAAATTCCCATGCCCATCGCACCAGCATCTTTTAACTGCTGCGCCATCTCTTCGGTAATCAGCGTACCATTTGTACCAAATACGGAACGAAGTCCTAAAGAAGTCGCATGTTTCACCAAATCAATAATATCTGGACGCATTAGCGGCTCACCACCACTAAAAATCATGATTTTAAAACCAGCTTTAGCGATTTGATCTAAAAGCGTTTTTGCCTGTACAGTATTAAGTTCCTCTTCCGCTTTACAGCCAGCATCTCTATAACAATGATCGCAGTACATATTACATGCATTTGTTGTATTCCAAGAAATAATCATCGTTCGTCTCTCCTCAAAATATCAAGTTTTATTTTAAACCGATTTCTTCATCTGTTAAGTAACAAGCAGGATCTGACTCCCAGAAATCACCTGTCGTTGCCTCAGCACGTGTTCTAAAGTTTCCATTACAATTATCAAGGTACTGACACTTACTGCAACGACCTTTTAATAAATGCTTACGATCCTTTAACCCAGCTAAAAGTTCGTGGGATTCATCTTGCCAAATTTCACTGAATTTACGTTCGCGAACATTACCAAACGTATGATGTTGGGTAAATTGATCTGGATGTACATACCCCATAGGATCAACTTCACCAAAAGCAATCCCTGAACGATTGCCACCATTCATCGAAATATACTCTTTAATCTGAGCTGCTAATGCTTCATCGCCTTCAGCAAGCGCTTTTATATACATGTAAACTCCATCACAATGGTTGTCTACTGTTAAGATTTCTTTTTTCAACCCACGTGCTTCAAAGTCCTTGGTACGACGAATAATCGTATCCATTGCTTTGCGTGATTCCTCTGGCGTTACATCTTCCGCCATCATCGCATTACCACGGCCGGAATACACCAAATGATAGAAACAAACACGATCGATATTTTCTTCTTCAATAAAGTCAAAAATCTGATCAAGTTCTTGTATGTTATGATGATTAATCGTGAAACGTAAACCTACACGTTGTCCAACAGCAACACAGTTTTTGATTCCTTGCATTGCAGCTTCAAACGCGCCTTCTTTACCTCGGAACTTATCATTTACTTCACGTAAACCATCTAAAGAAATCCCCACATACCCCACACCGATATCTTTGATTTTTTGCGCAACTTCACGCGTAATCAAAGTACCATTTGTAGAAAGCGTCGGTCTTACGCCTTTTTCAGCCGCATAGGTTGCAAGCTCAAAAAAATCTGGTCTGATTAAAGGTTCACCACCGGAGAATAAAAGTACTGGTACATTAAACTCTGCTAAATCATCAATGAATTGTTTTGCTTCCACTGTAGTCAATTCATTCTGATATTTTTTCGCATCAGAACTCATATAACAATGACGACAGGTCAAGTTACAAGTACGGGTAGAATTCCAAACAACAACTGGGCCTGCGCCTTCTCTTACACCATGACGGGCAGCTTTTGCTCCTTTTGTATAACGTAAAGAGTCTCCAAAGTATTCCGTTGCAAATAATAGTTTAGTAACACTTATCATCTTTTCATTTCACCTACAAATATCTCTCTTTAATATACTACTTAAATACACAAAATTTATAAAATTTCCAAATATAATATATTTCAATTATACCACTGCAAAAAATAGAATACTACTCATAAGTGAATAGCATTCATTTATTTTTATCTTATCAGTATTTTTTCTTTTGGTCAATAACTCGTTTTTAAAATTTCTACAAAATATACTGACTATATTTTGTAGAAAAAAACATTGTACATGTTATTTTTTCACAACCATTCCATCTAATATAAGCATTAATTTATATTTAATATTCGTCATAAAGCTCATTTCTAAACTACTAAAGGACGCCGCTTGAAATACAGAATGAAACATCTCCGCAATCAATTCAGCTGGAATGTCCTGTCGAAACTCACCTTTTTTCTGACCATTTTTAATGATAATATCAAAAATACTCTTAAAGGTTAGACCATTTGCCGCATGCATATGGTCTTTTGGCATTGCTCTTCTATGGGCAGCACTTAGAAACAATGGCAAAACAAATCTATTTTCATCTAAAATTTTAGCCGTAAGTAAAAACATTTCCGTCAATATTTCCGCAACGGGCTTTGGCTCTTCTAACAAAGTCTCATAAAATGCATTAATTTCTTCCACAATTTCTGAAAGTAAACTTTTTAAAATTTCTTCTTTGGACTGAAAGTAATTATAAAACGTCCCAATCCCCAAATCAGCTTCATTCATAATATCAGCAACTGCCGTTTCCTGATACCCCTTTTGGCTAAACAATTTCACAGCAGCATCAACAATAGCTTTTTTCGAATTAATCTTTTTTCTTTCCCGACGATTTATTGAATCCACCACTTAAATTGCCTCCTCTAAAAACATATAAAAAGTATAACTCTTTCAATTATACTGCATCTAATTTATTTTTCAATAAAAAAATGAACTGAATTCATAGTTGAATGAAAATATTTGTTCGATAGTTACGAAAAAACGCTGTTATCTCTGTGAAAAAATAAATATCAAGTTTTTCTAACTGCTACCAAACGATCGGAGGCACGTTTTAAAATGCGGTCTATCATGCCATCCTTATCTTTATCCACCGCATCACGGCTATCTACCATTTTCCATACTGACTTACCAGTCTTGGTATCGGTTAATGTCAATTCCACCGCTGTATGTTCCGTGATTTCATCATGTTCTGGTATCACTCTAGCTTCCATCACAGGCACGCTTACCCATTCATCGACCGTTACATTTTGCCCATTGGAAGCGGTCACTGTTTTATTGATATGTACTTGCTTATCCGTCTGATAGGGTTCAATCCGTTCAGGAATATGACGAACCGTATTTTCATAGTGCTTGAAACGTACCTCTAAAATACCCTGACAATAAAAAGCTGCTCCCTCTTTTACAATCTTTGCATATCGCTCTGGATCACTCAGCGCTACCCCAGCCACATCTTCGCCACTGGTAGAACTCAGCCTTTTCACCAATTCATCCTGACCTAAAAAAGAAAGTCCAGCCTGAGCAAATTTCAGATTTCTTGAAAAAGTATTACCGACTTTATCAATTAAAATACGCCGCTTCAAATCGTCCGCTTGTACATTTTCAGCAAATTCACTCTCTACATAAACCAGTTTCATCGGTTCAAACGCATAACCATCCTGTTTCCATTCATCCTTACGTTCCTCTGCACTTACAATTGCCGGCAATAGCCAAATAACGAAAAATAGAATCAAGCATCCATACAGTTGCCAAACTTTCATTAGAATAACAACTCCTTTTGTTAAATGCAAGGACAAAATATCAAACAGTTGTCCCCAACATATTTTATCTTATAGCCATATTTTAACGTACAAACTAAGCAGAAAGCAATGTCCTTGCTAAGATTCAATCATTATAACCCTTTATCATACTTCTTACTATGGAAAAGGGTACTATCTTACAAATAAGTGCGTACTTCCATTATCAATTGAATCAATGTTATTATTTTACCATAGTTATCCAATAATTAGATTGCTTGGAGGCATAACCATGAAAACTTTATTTGATGAAACACAACTACATAATATCAAACTGAAAAACCGAATGATACGTTCGGCAACATGGGAACGAATGGCTGATAAAACTGGTCATTTAACCGATAAGCTTCTTAAAGTATATGAAGATCTTGCCAATGGTGGCATTGGTTTGATTATTACCAGTGTTGCTTATATAACAAATGATTGTCAAGATTTATTAGGCAGGCTCGGGATTTATGATGATTCCTTTATTGAGGACTATAAACAACTAACAAAAATTGCCCATGATTCTAAATGTCCTATTATATTACAGCTTGCCTACGCTGGTAAAGATGGCGAAGGCTACTTACCTTCTTCGCCAACAAAAGAAGATATCAAATCAATCGTAGTAGCATTTGGTAAAAGTGCGTTAAGAGCAAAACATGCTGGTTTTGATGGTGTGCAAATCCATGCCGCTCATGGATTTTTTCTTAGTCAATTTATTCATCCAAGTAAAAATACTAGGCAAGATGAATACGGTGGCAGTCTTAAAAATCGAACTCGAATACTTTTAGAAATCTATGATGAAATCCGTTTGCAAACAGGAAATGATTTTAATATTTTTATTAAAATTGATAGCACAGATTTAGCCGAAACAAATGATTGTTTTACTTCCTGTGAATATGCCTGCATACAACTTGCCAATAGAGGTATCAATGCGATTGAAATCAGCGGAGAAAAAGGTGCCATAGTACCATCTATCAGGAAAAACTATCCAGAGTCTATTTTTAAAGACTATGCTGCCAAGATAGCCGAAAAAGTACAGATTCCAGTTATACTTGTTGGACTAAACAGAACGCCCTCCATTATGAAGGAAATATTAAACACATCAACCATCGAATATTTTTCCCTTGCACGCCCATTACTCAGAGAACCAGATTTGCCCAACCAATGGCGAAAAAATCCCGATAAATCTGCAGCATGTATCTCCTGCAATAAATGCTTTAGACCACAAGGTAATAGTTGTATATTTTTATAGGTGAAATATAACTTGAGCCATAGTGACAAATTCGTCGTCTCTTTGAGGATACAACACAAAAAATAAGCATAAATATCACAATGCTTTTTTCGCTCATTTTTTTTTATATTTTGGAATAAATATCAGCCTAAAACTCTGACACCACTTAAACATACAGCAATCCGATGTTATTGAAGAAAAGTTTAACCTGTCTCTAATTCTCACTTACAAACCAATCCCTTACACCGTTATCTCAATCAAATTTCCATCTGGATCAAAAATAGCACTTTCGTAGTATCCGTCGCCGGTTGTACGGGGCTCGCTGGCTTTTAGGCAGCCGGTGGCTACTAGTGTCGCGGTGAGTTCATCTACTTTTTCTTTGCTGCCAACAGAAAAAGCCATATGTACGAAGCCAGTGCCGAGGTTATTACACTCAGTTTTAGCATCACAGATTTCCTTTTGGTGCATAAGCTCTAGCCTTGAACCAGATTCGAAGAAAATAAAATAGGATTCAAAACCTTTTTTCGTGTTTTTGTATTTTTTATTTGCTATGCCATTAAAATACTTCGTATAAAAATTTTTCATTTCCTCTAAATTATTTGTGTATAAAGCAACATGTTCGATTCTCAAAACAAACACCTCTCCACTCATTTTTTGAAAAATTTTAGAAAGACTATATTTCATGAAAATTCAATTAATTTTAACATAATTATATACCCATAGTCCTATTTTTCCAATAAAAAAAATCCAGCTAACTCCATTTTGGATAACTGGATTTTAAATTAAAATCATACTTATTCAAGCTTTTGCAAAACAATTGTATAAACTGCGCTATTTGCTGATAAATGATTGACATTCGTCTTATAATTATAGCCTGTCGGACCAGAAACACGTGCATAGGTTTGGCAAATTTCCCTTGGGTAATTATAGGCAAAATTAAATACGCGTTCTGAATAATCTTGAAATAAAAATGAAAATGAACCTTGTAATCCGAAGTCATCTACAGAATCTTTTTCTTCTGCATGAATTGTACATCGCCCTCCGTTCACGGCTAAAGTATCATCTCCCAAGCTCACATATGGTACTTTTCCATGTAGCGCAATTGCATAGCCAAACTTTAAAATTGAATTGGTGTTATTAATCACTATAATATCTATCGGTCTTGAAGCCATGGCTGAAAACCTCCCTGTGATCAACTACATTACATAGTATACTATTCATAATTCACTAAAATATTGCAGTAACTAAACGACAAAAAAGCTTTACGGCAAAAACCGTAAAGCTTTAAACTTCTAAATGGTGACCCTGGCAGGAGTCGAACCTGCGACCTTTTGATTCGTAGTCAAACACTCTATCCAGCTGAGCTACAGAGTCATTGTGTTAATCGTTTCGCACAACCAACAGATATTATGATACCACTATCTCAATATATTGTCAATAGATATTAAAATAGTTATTTTTTCTGATCATCTCTAACAAGTAAACAATAATCAAAACAATAAATCATAAATTTTTTCGCTTTTCCACAAGGATTTACTTGTTTATTCACATTTTCTTTTCACTTACTAACATAAATACGACTTTTCCACCTACTTATCAACATATTTATCAAATTTGTGGATAAAAATGTGGATAAGTTATTATTATGTAACTAGATAAATAGTCATATGTGATCGTTCACCTTCAATATATTTTTATTATTGCCTCTAATCAAATTTAAAATTCAGCAAATTGTAAACTATGTTTCTATTTTCCCACACCTATCCCCATATTTATGCACAACCTGTTTATTTTCTCCCTATGATTTCTTTGGACTTGCACATTTTTATCCACAAGAACATGGGTTTTGTGGATAAAAATGTGGATAAGTTGATATCTATGTGAACAACTTGCCCTGTTTTCCTATATGACTAAAAAAGATCTGTTCATACTGAACAGATCTTTTTAACTTATACGTTAACTGGTCTACTCCAATCAACATATACCCCAGTAATCCCCCATAATCTTGTAAGGGATAACTTTAAGTCTTCTACGCTACTTAATGGTTTCACCAGTTGATTAGAAAAATCCATCAAGGTTTCGTGTGGCACATTTATTTCATGATCCTCCGCTAAATACGCCTCAACCTCTGCCTTTTTCTCTTCTGAGTCTAGTACAACTTTAGCAGTCTTTGCATCAATTGCATATTCAATATAACCGTTATTTTCATTATAATGGATCGCTACACGATAAACATTTTCCATGTAAATATACTCCTTTAAATTATAATAAAGTCTTTATAAGCGTTATTCTACTTACACCAAGCATTACAATAATATTATAATCTTTGCAAAAGAATTTGTCTTGTAAATTTTTTATTCCGTTTTCTTGGGCTTCTGCATATAAAAATAAGTATACCAAAATATTTTATATATAAGCAAATCACGTTTATGGTTCGTATTGTTAAAAATGTAATCATTTTTTATACCTGCTTTAACGATAATAAAGGACATTCTTCGCTTGTTAAGTATTTATTTTGTGGTTTATTTGGTGTAAACTGTGTATTATTTATAGTGAATATCTTTAGGAAAGTATTTTGTGGTAAATTTACTTGCTTTCTCCTATGATAACATTTGGAAGGACGCGACAAAAATGAATGGTATTTATATTACCTTACTTGCGATTTTCGCAATTAGTTTTTTCGGGCATAATATGTCTGTAGCTTATGCAACAGGGACTTTATTAATAATGAAACTATTGGGATTAGATACTTGGTTTCCTACGATCGAAGCCCACGGCTTAAATCTAGGCATTACGTTACTTACCTTAGCACTTCTTGTCCCACTTGCGACTGGGCGTATCACACTGCCGATTATGTTAGAATCTTTTAAAACACCGATCGGTATCATTGCTATACTAGCTGGTATTTTTGCTGCTTTCTCTGGCGGCATTGGCATTCAATTGTTAAAAAGCTCTCCCGAGGTTGTTAGCTCTTTAATTATCGGTACCATGATTGGTGTTTTCTTTTTCAAGGGAATCACCGTTGGTCCCTTGATTGCCGCAGGGATTGTTTATATGGTCTTATCATTTGGAAAATTATTTTTATAGCATAAATATCGCTAGCCTCGAATATCTTATTATATATTGTGTTTTTTACACTGCGGAGGTTTTCAAATGAAAACATTTTTTTATACTACCACTGCAAGCATAAAAATGATTCGACAATTTTTAAATAAGATTTTACCTCTAGTAAATCAAGAGGTAAACGCTTGGCAAACTTATGCCCAAGCTAACATGCATGGTGAACTTCAAAAGCAAGCTTTGGCAAGTATCTCTGGCAAACGCTTTCATTGCCAAGGCGGTAACTTTTATAGCATTTATCCAAGTGTAGATACCGAGGATTTTATAAAATTTATCGTTGCATTGCAAACCATCAGTGATTATCTTGATAATCTTTGCGATCGTGCCGCGGTTACTGATGAAGCAGCCTTTCGTCAATTGCACCTTGCGATGACTGATGCGCTTGATCCAGAGGCAATACAAAAAGAGTATTATGCACAGTATCCGTTTCAAGATGACAGTTCCTACTTAGCTAACCTCGTTACAACTTGCCAAACTATTCTAAAAAAAATTCCTAGCTATGGTTTGGTAAAGCCGACGATGTTAAAACTGGCAACTCTTTATAGTCAGTTACAAACCTATAAACATATTGATCCTGCTGTACGAGAGTCCGCTATGCTCGTTTGGCTCAGAGCATGTAACACCACACTGGACTTAACCGATTGGGAATTTGCTGCGGCAACAGGTTCGACTCTTGGTATGTTTATGCTAGCGGCAATCGCTTACAATCCCGCGTTATCCCCAGAGGAAGTTACCGCGGTTGAAGCTGCCTACTTTCCGTGGATTTGTGGGTTACATATCCAACTGGATTACTTTATTGATCAAGCAGAGGATCGCGCGAACGGCGACCTTAATTTTGTCTTTTATTATAAAGATGAGATAGAAACCTCTACTCGGTTACAACTGTTTTATCGTGAAGCTTATAGGAAAGCTGAACTTACCCCACACAATTTTTTCACCAAAACAATTGTCCGCGGTCTGCCCGCCCTTTATTTATCGGATCAAAAAATTAAAACTCCAACTCAAAAAGCAATCCGAAAAGATTTACTACATCAAGCTGGAGTTTTTACACAAATGCTATATGCACTTTGTAAACTATTACGTTATAAGAAGACACTATGAATTTTTTAATTCAATGGTGTCTTTTTTGTTGCAATAGTTACTTGTTTAAAATAACGACCATTAAGTTCAATCACTTCATATTCATCATGCTTAATTAGCTTTGCCCGACCGGCTTGCACAAACTTATCAACATGTTCTGGTTTTTCGATTTCACGCCATTTAAAACTGCGTTCGTTTTCACTATCAGGAAATTCTACATAAACTTCATCTTGCGAACGAGGTTTTTCATCGCCTTTACATTTTTCAAAGTTTGCTTTGATTTGTTCAATAAACATATTGCAAACATTCTCCGGCATATTAACAGGACCTTCAAATTCACTCTTTTCATTATAAATCGCGATAAAAATCACATTACCAAAAAGAATCTCATCTTTATCTTTGCCTGGTAGACGTCGATTAGGCTTTAAGCCCAATGGTACTGCAAAATCGTTTACCAAAATCCACAGGGATGCACCGTTGCCAATATCAAAAAACTCTGTGCTAGCAATATTGCCTTCTAAAATATCAGAAATTACTTCTATCTGTTCATCCACATTAAGCGGTAATTGACAAATCTCTGGTTCTTCCCCAGGTTTCACTAAAATCGCATAAATTATTTTTTTTTCTTCAATTGTCATAACTTTCTCCTTATGCGTGCATAATATATATAAGCACCGTAAATACCAACTATTTTTAATTCGCCAAACACTAGAAAAAACCTTTTTGCTATGTTCCCCTTTGAAATATAAATAAATTCAGTTTTCGTTATATTATGTAAACTTTATAGTTTCCCAAATATTTAAAATAAAAACCTCGCCCTCTTTACTTGCATACCGCTTTCATTTATGGTATTATTACAACCATAGAGATGAGGCCTGAGGTGCACGCTAACCTCAATATGTCTAACCTACTTTTTTCATTAGGGAATCGGATGTTTTGCAGCTGCTGAACCACCCTGAGTGGATAGCAAAATCAGAGCTATGATACCCACCTGCTAGGTTGCAGGTTTAGACATAACGAGGAGCGACATTACGGGCTAAACCTTTAGTAAGACCTTACGATTGTAAGGTCTTTTTTCGTTATGTAAACTATTCTTTAGGATTTAGCAATTTTGCTTTCGTAATAATTTTTTCGCCATAGCGTTTTTTCAGTTTATCTAGCGTTCCGTAAAGTGTTTTTTTCTTAGCATCTTCTTCAAATAAATTAAATTGTTCATTGATTGATAAATGATTGCCGGTAATCCCAAGCAAGCGTATTTTCTCGGTAATCACACATTTTTTATATAAATCTACCGCTATTTTATAGATATCTTCATCAAAATTGATCGCTTCGAGTAAGGTTTGGCTACGGGTGATTGTCGCAAAGGATGCGAATCTAATTTTAATCGTAATCGTCCGTGCTGCAACCCCTTCTATCCTGAGCCGCCAACCTACCTTTTCGGCCAAAGCAAGCAGCTCCTTCTCCGCTTGCACCCCACTTAGTAAATCCTGATCGAACGTAATCTCATTGCCGATGGATTGTGTCAGCCGATCCGTTTCTACCTCGCGATCATCGCGACCATTGGCTAGCTCCTGCAGACGATACGCCAAATTGCCAAAATGCTCTACTAAGAAGCCACGATCTGCCATAGCGATTTGTCCAACAGTGTAGAACCCGAGTGCGTTGAGCTGCCCTGCTGTCTTCTTGCCCACGCCCCACAAAGCACGAATCGGCAAATCCTTGATTATATCTTTAGCATTTTCTTTTTGAATAATCACCAGTCCATTTGGCTTTTCTAAATCGGAGGCCAGTTTCGCTAAAAACTTATTTGACGCGATGCCTACAGAAGCCACTAAACCAATTTCATTCTCAATACGTTTTTTAAGCTTTAACGCATACTCGCGCCAATCTTGCACCAGCTTTTCCATCCCACTGACATCCATAAACACTTCATCTAAGGATAGCGGCTCGATGCTAGGAGCAAAATCGGCAAAAATTGCAAAAATATCCTGTGATACTTCACTATAATGATGATGATTCGTCGAAACAAAAATTCCATCGGGACAACGTTTTCTCGCCTCCGCCATCGACATTGCCGAAAACACGCCGAACTTTCGTGCCTCATAAGAAGCTGTCGATACCACGCCACGATTGCTAAGCCCACCGACAATCACTGGCTTATTTCTATATTCCGCATGGTCTCTTTGCTCTATGGCTGCAAAGAAAGCATCCATATCCACATGCATGATTCGTTTCTCCATACCTATCACCCCCTAAGATTTTTCATTACTCCCATAATAGAATATATGTTCTTTTTTGTAAAGTTATATTCAGCTTTATAAGCGAAAAGAGCTATTACATTTTATTTGCAATAGCTCGTATGGATTTGCTTCATTTTGTATATATAACACAATAAAGCCCATAATCTCTCGATTATGGGCTTTCCTTACAATTTGGAGGCGACACCCAGATTTGAACTGGGGAATAAAGGTTTTGCAGACCTCTGCCTTACCACTTGGCTATGTCGCCAGACTCTATTTAGCTTTCCTATCTTTGATTCCAAAGAGTCAGTAGATATAGTATAGCGATTTTTTATACTTTTGTCAAAAAGTATTTTTCTTTTTATCACCACAAACGCATTTTTTATTTATGCCGACAAAAGTATCAGGATAACTTTACGCTATCCTGATACTTGCCAATCTTTATTCCTACTCTTTGTCGTCAACCAACCATTGGCTATGAAAAACGCCCGGTTTATCAACGCGTTCGTAAGTATGGGCGCCAAAATAATCACGTTGCGCCTGTATCATATTAGCAGAAAGTACGCTCTGCCGATAACTATCATAATAATCCAGTGAAGCACTAAACGCCGGTGCCGGAATTCCTTGTTGTTTACATAAGCTAACAACAAGTCGCCAATTTTCTTGCGTCTTCGCTAATAGATCGCAAAAAAATGGATCGAGCATAAGATTTGGTAAATTCACATTGGCAGAAAACGCTTCTTTGATGCGATCTAAAAATTGCGCTCGAATAATACACCCGCCCCGCCATAAAAGTGCCATATCACCATAATTCAAATTCCATTGATATTCATCACTCGCCGCTTTTAAAAGCGCAAAGCCCTGTGCATACGAACAAATTTTTGAAGCATACAAGGCATCATGAATCGCTTGGATCAAAACTTCGCGATCACCCTCATAGATCGGTTTAGGTCCATAAAGAATTTCCGCAGCAGCCACTCTTTCAACCTTGTAGCCAGACATACAGCGCGCAAAAACTGCCTCGGTAATCGTAGGCACTGGTACGCCTAGGTCTAAAGCACTTTGAGAAGTCCATTTACCGGTACCTTTTTGTCCGGCTTTATCAAGAATCACTTCAACCAGTGGTAGCCCTGTTTCTTGATCTTCTTTCAATAAAATATCTCGTGTAATTTCAATCAAATAGGAATTCAGCTCGCCTTTATTCCATTCCTCAAAGATATCATGCATCTCGGAAGCCTTTAAGCCCAAAACCATTTTCATAATGTAATACGCTTCACTAATCAGCTGCATATCACCGTATTCGATGCCATTATGCACCATTTTCACATAATGCCC
>Ga0316600_10001061_pt1 | contig 12657 bp, 11 predicted proteins | sample OWC_soil_day5_CT_FD_207652 | JGI IMG/M metagenome (GOLD analysis project Ga0316600, IMG submission 207652) | Wetland soil microbial communities from Old Woman Creek delta, Ohio, United States - OWC_soil_day5_CT | ecosystem: Environmental > Terrestrial > Soil > Wetlands | place: USA: Ohio... | reverse complement strand
TATACCATACGCTCCTTTTTTAAATCCTTTAAAGAGAATTTCAAACAGTCTACCATAATCTGGCTGCTCCTTCTTTTGGCAGGAGCCATTCTGGGGGTGGACTTATATTTCTTTGCCCGGCTTTTTACTGGTTCTTCCACGTTTAAGACGGTTATGCTTACTGTATTTCTTGCTATGGCTTTAGTCTATACTGCCGTAGCCGTGTATATTTTCCCGCTTCAGTCCAGATTTTTTAATCCGATTAAGCGTACATTTTTCAATGCCTTCTTTATGTCTATCCGCCATTTATTCAGGACAATTGGTATGATCGTGATAGATGGTGCGCTGATCGCTGCCGGTTTTGTATTTATGATTCCGCCTGTATTGATGATTTTTATGCTGTTCGGTTTTCCGCTTTTGGCATTTATTAATTCCTATATTCTGTCCCCGGTATTTAATATTTATATGCCAAAGGAAGAACGGGTAGAGGAAGAGGGATTAAGACCGTTATTTTCCGATGACAGTGAGGCGATAAGCAGTATTTTGATGGCGAAGGGTGATGAAGCCCAGACGAAGACTGACGATGACACAACAAAGTAAAGAGACAGATTACACCGGTCCCCTGGATTTTAAAGTCCAAAGGGGACCTTTTTTCGTATATATGATCGTTCAAAGTTTGGACACGCTATGGACACAAAAAAACGATATACTTGTGATTGATATGAGAAATGATTTGGAGGCAGAGTATGACCGAAGAAGAGTACTTAAGTTTTATTCAGCCCTACGAAGATGCGCTGAATAACATACAGGTCAGGATCGATGTATTGAATAAGGACTACAGAAGGAAGCAGCTGAATTATCCTATTCATCATGTTCAGTACCGGATAAAACAGAAAGAAAGCATTGAAAATAAATTAACCAAAAACGGGAAGGAAACAACCACTGACGCAGCCAGAAACTGTCTGACTGATATTGGAGGAATCCGGGTGATCTGTTATTTTGTGAGAGATATCTATGGGATTGTGGATTTATTGCGAAAGCAGACAGACATTGTAGTAATAAAGGAAAGTGATTATATCAGGACACCAAAAACAAACGGATACAGAAGCTATCACATTGTGTTCGGAGTTCCGGTTTATCATACAGACGGAATGGAGTATTATCCCGTAGAAGTGCAGCTTCGTACGATGTCCATGGATCTGTGGGCGAGCATGGAGCATCGAATCTGCTACAAAGGGGAAAAAAAGGATGAGGCAGCGGCAGAATTTATCAACTATGGTGCTGCTTTAAAACTAATGGAGGAAGAGATGGAAGGGTTCTTATCGGATTAATGGCAATAAAAACCCCGGCGATGTTCTGCCGGGGTTTTTCGGAAGTAAGATATATAAAAATTTGAGGGAAAGCTGATTATTTATCCATACGGAAGCCAGTATAAGCTGTCATCCCGTGTTCGTGAATATCCAAACCATCCAACTGCTCCTGATCGGATACTCTTAACCCAATGGTCTTCTTAATAACGGTAAAAATAATAGCTGCCATCACTCCGGCATATGCCACTACAGATACGACGCCGATTAACTGAGGCAGGAAGCTGACACCCTCCCCGAATACACCGGTAAGAAGGGTACCAAGTAGACCGCAGCAGCCGTGAACACCAACTGCGCCAACCGGATCATCAATTTTAACAACTTTATCAATGAATTCAATTGCAAGAACCACTACGAAACCTGCAATGGCACCAATAATCATTGCTTCATAAGGAGTTACGACATCACAGCCTGCTGTAATAGCAACCAGACCAGCTAAGGAACCATTTAAAGTCATGGAGACATCTGGTTTTCCGAAACGTTTCCAGGTAAACAACAGTGTTACCAAAGTGGAAGCCGCTGCAGCCAGGTTTGTAGTCATGGCAATATCACCCACGGTTGTAGTAGCAGCGGTTGTAGATCCGCAGTTAAAACCGAACCAGCAGAACCAGAGTATAAATACACCAAGAACGCCTAAAGGAATGTTGTGTCCTGGAATTGCATTGGGAGTTCCGTCCTCATTATATTTTCCAATACGGGGACCAACGATCTTTGCTCCTACCAGAGCGCATATACCGCCTACCATATGAACGGCTGTAGAACCTGCGAAATCATGAAAACCGATACTTGACAGCCAGCCGCCGCCCCAGATCCAGTGACCGGTAATCGGATAAATAAAAACGCTGATACAAGCGGAGTAGACTAAATAGGAAGAAAATTTAGTACGTTCAGCCATTGCTCCAGAAACGATTGTTGCAGCAGTTGCACAGAAAACCGTATGAAAGATCATAAATACGGCAATGGGAAGTCCATTGAATATTCCGTCGGAATCTGCAAGAGAATAGGGATTAAAAAATCCGGATCCTCCCAGGATTCCTCCGATGTTATTTCCGAACATAAGTGGAAATCCTAAAATGAAGAAGAAAAGGGAACCAAGGACAAAGTCCATCATGTTCTTCATACAGATATTTCCGGCGTTTTTTGCTCTTGTAAAACCAGTCTCAACCAATGCGAAACCTGCCTGCATAAAGTAGACCAAAATTGCACCCAGCATGGTCCAGATAATGTTTAGTAATAAAGTGGTATTTTCCATAATTATAACTCCTCCTGAATTTTATAATGGAATAGCTCGGAATGTAAAATAAAAGAGGACAACTGCCTTTGTAAAGGCAATTATCCTCATCGATAATTTATATTCATTCCATATTCAGTTGATATCTTTCCGTTTTCTTCTACAAAGCCTCCCGACCGTGTTCACCAGTTCGGATTCGTACTGCATCCTGAACATCGTAGACAAAGATTTTACCATCTCCAAATGTACCGGTATTAATTTCTTCCACGACTGCGTCAATAATTGGATCAGCCAGTTCTTTTGGAACGACTGTTTCAACTTTAACTTTAGGGAGCAGATTTACATTATACTTGGTACCACGGTACATCTGAGTATAGCCTTTCTGATTTCCATAACCCATGACATTGCTGATCATAAGCCCGTTAACTTTACAGCCTTCCAGTACTGCTTTCAGGTCTTCAAGCTTTTCCGGCTTGATTATAATTTCCAATTTTTTCATACAGCACTACCTCCTTAAGTTAATAACACAAAAGAGAGCAGTTCCGCTTACGGAACGCCCTCGTTCGTTATAACAACATTATACATGGATCCTGCAGATTGTCAAATAAAAAATTTTAACAACATCGCTATGAATATTTATGAAAAGTTAACAAAAATTTTATGAAAGAAAGGATGGACAAAAGAATATAAAACACTTGTGCTTTTATGTACTTCGTTATATAATAAATACTGTATACAAAAAAATAGAAAAATACAATCCGAAAACCGAAAAGTGAGGGATGTTTGCTTATGATAAGACACCTGGGATTAAAGGCCTATGGAAAGATCAATCTGGGTTTAGACGTGTTAAGAAAGCGGGATGATGGTTACCATGAAGTTCGCATGATCATGCAGACTGTGGGTCTATATGATAAGATTGATATATATTTAAAAGAAACACCTGGGATTGAAGTCGTAACAAATTTATACTATCTGCCGGTGAATGAAAATAATCTTGTTTATAAAGCGGCAAAGCTTCTTATGGATGAATTTCATGTTCCTCATGGGATCCGGATTCATTTAAAAAAATTCATTCCGGTTTCCGCAGGGATGGCGGGAGGAAGCAGCGATGCTGCCGCGGTATTATTTGGGGTAAATAAGATGTTTCAGCTTGGTCTGACAAGGGAAGAGCTGATGAATCGAGGTGTAAAGATAGGAGCGGATGTTCCCTATTGTATTATGAGAGGAACGGCTCTATCGGAAGGAATTGGAGAGATACTCACCCCTCTGGCAGATATGCCCCAGTGTCAGGTGCTGATTGCAAAACCTTCCGTAAGCGTTTCCACCAAGTTCGTTTATGATCATCTGAATCTGGCTGAATTAAGGAAGGAAGATCATCCGGACATTGACGGCATGATAGAGGCGATTAAGAGCCGTGACATCTATAAGGTATCAGAGCGTCTTGGCAATGTATTAGAGACTGTAACTATCCCGGAATATCCCGTGATAGCGGACATAAAAGAAAAACTGAAGGAGCTGGGTGCAGTTAATGCACTGATGAGCGGAAGCGGTCCTACGGTTTTTGGCATCTTTACTAATCCTATCGCTGCAGGCAGGGCATATGAAGAACTGCGGTATGGAGAGTGCAGGAATCTGGCGAAACAAGTTTATTTAACGAATTTTTATAATACCAAGGAGGTACCCAATGGGTAATGATCTAAAAGTAAATATGAATGAATATCTTCCGCTTCGGGATGTGGTATTTAACACCTTAAGGCAGGCTATACTAAAAGGAGAGCTGGCACCAGGGGAACGACTGATGGAGATTCAGCTGGCAGAACGTCTTGGTGTCAGCCGTACCCCCATCAGGGAAGCAATCCGTAAGCTGGAGCTGGAAGGCCTGGTTCTCATGATTCCGAGAAAAGGTGCCGAAGTGGCTAAGATTTCAGAAAAAAGTTTAAGAGATGTGTTGGAAGTACGCCGTTCATTGGAAGAACTGGCCATTGAACTTGCCTGTCAGCGTATGACACCGGAGGCTGTTGCAGAACTGGAGATGAAGCAGGATCTGTTTCGGAATGCAGTGCTGAAGGGAAGACCTATGGATATTGCTGAAACAGATGAGGCTTATCATGATGTGATCTACAAAGGTACGTGTAACGACAGACTGATACAGATGATCAATAATTTAAGAGAACAGATGTACCGGTATCGCCTGGAATATATTAAAGATGAGGATAAACGCCAGGTGCTGCTTTTGGAGCATGACAACATATTAAAAGCAGTAAGGCAGCGCAAAGTGGATGAAGCCAAGATAGCAATGCGGGAACATATCGACAATCAGGAAATTACAGTATCCAAAAACATTAAGGGACAGGAATAGAAAGGGGAATGATATGACATTTAAAGAAAAATATCTGGCTGGTGAAATAGAATTTGAGATAATCGATGATTATATAGACGAATGGAACAACAGCTCAACCTCCGACACGCTTGCTGCTTTCCTGGGACTCAATGAAGAAGAAGAGGATTTATGGATTGAGGAAAGTGATGAAGCTTTAAAAGAATATCTGGACAGGAATAAATAAACTAAATTGGAAATTTATTAAAAAAATATAACCTTTGTTGACAGGGTGACAAGGTGTCATTATAATAATGGCATGTTGTCACCTTTTTAATTACTACATAATACATGCGGAATAAGGAAAGAAATGAGGTGTGAGGATGCCAACAGATCGGTTTTACAATCTTTCGGCAGAGAAAAAGAAAGTGATATGCAATGCGGCAATAGAGGAGTTCACCAGAGTACCTTTTGAAAAGGCTTCCATTAATAAAATTATTAAGTCAGCTGGAATATCCCGAGGAAGCTTTTATACTTACTTTGAGGATAAGCGGGATGTTTTGGGTTATATTTTTGAAGACGCAGGGGAAAACTTTATCGCTGGCTGGTCGAAATGTTCTGAAAAAAACAACAGGGATTTATGGAAAACAGCTGTGGATTTTCTCCAGTATTCCATTAAGAACACGAAAAAGGATATGTTAAGACTGGCTGAGAATATCCGTGACAGCGACAGACTCTTTGGCGCGGCTCATAATTTGTGTCCTGATAAGGATGTGAGACTTGAACAGATGTGTGAGGTGTTATATAGCACCATTGATACATCAGATTTTAAAAGAGGTGATATTGAAGCGTTTGGTCAGTTGATTTCTTTAATAATTATTGAACTGGCCCGGTGCATCAGCTGGACGTTTCATCATCCAGAGGATGAAGAAAAAATTAAGAAAATTTTTCAGGAAAAATTAGACATTTTACAGTATGGAATTCGAAAATAGTAATTAGAATCATATTATGACTGAAAAGATAATAAGGAGCTTGATATGACAAAGAAAAAAGTATTTATAATTGCAGGAACTGTTGTAGTTGTGGCTGTTCTCGCAGGGCTTATGCTTCCTAAGATTCTTAAGGGAGGAAAAGAAGAACTAGTGGCAGAAGCACCGCCGGTAGTATCTGCCCAGAAGCCGGAAATCCGGACGATAGAAGTAAGCAATGAACTGATAGGTACCATTGAACCAGACAGCATCGTTCATGTTACACCTCTTGGCACAGGAGAAGTTACCAGTGCTGCTGTGAAAACAGGCGATACCGTGGCGGCGGGACAGCTGATTTGCGTGATTGATACAAAGCAGGTAGAAAGTACAAGGATTGCCATGGAAACTGCCAGAATCACCTATGAGGATGCAAAGAAGAATCTGGATCGTTATACAGTTCTTCATGCTGCAGGAGATGTGGCTGAAGCAGATTACCAGTCCACTGTGGATAAGGTGGAAATGTCCAGGCTCCAATATGAGAATGCGAAAATTTCCTATAATATCCAGTTGGAAAGTAGCCAGGTGACGGCCCCCATTTCAGGAAAAGTGGAAAGCTTTGATATCAGTCTTCACGATATGATTTCTCCTCAGACAACAATCTGTGTAATTTCAGGAGATGGCGGAAAGTCACTTACATTTTATGTGTCTGAGCGGATTGTAAACGGGTTGAAAGCCGGAGATGCCATTCGGGTAGAGAAAAACGGAACAGATCATGACGCAACCATAACAGAAGTAAGCACCATGGTTGATAGTAGCAGCGGATTATTTAAAGTGAAAGCTTCAATACCAGCAGGGGATTCACTTGCCACCGGAACCTCCGTCAAACTTTATGTAACGGCTCAGAAAGCCGAGAATGTACTTACGGTGCCTGTAGATAGTGTTTATTATGAAGCGGGAAATCCATTTATTTATACATATTTAAACGGTACATTGAAAAAAAATGCAGTTACCATCGGTCTTTCCAATAATGAATTTGCCCAGGTTCAGTCAGGGATCAGCGCGGATGATCAGGTGATCACAACCTGGACCAGCGAGCTGTATGATGGTTCAAAAGTGACTCTGGCAGAGGAAAATAAAGAAGAGACTACGACGGAAGAAGAGATGACAGAAGGCAATGAATCTGAGGTAGAAACTTCTGCTTCTGCACAATAAGGAGGCGGTAAAATGGGAATGACAAAGTTTGTTTTAAAGCGGCCCATAACTGCCGTATTAGCTGTTTTATGCCTTCTTGTGTTTGGTTTATCTTCTATTTTATCTGCGAAGATGGAACTGACACCGGAAATGAATTTTCCTATGCTTTTAGTCACCTGTACCTATGCAGGGGCAAGCCCCGAAGACGTCAACGATCTGGTTACCAAACCCGTCGAAGAGTCGGTGGGTACTCTTTCCGGTGTTAAAAATATTCAGTCCAGTTCTCAACAGAATCTATCTATCGTGTACATGGAATATGATTATGGTACCGATATGAATAAGGCATATAATGAATTAAAAAAGAAAATGGACAGTCTGGATCTTCCGGATGATGTGGAGGATCCGTCCATTATGGAGTTTAACATCAATGATATGCCCTCTATGACTCTGTCAGTGAATGATTCTTCTCAGAATAATCTTTATAACTATGTTAGTGATAAGATTGTACCTGAACTTGAGAAGATATCTTCCGTTGCCAGTGTCAGTATCAGCGGAGGTGAGGAAGGCTATGTCAGAGTCACCCTCTCGCCTGAGAAGATGAATCAGTACCACCTCACTATGGATTCCATCAGCCAGGCAATCAAAGCTGCAGATTTCACCTATCCTGCGGGTAAAACCGGAGTGGGAGAAAGAGATTTATCCGTCAGTACCGGTGTGGAAGTTGAAACCATTGAAAGCCTGAAAAAGGTTCCGGTTGTAGTCAGTCAGGGAAAGACTATCTACATGGAGGACATTGCAGATATCTCGGAGACTTCCCAGAAGAAACAGGCAATCGGCCGTTATAATGGAGAAGATACCATTTCCTTATCCATTAACAAACAGCAGAAAGAAAGTGCGGTAGATGTATCTAAATCGGTAAATAAAACCATTGCTTCCTTAAAAAGTGAAAATCCCAATCTGGATATTGTAGTAGTAGATGATAACAGTGATCAGATAACAAGTGCTCTTAGCAGCGTAAAAGATACCATGATTATGGCTGTAATTATTTCCATGGTTATTATCTTCCTTTTCTTTGGAGATATTAAAGCGTCTCTGATTGTTGGAAGCTCCATACCGGTATCCATACTTGTATCCTTGATTATGATGTCTGCCATGGGATTTTCCCTGAATGTAATCACCATGAGCAGTATTGTATTGGGAGTCGGAATGATGGTGGATAACTCCATCGTAGTGCTGGAGAGCTGTTTCCGTTCACAAAAAGGAACTGGATTCAGGGAATACCTGTCTGCAGCCATGGAAGGTACCCGTCTTGTCATGCAGTCCATTCTCGGCGGAACGTTAACCACCTGCGTTGTATTTATCCCGCTGGCGTTCTTAGAAGGTCTGACTGGTCAGCTGTTTATGCCTCTTGGATATACCATTGTATTTTGTATGCTGGCCTCCTTTGTTTCTGCTATAACAATTGTTCCTTTATGTTACAGCAGGTTCTGCCCGGTGGAAAGACAGAATTCCCCTATGGGAGGATTTGTAAAAGCTCTTCAGAACGGTTATAGGCTGATCGTTGGTAAGCTGTTAAATAGACGGGCACTGGTTATGCTACTGTCAGTATTGCTGCTGTTGACATCATTTGGCTTTGCAACAAAGCTGGGCTTTGAACTGATGCCATCAACTGATCAGGGTACGATTTCTATTACTGCTAAGATGAAACCAGGTCTGAAGATAGAAGATGCCGATGAGGTGCTGAAAAAGCTGGAAACAATTGTCACCAGTGAAGAAGATTTAAAATCCTATATGTTAAGTTATGGTGGAAGTGAACTTAGTTTCAGCGGGGAAACAAACGGCACGTTAACAGCCTATTTAAAGAGTGATCGGACCCTTACCACAAAACAGGTTGTTAATAAATGGAAAAAATTGATGAACCAGATTCCCGACTGCAACGTTACTGTAAAATCAACATCCAGCACCAGCCAGATGGGAGGCGACGAATCCAGCAACGATTATGAGGTAATTCTGCAAAGTGCCCAGCTGGACAACTTAAAGAAGACATCTGACCAGATGGTTGCTGAATTAAGCAGCCGGCCGGAGATGATTAAAGTACATTCTGACCTTGAGAATGCGGCCCCTGTTATTAAGGTGAGTGTAGACCCGATTCAGGCTGCGGCAGAAGGGGTTACTCCATCTACTGTAGGAGGTATGCTGTATGGAATGCTAAGCGGTGTAAAAGCGACAACCATGGATGTGGATGGACAGAATGTGGATGTAAAGGTTGAATACCCTGAGAATACCTACGATACACTGGAAAAGGTAGAGGGTGTTACAGTACCGAACAGTTCCGGAGGTTCTGTAGCGCTGACTGACATTGCCAAAATAGGTTATGAAGACAGCCCTACTGCTATTAACAGAAAGAATAAACAGTATCAGGTTACAATTACAGGTTCCTTTACAGATGTTATTAAGACGAAGAAGGAAAAAGCAGCAGCAATTAAAGAACTCGATAGTAAAGTTGTAAGTAAATATTTAAATGATAAGGTGTCAAGAGCAAAAAACAGTAATGATGAATCCATGCAGGAAGAACTTGGTAATCTGGTGAAAGCGATTCTTATAGCTACATTTTTAATCTTTGTGGTAATGGCAGCACAGTTCGAATCTCCAAAGTTCTCACTAATGGTTATGACGACCATCCCCTTTAGCTTGATCGGTTCCTTTGCCTGTCTGCTGGCTGCGGATGTTAAAATCAGTATGCCATCTCTTCTGGGATTTTTAATGCTGATAGGTACAGTAGTAAATGCCGGTATTCTCTATGTGGATACGGTTAACCAGTATCGTGCTACCATGGATAAGAATACATCCCTTATAGAAGCAGGGGCCACCAGGCTTCGTCCTATTCTGATGACCACACTCACTACAATTGTATCCATGATTCCTATGGCAATTGGATTCGGAAGTAACACAGAGACAATGCAGGGACTTGCGCTGGTTAACGTTGGAGGCCTTACTGCTTCCACCATATTATCCTTGCTTATGCTTCCGGTTTATTATTCACTGATGAGCGGAAAAATAGACAAAACCCAGCTGCCGGATTAAACGCCGTCAGCTGGGAAACCAGCCATTGGCATGAGGTTGGAAGAAAGTGGTTTCCCAGTTTTTGACAGATTGTGGTATGATAGTATGAGAACACAGTATAAAAATCCCGGTTAAGGAGGATTAGGATGAGAAAGTGGAATCAAATTGGTGCATTTGCTCTTGCAGCTGTCATGACTTTCTCCGGTCCGGCATCAACAGTTTGGGCTGGAAGTCCGGAGTTTTCAAGGACTTCAGAGGAATGGGCAAAGCTTAGAGATAATGTAATGGAGTATGGGGAGTTAAAAGACCTGATCCATGAATACAATATAAAAGTGCAGAAAAATCAGCTTGATATCAATGATAAGAAAAAAGATGACAGGGTTACCAGTGATGAGTATGCGGAGTATTATAGAGATGCAGCAGATAGTGCCCGCAGTTCAATTAGTGGAGATGATCCTGTATCGGATGCACAGAATTCTGTAGCTGCAAGACAGGCAGATGAACAGGCGGATAAAAACGTTGAAGATTTAACGGTTGATCAGCTCACCTATGATCAGGAAGAAGCGACGATTGTGGCTTCGGCTCAGACCTCGATGATCAGCTATTTTCAGCAGAACTATGAGCTGGAAGTATTAAAAGATAATCTGGAACTTTTACAGGCAGTTTACCAATCTGTACTGGTAAAGCAGAGTGCAGGAATGGCGACTCAGACAGAGGTGCTTGATGCATTACAGAATATACAGAACACCCAGGCGTCAGTGGATAAAGCGACGGCAACCATAGAACAGACAAGACAGACGCTATGTATCATGCTGGGTTGGAAATACAATGATGCGCCTGAGATTAAAGATATTCCCCAGGTAGATATGGCACAGATTGATGCTATGAATCCTGATTCGGATACGGAAACTGCGTTAAATAATAATTTCACATTGAAAATCAATAATCGGAAGCTTGGAAATGCAACTGCAGATATTACAAAAGATACCCTGAAGCGGACGATTTCCAGCAATGAACAGAATATCGGCACAGACGTGGTAAAGAGCTATCAGGAGGTTTTGCAGGCCAAGGCAGCCTATGAGCAGGCAGTCACTGAATTTAATCTGGAGAGCAAAAACATGGAAGCTGCCGAACGAAAAAATCAGGTAGGCACTATGAGCGGACTTGATTACAGAAAACAGAGAAATGCACTGGTTACAAAGACCAATGGAGTGAAAACAGCAGAGCTTACACTATTTCAGGCAGTTCAGACTTATACGAATGCAGTGAATGGTCTGGCTTCGACAGGGGGCTGATGTTATGAGAAAAAGATGGATTTCATCAGCTTTCATTGCTGCCGCGTTAACTGTTTATACAGCGTTTCCAGCTTTTGCCGCAGGACCGGGTCAGACGGAAGATCCGAAACCGGAAGAAGTGACACAGGAGCAGTGGAGCCGTTTAAATGATCAGACAATCGAATATAAGGAACTTCCTGATCTGGTAAGATATTTTAATCCAAATATTCAGAATATCACACAGAACATTGACGTTACTTTGGACGATATAAAGTATATCAATGATAATATGAGGCGTCAGATTATGGACTTACAAGATGATGCGGATAAATTGAAAGACTCCGGTGCAACTGATACAGCAGAGGGAATGCAGCAGTATGTACTGTTGAATATTAATATTAAAGGGTTAAAAAGTGCCGCAGATTCCTTGATAAAGTCTTATGATTATATGAACCGGGCAGACTCCTCTGTGAAATCAAATATTACTTTTGCTGCAAAAAATTATACTTATTATGCAAATCAGATAATGATCGGATATAACAGTGCATTATCCAATAAGGCGATGATAGAAAAGATTGCCGAGTTAAGCAATGCAGCTTATGAGGCCCAGGCTTTAAGCAAGCAGCTGGGGCTTGCCACTGAGGCTGATGTGTTATCTGCCCAAAAGGATCTGCTTTCGGCAAAAAGTTCATTAATTAAAATTAACAGCACCATTGACAATTTAAGTCGTTCCCTCTGTATGATGACGGGATACGCTGCTGATGCTGCACCAGTCATTGAAGGGCTACCACAGCTTACTGATGAGATGATAGCAGCCTTGAATCTGGATGAAGATACGGAGAAAGCAGTCTCCAATAATTACGATTTAATTTCTGAACGCCACACCTCTTCAGGTAAAACAACGACTGGAATGAAAAGTAAGGATCAAAGCGTATCAGAGGCAGAGCAGAATGTAATTGTTACAATGCAGGCCTATTATCAGGGAATCCTGCAGTCAAAGTCTGCCTATACAGCTGCCAGCACCGCATTCCAGAAAGCCACTCTGGAAAAGGATAAGGCAGACCGATCCTACCAGTTAAATATGCTGAGTAAAATCCAGTATCTTCAGGCCCAGATGGCCTACTTAAAGGCACAGGGCGAAAAAGACAGCGCTTATAATACTTACTATCAGGCATATACCACGTACCAATGGGCGGTTCAGGGTATTATTATGGATTCTGCGGAGTAGCTGCTTTTTTATTAGCAGGCTTAACAGGCAGCAGATCCA
>Ga0316600_10001059_pt1 | contig 12670 bp, 9 predicted proteins | sample OWC_soil_day5_CT_FD_207652 | JGI IMG/M metagenome (GOLD analysis project Ga0316600, IMG submission 207652) | Wetland soil microbial communities from Old Woman Creek delta, Ohio, United States - OWC_soil_day5_CT | ecosystem: Environmental > Terrestrial > Soil > Wetlands | place: USA: Ohio... | reverse complement strand
GTAATGAATTAAGAACCCAAGGGTTCAGCCCAGGTAACCCTCCACACCTTTGCGAAAATATCACTAAACAGGCTGTTGCTTTTTCTGCGCAATTCATAGTAGAAGAAATGGGAATGGCTTGCTAGATGGCTGGCTTTGATAATAGTAGAGATGGTGGGACAATGGACCTGTCCCCTTCCTGATATACTTATTATTCTACAGGCTGGGGATAAGCTGTAATGAATTTCATAAGATTATATGATATACTATTGAACAAAGAAATATTCGTTGGTCAATGTTTTTAATAAAGTTTTATTGGCAGCAATATAGTGAAAATAAGGTTTAATGAGAGAGAAGGGCGTATAAATGGATTGTGCACTAAATGATACACTCATTCATTCCATACAAGCTATCGGCAGAGAGTATGCAATCAAACGAATTGTTCTTTTTGGCTCTCGAGCAAGAGGTGACAACAAGTCAACTAGCGATATTGATCTTGCAGTGTACCCTTTGCCAGAATTTAAAAGTAAAGGATATTTCTCCAGTGAAATTGACGATCTTGCAACACTTTTCAAAATAGATGTAATATTTATAGATAATCATACCGATATAAAATTATTAGAAAATATAAAAAAAGAAGGTGTGGTTATATATGAGCGATTATAAGCAAAAATATGAAAGCTACAAGAATGCATTGACCAGACTAAATGATGGAATTATGAAATTTGACCAGACAAATGATTTGTTACGGGATGGCTTAATTCAACGTTTTGAATTCACCTTTGAGCTTGCTTGGAAAGCATTGAAAGCTATTTTTGAAGAGGAAGGACTTACAGGTCTTAATTCTCCCAAAACAGTATTTCGTGAAGCTTTCTCCGCAGGACTTATCGAAAAAGATGAATTGTGGCTTGCAATGTTAAGTGATAGGAACACAACTGCACATATCTACAATGAACAATTAGCAATTGAAATATGTACTAAAATTATCAAAGAATATGTATGTGAACTTGACCAATTGAAAGAACAGATTAAAATGAGAATGGGTATATGAGTGGAGAGTTTAAATGCTTACAAGAGCAGAATTTATGAGATACTTAGAAACGCGCTGTCATCATAGATAGTGTGTTTTTTATTATAGGCATAGCGGCTTTTGGCTGGTGGGTACGATGAGGTCAATGCATATCTAGTTGCTCGTTGGTGAGACTATGAGCAGAAGATTTATTTACAATTTAACCTTCTAAGGTATGGGGGGATAAGATGAAGCGGATACCAATGTTCGAAGAGATGTATGACCTGCAATCAGCAGCTGATGCAACAGGCCGTGAATTCTGGTTTAATAACGTGGTTTTTTCTTATCAGTGGTGGTTATTAGTGGCCGTAGCCATTATTCCCTATATAGTCTGGTGGAAAATTGTTGACCGCAGAAGACTTTTCGAAATAACAACCTACGGACTACTCGTAGCGTTACTGAGCGGTTTACTCGATGCCATCGGTGTGGAAACGGATGCATGGGATTATAAATACGACCTTATCCCTTTGCTGGATGTGTTCATTGCCTATGATATAGCGGTATTGCCAGTCAGCTATATGGTTATTTATCAGTATTTTACAAAGTGGCAGCCATTCATTATTGCTCATATTATCCTTGCATTTGTATTTGCCTTTGGTGCGGAACCACTTCTGATGTGGTTAGATATATATCAAATGATACAATGGAAACACATATATTCTGTTCCAGGATACTTCTTCCTTGCCATATTTCTTCGCTGGGTAATGGGGAGATTGATGAAAAAGAACCAATCTCTATAAGGAGAAACCAGCCAGGTACGAGTTTTTCTCAAATTTAGATTTATTCAAAAATACAACGTTCTAAAAACAGACGTTGTATTTTTTGTTAAACAATATAAAACAAGGAAAATCAATGAACGAAGTTGAAATGTAACAGTTATTACCGCACCAAAATCTTGTGAAAGCAGAAGATGAAAAAGACTAAAAAATTGAACATGTTTTGAATAATAGAAGGTGGATGTATTTATGAGTATAGATATTACAAAAGAACGGGTAACTAGGATATTCAAATATTTAGAAGCGTTGTATCAACATCGTAATCCAGTGAAAAGGCAAATCTCTGAGCAGCCTTGGGTACTTTGGTTAGATAGTCTTACAGACCATCCGAACATCAAGTTTTCTCGAAGCTATTCCATCGTAGAGCAAAAATCATCTATCATTAAGGTGAAGCGTCCACAGGTTTCCGTTGCTCCAGAGCCGCCTCATCATCTGAGGAATTGGATAAAAAATGGGTGGCAGGACCCTTTCAAGGAAGTAGAAATTCTTGAATCCATCAATTTACCCAGTGGTGAAGATACGATTACCATTTTTTTTATTGATGATAAAGAACGTATAGAACAGGTAGCAGAATGGACTTGCCGACGTAATGTATGGGCGGCAGCGGAATGCCCAGCTCGTGAAGTAATGAAGGTATATGAGCGAATTTATGATTTATATGTTCTTCTTCAGAAGGAGTCTGAAAAATATCGGATTGTCTTAGGGGATGGTATTCTTAATTGGCGGCAGCCAGAGGGAGGAATTCATCATCCTATTTTATTGCAAAAATTAGAATTGGAATTTGACTCTGCAAATACTGAGTTTTCATTTGAAGAAACGAATGACGCTCCAGAATTATACAGCGCGCTTTTTGCCTCATTGGAAGATATAGATGGAAAATTATTAGCTTACCACCGTGATGACATTGAAAACAAAAATTACAGTCCTTTGGGAGAAGAAGCAACAGATTCATTTTTCAAGAGATTTATTAGTCAATTGTCTATTCATGGTGAATTTATCATGAAGGACAATGTGGAGGGAGAGCTTGATTCACCACGCATATTTAGAAGGCCCTGTATCTTTCTTCAAGATCGCAGTGGTGGCTTGTTGGTTACGATTCAGTCCATTATTGAACATATCCAACAAAATAATGAATTGCCTGGTTCCTTGCAAAGTATTGTTGGTATTAGTCAACCCAATAAAGAGGACTTATCTGCGCAGAACAGTCAGCTACAGTATCATGAACCAGATAACATTTACTTTGGAAAACCAGCCAACATAGAGCAAATCAAGGTTGCTGAAGTTTTAGATCATAATTTTGGGGTCTTGGTTCAAGGACCTCCTGGAACTGGTAAAACTCATACGATCGCTAATTTATTGGGTCATTTGTTGACACAAGGCAAAACTGTATTGGTAACAAGTCATACAACCAAAGCTCTACGGGTATTGCGGGAAAAAGTAGCGAAAGAACTACAACCATTATGTGTCAGTGTTCTTGATCGTGATAGCCAAAGCCAGGAAGAAATGAAAAACTCAATTGAGAGCATCGTTTCAGAACTATCTACCATCAATGAAAACGAATATATCCGTAAAACTGATGATTTGCAGATAAGAAGAGACTGGATTATTAAGCGTATAAAAGATCTCCAGAAAAACCTAATTGATGCAAGATCTATCGAATTTCAAAGCATCGTAATTGCCGGAAAAGAGTATTCGCCCAAAGATGCAATTCAGATTGTTTTGTCGGGAAGAAATCGTAATGATTGGATACCGGGAACGATTGAGCCTTTTTCGCCTGTTCCATTATCCATAGAAGAATGTAATAAGTTATATGAATATACCTATACACTTTCTACTGAAAATGTATCAGCTATTGCCTCAGCTTTACCTTCTTTAGAATGCTTACCTTTTGAAGATGATGTTGCCTTATGGATGGAACAAGAACGAGAGCTTCTTCATATGGACTATCGTACCGGCGAAGAATATTGGAATGATATTCTCCCGGATTTTGAAGATGGCTATTATCTAAAACTTCATGAATTGAATCAGACTCTTTCCTCTTCTGTTGAAGAAATAGGGGAAGCATCTGATTGGCATAAAGCAATACTGCAGGCTGGTTGGAAAGGAAAGGCCCATCGGCAAGTGTGGGACCAGCTTGTGAGTGATGCAGATCAATACGTAACGAAGCATGCTCTTTTCAAAACGCAAATATATAAATACCAACCTCTCTTTACTACAAAGCTTGAATTTCACCAGCATATGAATGTTGTAAATGAAATCATTGCTCATCTTGAAAGCGGTGGTACACTAGGGAGATTGACCCTAATCATACACCCTTCCTGGTCAACGTTTCGCAAGAATGTAACTGTAAATAACAAGATGATTAGTACTCTTGATGAGTTTCAATTCATTAGAGAATATATGATACTTCAACAGGATCGATTAGATTTAATACAACGTTGGAATGGATGCATGAGTGATTGCAGAGGTTTACTTCTACAGTCTGAGGAAAATATTGAGGAAATCCTTCCTCAAATTTATCCTGTCATTTTACAGAGGCTAAATTGGTATGATCAGATATGGAAAAATCACCAGGAAAAACTTATAGAAGTGGGCTTGTCATGGGAGTTACTCTTGACAAAACAACCCATGGTAACAGGACAATCAGCTGAATTTATTCGACTATTTCAAACCATTTGCGGTCCGTTGAAAGAGTGTCTTACTTCTCGTTCGAATCGATATCGTCTAGAAGAAATACAGCGATCGTTATCAAAAGTTGAGGCATATATAGATTGCTATTGCCATAGTAAGTACGCCGATATTGCAATCGCTCTTCGTACCGCGATTCGGAATCGCAATGTACCTGAATATCGGCTTGCTATTGCTAATTTGCATCATACCATTGCTATGAGTGAGGTAGTCTTGCAACGTCAAGTACTATTGGATAAATTGGCTGTTTATGCCCAGGAATGGGCAACCCAGATGCAAGAATTTAATGAGAATCATGTTGCTTCTCAGCCGCCAGGTAATGTGGAAGATGCCTGGCTTTGGAAGCAGCTACATCAAGAACTATTAGCACGGGCCAGTTTGTCCTTGGATAGAATGCAAGAAGAATTGGACCTGCTAACAACTGATTTGTATGCAATCACAAATCAGTTCATTTCAAATCGTGCTTGGCTGCATCAGAAACGAAGAGTCAAATTGAATCAGCAACAGGCATTAGTTGGTTATCTGGATGTTACGAAGAGAATTGGGCGCGGCACTGGTAAGCGTGTTCCAGAGCTGCAAAAAGAAGCAAGACGGTTGATGTCAGAGTGCCGTTCGGCAGTCCCTGTTTGGATTATGCCATTAACAAGAGTCGCTGAAACCTTTAGCCCAACACAGACACAATTTGACGTTGTCATCATTGATGAAGCAAGTCAGTGTGATTTAATGGGATTGCTTGCGCTGTATCTTGGTAAAAAAGTTGTTGTAGTGGGTGACCATGAACAAGTAAGTCCATTATCAGTTGGTCAAAATAGCACGATAATAGGTAGTTTGATTAGCCAATTTTTGCAAGGAATACCCAATGCTATTCTTTACGATGGCAAAGCATCTATATATGATCTTGCCCGTCAAAGTTTCGGAGGGATTCTTTGTCTTACAGAACATTTTCGCTGCGTTCCAGAAATCATTCATTTCAGCAATAAGCTTTGCTATAATATGGGGCTAAAACCCTTGCGAGAATCAAATTCTTCCTATCTAAAACCAGCGACGATTTCTTATCGAGTCACAGGAGCCTCGAAAGATGGAAAAATAAATGAACAAGAAGCAATAACGATTGCTTCCTTGATAGTTGCCGCTTGTAAGTTGCCTGTATATAAAGACAAAACAATAGGAGTCATCACCCTATTAGGGGATGAGCAGGCTCTGTTAATCGACCAACATTTGCGAAAACATCTTACTGATGATGAATATACCAAAAGACATATTATTTGTGGTAATCCAGCTCATTTCCAAGGCGATGAACGAGACATCATCTTCTTATCTCTTGTAGATTCTACGGTTAATCCACCACTAGCTATGAGGGCAGACGGGCCAGATGGGATGTATAAAAAAAGATACAATGTTGCAGCTAGCCGTGCCTGTGAACAAATGTGGGTTGTCCATTCTCTGGATGTAAACATCGATTTAAAACCAGGGGATATTCGACGAGAATTGATTGAACATGCCCAAAATCCTTTTCGGGCTGAAAGAGAATTAGAAAGTTTAGCAAATGCAACAGAATCACCTTTTGAAGAAGAAGTATTAAAGAATTTAGTTCATAAGGGATATACAGTAGTTCCTCAATGGAAGGTTGGCTATTATCGAATTGATATGGTTGCGACTTGTGGCGATAAAAAAGTGGCTATCGAATGTGATGGAGAAAAGTACCATGCCCTTGATAAGTTAGCAGAAGATATGGCACGGCAAGCAGTATTAGAACGGTTAGGATGGAGATTCATCCGTATTCGCGGAAGTCAGTACTATTTAGACCCTGAAAAAACCATGGAAGCCGTCTTGGCACGATTGAATGAACTCGAAGTATTTCCTAATCATGTGGAGAAAGAAGCAGATATCTCTCAAGATAGTGAGAGCGTTCAGAGCGTTATCCGGGATGCCGATTTATTGCGCATCACCTGGTCCAGTGATGGAGGAATTTCACCGATTGAGGTAATAGAGCCAATTGAGCCCAGAGAAATTCCAGAAGCTGCTCCTGCTAAAGAATTAATGGCAACTAAGGTATCGGAAGGGCTAATGCTTCTTCTTACATCAGGAAAACAAGATAATGAGCAATGGATTAGAACCCAAGGGCATAAGGCCTGGGATCGACTTGCTGCATGGGGTGCGGAGAATGGGAAACTCAATGCAAAATATATTCTTTTTGCACAAAGGCTTAGTAAAAGCATAATGAATGTAAGTGAGATTACATTTTATCAGGCTGCCAAAGGTAGGCAAATGATGGAGAAGTGCATTCTACAAGGCTTTTCAAAAATTGAAATATAGTCTTTAAAAGTAGTCTTTAATGAAATAACCCTGAGTCCGATTGGACTCAGGGTTATTTCATTAAAGGCAGAATGCAAGGGAAGAAATCAAGAAGACAAAATAAGGTTACAAAATGAACTAAGACTTCATAAGATAATAGGAGGGACTTACTAATGCTCTGTGTGAATATTGCATAGGTTTTACAAATGTATTCTGGGAGTTAAGGGAGGTCGATGATTACTGCGTATTACACTGCTTATTTTGGTGCTGCTTTTCACTGCACCACATTGCTTGTACGAAGATAACTACGAAGTACCCGTGGAGTATGTAGCTCCCATAGAGGAAACCGTAGTTGCGGAGCCAGAGCCTCGATATCGTGAAGTTGTCATGGAAATCTCGTACTACACCGCAAATGATGAAGGTATGAATGGTCATGGAATTACCGCAAGTGGTACTAGGGTAAACGAGGGGCGCACAGTAGCAATGAGTTCTAGGTATGCCTTGGGAACTAGGATATGCATAGATGGACATTGGTATGTCAATGAGGATCGAGGTGGTTATATTGTAGGCGATAGGGTCGATGTATACGTTGCAGACAAGGAAAAGGCATTGAGACTCGGGAGGCAGAGGAAAACGGTGAAGATCGAGGAGGAATGACGATGAGAATTCACTGTGGTTGGACTGAAGAATGAACAGGATACAAGAATACTGCGACGTCTGCATAGAAATTTCTATGCAGACGATGAATTTGTGCACGGTATTACATTGTTACAAAGGTTGTGCATATGGAACATTTTAAAAATGATTATGCAAATTTTCCTCGGAGGCGTAATGTTAATGGAAGAGTCAGAAGAACAATGAAAGCAATCATTATCACAGCGATTTTTATCCCAACCATATCACTTGCTAATCCGTAAAGAAAAGGAGATATCGCTCCTGAACCAATGGTTGCTGTATAAAAAATAGCAAACGCCTGCTTGCATTGTTCGTCAGAAACCAATTCCGGAACACTGCCATACAATACCGATGAAGTACCATTTAATGCAACGCCCAGAATAGGCGAAAGCAGAAGGACAGGCTCTAAGGGAAGAAACAGTATTCCTAAAATACACAAGGTTGTCACCATCTCCGTAGTCACTACCGTTCGCAATATACCAAATTTCGTAGCCAATTTTCCACATATATATTTACCAATTGCACCTCCTGCAAATACAAGAGACAATGCGAAACCAATCAAACTAACCTGTGCACCTTTTTCTTGCAATAAGAATGGAAAAAAAGTAAGGAATCCCATTCGAGTTGCACTATCAATCACTCCGATCATCGACAAGGACCAAAAGGACTGATTTCCCTTCCACGCAAAACAGCCAAGTGTTGCTGTCTCTGTTTTTCCCTCATTCGTTGAAGAGTGCTGCCGAATGTTTTTAGTAATTAGAAAAATGACAATTACACTCATCATACCAAGCATACCTAAGAATCGACTTGCAGTCATCCAGTCATATTGGGCAATTAGCAGGGCGGTCATGCCCGGTAATAGTAATTTACCAAAATCTCCAGCTACATTAAAAGTACTAAGAGCGGTTCTGCGTTCCGCTTTATCAGGATAAGCACTCGATATTAAGGAAGACGATAAGGGATGCTGAGTGCTTGAGCCTAACCCGCCAATTACTAATAAGCAACCAACAATAATTGGTGCTGCTGCCCAGCCGAGCATGAAAACGGCAGCACTGGTGAGAATCGTCCCAAGGAGCAGCAATTTAACTTCGCCCATACGGGAAGCTAAAAAACCTGCTGGTACCTGAAATCCTGCCAAGGAACCAGAGAACAATGTTTTTAGAAGACCAATTTCAGCAAAGGTTAAAGAAAACTGAACTTGCCAGATTGGGAAAAAAATGTACAGCATGTCACTAAATCCATCATGTATCAGATGAGCAAGACATCCTGCAAATAAGACTTTCTTACCCTTTGTCATTTTTTTACTGTCACAACTTTTATTCATTTTTGTTTTTTACCTTTCCTCTATGCATTGATGCTACATAGATGATAAATACTCTGATAAACCACCATTGATATTGGCATGCTCAGAAATTGCCATTAGTAACGTACGCATTGCCAGCGTAAAGGTCTTATCCTTATGAAATATTACCGAAAAATCAATCTCTAACTTTGGTGCATCACAGAATTCATGAAGGGTCCCATCTTCTATATGAGAGCGAACCAGCACCTCTGGCAGTACGCCAATACCTAACCCATTCAAAACAGCCTGTCTAACTGCCTCAGAATCGCTATACTCTAAAATAGGTATGATTGCATTTTGCCGTAAGTAAGGATTGTATTTTTCCCGATAGACACTGCCTTGTTTTAAGGCAATAAAAGGCTGCTGCTGCAGAGTATCGCCATATGTATCGAGAAGACTCGCATGGGTAACCCATAACAATTTCTCGGCTACAACATTGAACTGCAGAATTCTGCTGTTTGAGATTTTGTCATGTACCAGCGCTAAATCAAAACTATTATCTAAGATACCTTTAACGGTAATCGGTATATTGAAACAATGTTCAATACTAACTGATACATTGGGAACCCGCTCTTGAAACTCTCGCAAGATGGGGGATAGTGTATGCGCTGCCACAGCAGTACCAAGACCTACCTTAATCGTTCTATCATGGGAAAATTCCTGTACTGTTGCTCGCGCTTCCCCATACAATAACAATAGCTTCTCTGCATAAGCAATAAGACGTAATCCTGCTTCTGTTATATATAGTTTTTTACCGACCCTTTCAAACAAGAGTACCTCGAAATGTTCTTCCAGTGCTCGAATTTGAGCTGTTACTGTTGGCTGACTAAAATTGAGCTGTTCTGCCGCTTGTGTTACATTGCCTATTTTTGCAACTAAGAGAAAAGTTTGTAATAACCGTATATCCATCCAATTGCCACATCCCCGATTTTCACTTTGTACTTATTGTAGTATAATAGTTGCTTCCTGACAATTGATCATCTGTCTGACCTTTTCTCTTTCTTAATGATACCCTTCTCTTACTCAAAAGAGAAATTGAATATATCTATTGCATCAATAGGCTTTTTTAATTAAGCAGTAAACAGGACTGAAGAATAATTATATTCTCCAGTCCTGTCTTATAGAATTATTAAGTTTTCTTTTGCAGATCGCATTGTTTTCAGCATTGATTAGCCTATTTCTACATGATAATCCTTCAGCCAACTATTGATTTGTATAATACGCTCTAACGGATTTATATTGAACACGTGAGTTAATGCAGGGGCCTTTTCTTCAACGATGTCTTTAATCGTGGGGACGTTAAGAAAGGGTTGAACTGGTGCATTGGGATCATTTAAGATTTCTAGTACTAATCCTTTTACGCCCTTTACATAGTCAGGATGCTGAGAGGTGGGGTAGCCGCTTTTTCGGCGGTTGCGGGCATCCTCTGGCAATACATCTGCAAAGGCACGACGTAAAATTCCTTTTTCGATGTTATCAACAAATTTCATTTCCCACGGTACATTCCAAGCGTATTCTACCAAGCGATAATCGCAAAAAGGCACCCTAACTTCAAAACCGGCAGCCATGCTTAACCGATCCTTTCGATCCAATAATACTGGGAGAAAACGAGTCAGATTCAAGTAAAAACTTTCACGCTGTTTTGCTGCCAGAGCATTTTCCCCTTTTAAGCGAGGAACCTCTGCAACAGCTTCTTGATACCGCTGGGCAATATATTCTTTAAAATTAATCTTTTCCAGTACTTCAGGAGATAACCAGGAAAGTATTGTTTGGGCTACTTCTATTTTCCCAAAGGCAGCAATCCAGGGAAAGGTAGATATTTGCAGTAAATCTTCACTGCCAAACCAACTATAACCACCAAAAATTTCATCGGCAGACTCTCCCGATAAAGCAACAGTTGCATCCTGTTTAATTGCTTTGAACAGACGATACATCGAAGTTTCTATTTGACCAAAAGCAGGATAATCATGGGCATACATAGGAGCCAAGATGTTTTCTAATAGCTCTGCAGTATCCACGGTAATGATGTGATGCTGGGTCCCAACATGTTCGGAAACACGTTTTACCCAAGGCGCATCTAGGCTTTCATGTATGGCGCTAGATACGAAATATTGCTTACTATCTTCGAAATCAACGGAATACGTGTGAAGCTGCTTTCCTTCCCGTTGAAATTCTTTGGCAGCTAACGCTGTCAAGCCACTTGAATCCAAGCCGCCTGACAATAGCGTAACAATGGGCACATCGGCAATCAATTGCCGTTTTACAGTATCTTTCAGCAAGTCACGAATATGTTCCGTGGTACTTTTCAAGTCATCTGTATGGGGTGCACTATGCAAAGACCAATACTGGGTCATGTGTCTCCCGCTTTGATTAAAAATTGCATAATATCCTGGGCGAACTTCATAAACGTCATGGAACATACCGAATCCTGGCGTATGCAGTGGAAAAACATTAAACAGTTCGACTAATCCTTCCTTGTCTATCTTTGCCTTGACCAGTGGATGAGCCAGTAATGCTTTAGGTTCTGAACAAAATAAGACGGCACTGCCGCGCTGTGCATAAAATAAAGGCTTCACACCCATATGATCTCGCGCTAAAAATAAATGCTGCTGACGATCATCCCAAATGCCAAAAGCAAAAATACCATTTAAATGAGAAACGCAGTTTTCCTTCCATTCTAAATATGAATGCAATAGTACTTCTGTATCTGATTGCGTACAAAAGGTGTGACCGAGTGCCTTTAGCTCTCTTTGTAATTCTTGATAATTATAAATTTCTCCATTAAAAGTGATGGCATAGGTATAGTCACCTGCTTTATACACCATTGGCTGCAGACCACATTCTGGATCAATTACGCTAAGACGGCGATGCCCGAATGCAGCCCGAGTCGAAAGCCAAATACCTTCTGCATCTGGGCCGCGATGACGTAACGTGCTGTTCATCTTTTCCATGATTTGTTTTTCTTGGTTCAAATCTTTCTCCCAATCAATCCATCCTACGATTCCGCACATATAATATGAACCTCCTAAATTCATAAACTGTAGTTTAACAAAAACCATAACAAATTACAGATCAATTACATATATTGTCCGCAAAAATCTTTCGAAAATACAAGTTATAATATGGCGGTATTAACGAATAAAGAGAAAGCGAATTTCTATAATTTCTCGAAAGTTTAAAACGATTAAAAAGGAGATGGAATTTTGGGTATACGCCAAAACCCTATCAAGGTAGGAATAGCCGGAACGCTGGAGAAATATAGATTTAGCGGCTATCGGGGTTATGTGCATGATGGAGCATTGAAGGATGCAGCTTCTTTTGCGGAACGGCCCTAAGTGTCCTTCTGAGTGTCCTTCTAAACAACAAAAAAGCGAGCGTATGTACGCCCGCTAGGAGTGGATTCGTTATTATCGTAAGGTAAACTTGTTGTCTCTAGGATGCCAGCCATGTTTACCAATGAATATTTGATCGGTCGCCATGTCATGACCATCTTTATTGATATCAAAAGTTAAGGTATCTCCTCCTCTTATTTTGAAATCTAATCCATCAATCCCGCGTCCTGTGAAACGGAAGCGAATGGTGTTACGGTCACGGTCTACTTTAACGAAATCACCATTTTCCAGATTTTTCTCTTCAATGCCGTAAAAGCGTCCGTCTGTACGAATCACGCCAGAAAATACATGCTGCTTACGAAAGTTAGTTGTTTTCACATGAAACTCGTCATTTCGATCATGCCATACGGATAGGCTGGAGGGATTTTGTGCTGGACGGCCCTCGGAACGGTCACTCCAGGCAAAAGCGGTTCCAGATAAGGTGACAAGGAAGCAGGTGAGTAGTGCGAAGCAA
>Ga0316600_10001058_pt1 | contig 12682 bp, 9 predicted proteins | sample OWC_soil_day5_CT_FD_207652 | JGI IMG/M metagenome (GOLD analysis project Ga0316600, IMG submission 207652) | Wetland soil microbial communities from Old Woman Creek delta, Ohio, United States - OWC_soil_day5_CT | ecosystem: Environmental > Terrestrial > Soil > Wetlands | place: USA: Ohio... | reverse complement strand
GAGCGCAACGGCAAGGTCGTCGCCGCGACGCTGGTGCACGGCGACGACGAGGTCATGCTGATCACGACCGGCGGAGTGCTGATCCGCACGCGCGTCGCCGAGATTCGCGAGATGGGACGCGCCACCCAGGGCGTGACGCTGATTGCGTTGGATGACGGCACGACCCTGTCAGGCCTGCAGCGGGTGGTCGAGCGCGACAGCGAAAACGGCAACGGACACGACGCTGCGAGCGAGTCGACGACGGAAGGTGACGCCGTCGATTCGCCGCCGTCAGAGGGCTGACCCGAAAGCGCACATTGCGACGCGACTACAACTTTTCGTCCAGCACGCGTGACTTCGGGCGGCGCCATGGCTGAGTCGATCGACAAGCGGCTGCAGCCGCTGCGCGACGCGATCGATCGCATCGACGCGCAACTGGTCGAACTGCTGAACGAACGCGCGCGCCTCGCCGCCGAGGTCGGTCGCCTCAAGGGCGAGGTGGATTCACCGGTGCTGCGCACCGAGCGCGAAGCCGAGGTCGTACGCAAGGTGACGTCGGTTTCCAAGGGGCCGCTGCCGGCGGCGGCGTTGGGCAATGTGTTCCGCGAGATCATGTCGGCTTGCCGCGCGCTCGAGCGGCCGCTGACGGTGGCCTTTCTCGGGCCTTCAGGCACGTTTTCCGAGACGGCGATGCATCGTCAGTTCGGCACCAGCGTCACCGGCCTGCCCTGCGCGACGTTGGACGAAGTGTTCCGTGCGACCGAGGCCGGCAGCGCCGATGTCGGCATTGTGCCGCTCGAGAACTCGACCGAGGGAGCGGTCAGCCGGACGCTCGACCTGCTGCTCGCGACGCCACTGAAGTTGATGGCGGAACTCTCGTTGACGGTCGATCACAACCTGCTGACGCGCAGTGGCTCGATGGACGGTGTGCAGTGCATCTGCGCGCACTCGCAGGCGCTGGCGCAATGCGCGGGATGGCTGGCGCAGCACTATCCGGCGTTCGAGCGGCGTGCCGTCGCGAGCAACGCCGAAGGCGCGCGCCTGGCGGCCGACGATCCGACGATTGCTGCGATTGCCGGTGATCGCGCGGCGGTCCGGTACCAGCTCAGCGCGGTGGCCACGCACATCCAGGACGACCCGAACAACCGCACGCGCTTCGCCGTGCTTGGGCGGCAGGTCACCCGGCCCTCGGCGCCGCCGGGACGTGACAAGACGTCGCTGATTCTCTCGGTGCCAAACCAGGCGGGCGCGGTCTTCCACATGCTGGAGCCGCTGTCGCGGCATGGCGTCTCGATGACGCGTTTCGAATCGCGACCGGCCCGCGTCGGCACCTGGGAGTACTACTTCTACGTGGACGTTGAAGGGCATCAGGACGATCCGAAGGTCGCAACCGCGCTGGCCGAATTACAGAAGGCCTGTGCGTTCTATAAGTGTCTCGGGTCCTATCCCGCCGAGCGCTGACTGAAGGGGCAGCAATGGCCGCAACGTTGAAGGATCCCGCGTCGGCGCTCGGCACGTTGGAGCATGTGCGCGCGATTGCGCCCTACCAGGCCGGCAAGCCGATCGACGAATTGGCGCGCGAATACGGGCTGGATCCGTCGCGCATCGTCAAGCTCGCCTCGAACGAGAATCCACTGGGCGTGCCGGACTCGGCGAAGAAGGCGATGGCGGCGGCCGTCGAAGACCTCGGCCGCTATCCGGATGCCAACGGTTTCGAGCTGAAAGCCGCGCTGGCAGCGCGTTACGGCGTGCCGATGGACTGGATCACGCTCGGCAACGGCAGCAACGACATCCTCGAGCTGGCGGCCGCCGCGACCCTCACGCCCGGGCGCAGCTGCATCTATGCGCAGCACTCCTTTGCCGTCTACGCGCTGGCCACGCAGGCCCGCGGAGCGCGGCCGATCATTGTTCCGGCGTACAAACTCGGCCACGACCTCGACGCGATGCTGGCGGCGATCGCACCCGACACGGCCCTGATCTACGTCGCCAATCCCAATAACCCGACCGGGACGCACCTGAAGGCCGAGGCAATCGACAGCTTTCTCGCGCGGGTGCCGCCGCGGGTCGTCGTCGTGCTCGATGAGGCCTACAACGAGTACCTGCCGCCGGAATTGCGGGTCGACAGCACCGCCTGGGTGCGGCACTACGCCAACGTGATCGTGTCGCGCACGTTCTCCAAGGCCTTCGGACTGGCCGGGCTTCGCGTGGGCTACGGCCTGGCGCAGCAGGAACTGACGGACCTGATGAATCGCGTGCGCCAGCCTTTCAACGTGAACACGGTGGCGCAGGCCGCCGCCGTGGCGGCGCTGGCCGACGACGCGTTTCTGGCCCGCAGCTATGAGCTCAACCTGCGCGGAATGCAGCAACTGACCGAGGCGTTTGAGGCGCTGGGGCTCGAGTACGTCCCCAGTGTCGGCAATTTCGTGCTGGTGAAGGTGGGGCCGGCCGCGCGTGTCTACCAGGAACTGTTGAAACGTGGCGTTATCGTGCGCCCGGTGGCCAATTACGGCCTTCCGGAGTGGTTGCGCATCACCGTGGGGCTGCCGGAGGAGAACGCCGTGTTCCTGCGGGCGCTGCCGGAAGCGCTCGCTGCGGCGCGCGGATGAAGCTCGCTCTGATCGGTGTCGGACTGATCGGAGGGTCCTTCGCCGCGGCCCTGCGTGCGGCCGGGGCGGTGAGTCAGGTGGCGGGTTTTGACGCCGACGCGGACACCACGAAGACGGCGCTGTCCCGCGGCATCATCGACCGCGCCGCGACCAGCGCCGCCGATGCCGCGAGCGCCGCAGACCTTGTGGTCGTTGCCACGCCCGTCGGCGCCATGCGAGCCACGTTCTCGGAAATTGCAGGCGCCTTGAAGACGTCCGCGGTAGTCAGTGACGTTGGCAGCACCAAGTGCAGCGTGATTGACGATGCCCGCACTGCGCTCGGAGCGGCATTTGCCCGTTTCGTGCCGGCGCATCCGATCGCCGGCGGTGAGCGACCGGGGGTGGAACACGCGGCGGCCGACCTGTTCCGCAACCGCTTGGTGATCACGACATCGATCCCGGCGACTGATCCTTCGGCAATTGCGCTTGTGGAGGAACTCTGGCGGAAGGTCGGCGCTCGCCTCGAGCGCCTGAGTCCAGAGCAGCACGACAAGGTCTTCGCCGCGGTCAGCCACCTGCCACACCTGCTCGCGTTCGCGCTGGTCGAGATGATCGCGCGCGGTCCGGACGCGGAGTGGCGCTTCTCTCACGCCGGGGCCGGGTTCCGTGACTTCACGCGCATCGCCGCCTCGAGCCCCGACATGTGGCGGGACGTCTGCCTGGCCAACCGTGGGCCGCTGGGCGAAGAATTGCGCGCGTATCGCGCGCGCCTGGACCTCCTTCAGGCAGCTGTCGATGCCGGGGACGGCGAGACCCTGCATGCCGTGTTCACGGCAGCAGCAGCCGCCAAACGCGGCAGACGCACCGCGGTTTGACGGTGCTCATCCGGTCGGATTAGCGCATCACACATCCTCAGGTTTGGTCGATCCCTTGAATTCGGCTACTCGGCCTAGCCAATTCGAGCCGAGTCTCGCCCGCTTGCGCGACCGATAGCGCGCCCCCTCCGCTCGTCGTGGGTTCAGTTCCACTGAGCGGTGACTGCGGGCAATGCTTTGCGCCTGTGGATAAGCTTTGTTCACGCATCAAACCGAATCTGCATCCATGCACTCGCGCGGCTTCACGATGATCGAACTGCTGGTCGTGATCACGATCTCTGCGATCCTGGTTGCGACCGCCATTCCGTCGTTCCAGTGGTTTATCGCGCGCAATCGGGCTTCGAATGCCAGTAATGATCTGCTGGCAGCGCTGCAGCTCGCGCGCGCCGAGGCCATCCGCCGCGGCGCTCCCGTTTCGGTCTGCCGCACGCTCAACCCGAACGCCGTGGACTCGAAAAGCGTTCCGAAGCTCGAATGCAGCGGCACGGCCGGTGCGCCCTATGGCGAAAACGACTGGGGCAGCGGCTACATCACCTTTGCCAAGGTTGGCGGCACAACGAACGCCCAGCTGGAGGACAACGACGTCGTGTTGCGCCGCCAGCAGCCGACCCGTGTCGGCGCTCTGCATGCCTTCATTGTGTCCAATCTCGGTGCTGACGAAGTTATCTCGTTTAATGGAAACGGGTTCATGCAGGCGACCCCCGCGATCCCGGGAGCCACACCAACCTTTGCCATCGACTATCGCAAGACCTCGGATACGGGTGTCGAGAACAACATGACCGGTGCGGGCCGTTGCGTGGCCATGGCCGCCGGCACCGGTCGTTCGGCTGCAAAACTTCCTTCGGGTGGGAAATGCTGATCCAGACCACTCCGCTGCCCCGTCCGCAGTCCGTCCGCGGCGTGTCGATGATCGAGATCCTGGTGACGTTGACGATCGTCGCCTTTGGCGTGCTCGGATTGCTTGGGCTGCAGGCACGCACTTTGAGCCACCAGAAGGACTCTGCCGATCGCAAGGCGGCGGCCGAGATGGTGGAGCAGCTGGCCGAGCGCATGCGCGCCAACCACCTTGGCTTCACTTCGGGCGAATATGACCTCGACCTGAAGAACACGGACGCGACGCCGGGCGCTGTAACGACCTGCGCGACCAAGACGGCGTGCACGCTCGAGGAAGTCGCCGCGCGCGATCTCGACCAGTGGGTCATCGAGCTGCGTCGGCGCATTCCGGGGTCGGCTGCCTATCTGGTGTGGGATGCCGCGTTGCCCAACCAACTCTCCGTGTCTGTGGCCTGGGCCGAGCCGCAGTCCAAGGGCGAGGGCGTGGACCCGCTGTGCGCCGCGATTTCGGGCGACATTCCGGCCGACTACCGCTGCTACCAGGCGATGGTGTATCCATGACTCGTACTCAGGCAGACCGACTTCCTCTTGCGCGCTTTGCCGAGCGCGGCCGGACATTGATCGAGCTGGTCATTGCGATGGCCATCAGCCTGGTGATCATCGGCGCGGTCGCCTCGCTGTACTTTTCGTCCAGCAAGGTCTCGCGCATGGCGAGCCAGGTGGGCTCGGTCGAGGAGGGTGCACGGCTCGCCATGTTCTTCATTGGCGACGCGATCAAGCTCGCCGGCTACGGCGAGATCGTCGGATCCGACTGGACCGCCCGCGGACAGACGATGTTCGACGGTGCGCACATCCGCGGGTGCGTCGGCCGGCCGTTCACGGATCCGTTTGCCTCCCCGCCTGACCTGACCTGCGACCTCGGCAAGACAGTCCCGGGCGATGTCCTGTATGTGCGCTTCCAGGCCGGGCCGGAAATTGCGGCGGTCTCCGCGGCCGAGCAGGCGAACCTGACGATGCCGGACTGTGCTGGCGACAGCAACGCTAATCAGGACGAGATGATCGAACTCACTTCTGCACACGTTAAAGCAGGTGTGCAGCGGATGATGGTGACCAACGTATTCGGTCTCAACGCCGCAGGTACGAGCCTGAATTGCCAGGGCAACGGCGGCGGGGGCAATCAGCCGCTCGTGGGTAACGTCAAGCACTTCAAAGTGTTCTTTCGGTTCGATGATGCCGCTTTCGAGGCGGCAAAGTACGGCGTCACCAATGCCGCGCCGCTGGGCGGATCGGTTCGGGATGCCACATTCCTCAACGCGCAGGCGAGCACGGTAACCAATGCCTGGGACTACGTGACCGCCGTCATGGTGTGCATGACAGTGGAGACCGACGAGTTGGGCATCTCGGACGATTCGACCAACACCAAGGCCACGCGTTGTCCGACCACTGAGAAGGAAGCAGAGGAAGGCAAGGGCGACCTGGTCGAAACCACGACGACCGGCAAGGTCCAGCGCACTTACGCCCAGGTCTTCACCGTGCGCTCCCGGGCAACGGCCAGTCCGGCGCTGACGCTGTAAGGAAACAGCATGCCAAACGCATCCTTTTCTCGCCGCCGGACCCCATCGCGCGTTCGCATGATGGGCGTGGTTCTGCCGGTGGTGCTGGTGATTCTGACGGTCCTCACCGCCCTGGTGGTCATGCAGGTGCGGCGTGCGACCGTCGACGAGCGCCTCGCCGGTTACACGCGCGAAGCGATCATGCTCGACACAGCGACACAGACGGTCTTGCGGTGGTGCGAGTGGCGGGTCACGACAGCTCCGCTGGAGACCGTGACCGTGGCATCGGTTCCCGGCAAGGCCGCGTGGCTGGACTCGGACAACTGGAAGGACACGGCGTCGCTGAACTTCACCGGAGTCACTCTGCCCGGCGTGACGGGCGATCCAATCTGCGTAATCGAGGACGCGACCTGTGAACTGGCGCCTCCGATCAGTCCGGATGGAAAGAAGGGAACGCTCTGTAACACCGGGATAGACGACCGGTGGCGCAAGTTTCGGATTACGGCGCGGGTGCAGACCGCGGCGCCGGATCTGCCGGGGGGGGCCAGGACGTTGTATGCGCAGAGTGAGCTGCGCCTTTACACAGACTGAAGGCTGACAGCTAGGTGCGCAGGAGATCAACAATGATTACCAACAATTCCGATCGTCCCTCCAACATTGCGCTGCTGCGCGAGCGACCACTCTGGGCGAAGGCGCTGGCCGTCCTCGTCATCCAGACGCTGGTGCTGCAGCCCGCGACCGTCTTTGCCGCCAGCACGATTTCGCAGAGGCCGATGTTCGCCGTCGGATCCCAGCCCGCGAACGTCATGCTGCTGATGGACGACTCCGCGTCAATGATGTCCTACAAGCTGCAGACGCCTCCCGGACTCACGGAGCCGACCGGCTCGGTCGCCGTCAAGTACTACACGACGACGAAGAACGTCTCCGCCACCAATGAGTTCATGTTGCGGGCGCCGGCGTTCAACCCGCTTTGGTACAACCCGACGATGACTTACCGGCCCTGGAACGACAACAACAAGCCGGCCGCGACAGACAGCTTCCCGAAGGAGACCGAGAACCTGCCGAATGCCGACTACGGCGGTTCGACGAACGTCGCGGACATGGACAAGGTGACGCAGCGGGACATGCGGTTCCGCGGCATTTCGGGCACGGACCGGCAGTGGGTGTCCCAGGCGCGGGGCGCTGTCGGCCAGGGCATCAACACTGCAACCAGCGCCGTATGGTGGGTAGCCGGAATAACTGCGACGAGCAAGTGGGTCTGGAACAGCACGGCATCGCCGACGCGCTGGGAACTGACGCTCTCGACCCCGACTGCCGGACTGGCGGTCTATCCGCCGATCCCGGAAGAGGGTGCGCAGGGTGCTGATCTGTTCACGAATTCCGGCGACCCCGTCTGTACTGTCACTCCACCGTGCATTGAGTGGAACTACAAGTCCGTGCTGGACTTTTGCGCGGAGTGGAACACCAAGGTCGTCAACGACACCTGCAAGACCTACGCGAAGAAGACCGTCAACGACACCTGCACCGAGTACAACAAGAAGACCATCAACACGACCTGCGCCGTCTACAACAAGAAGCCCGGCGGTACCTGCCTCGAGTACAACAAGGACAAGCCGGTCTATGGATCGACCTGTACCGAGTACAACAAGAAGTCGGTGACGGATTTCGATAACTGCACCGCCTGGAACTGGCTGCCCGGCACGATCTGCAATGCGTGGAGCCAGAAGGACGAGACAACCTGCGAACTGGTCGAGGATCCGACGGCCGAGAGCGGATTCAAGCAGGTGTGCACGACGAAGAAAGTCAACGACAAGTGCATCGGCTGGGACGACCCGGTGAAGGGCACCTGCAAGACTTACGGAACCAAGCTGGTCGATGACACCTGCAAGACCTACGAAATCCTCAGTTACGAAGACGGCACCTGCAAGACGTGGGACAGCCTCGTCGACGACCTGACCTCCTGCGCAGTCTGGAACACGGCCGAGGTGGATGACACCTGCAAGACCTGGTCGACGAAGGAGGTCGACGACCTCACGAAGTGTCTTGATTACAACACCAAGACGGTCAACGACACGTGCAAGACGCCGGTCTACAAGGATGTAGAGGACACTTGCAAGACCATTGATCCGGGTTGGACCTGCCCGGCGGACAAGTGGACCTATACCGGCGTGACGATGGTGCCGGCCCGCTATTACAAGTACGAAGGGCCGGACATGACAGCGGCCGAGCGCTCGAAGCCGTCGAACTACCGGTTGGTCGAGATCAACCGCGAGAAGAGCTGGAAGAGCGGGGCTCGCGACAACGCCGATGTTGCCCTTCAGTTCCCGGTCGTCGATCCGATCACCGGCGCCGCGTCATCCCGCACGGACTGCGCCGCCGGCAGCTGGTGCACGTTCGACGAGGAGGCCCAGAACTTCGCGAACTGGTACGCGTATTACCGCAGCAGGCTGTTCACTGCGGTCGCGGTTAGCTCGCAGGCGCTGTCGGACATGAAGGACAACTCGCAGTACCTGCGCATCGGCTTCGGTCGCATCAACAACCAGCGCGGTGCCGCCAAGCCTTGGGATCCGACGAACCTGGCCAATCGCGTGAGCGATCCCCTGCCGACGATTGACGGCGGCACGAACTGGGGCGCGGTGGAGCGCGGCGTGCGGACGTTCGAAATCGGACTGCCGTATCGGCAGGAGGTCTTTGACTGGCTGTTCCAGTTGAACTGGACGGGCTCGACACCAAATCGTGAAGCGCTCTACGGCGTCGGTCGCTACTTCGCGCGCACCGACAATCAGTCGCCGTGGGCGCAGTTCCCGCAGACCGGCGAGAAGCCTGAAGACAATCTCTGGTGCCGGCGCAATTACACGCTGCTGGCGACCGACGGGGAGTGGACCAAGGTCAATCCGGCCGTGGCGAAGAAGCCGCAGCCGCGCATGGAAGACGCCTACTACGCGTCTGAACTGGATCCTGTGCCTGTAGGTGGCGTAACCAGCACTGTGCTGTCGGCGCTCGGCAGCGCGGGTCCGAAGCAGGACGGCGAGGACCCGAAGGTGGGTACGAAATACGGGCCCTACACCTTCGATCCGGCGACCGAAACGTGGTTCGGCGGCGGCAAGTCGAACCAGGGCAATACGCTCTCGGACATCGCGTTCTACTTCTGGAGCCGCGACCTTCGGCCGGAGTTGGCGATGAAGAACGGCCTCAAGCCCGACAGCCGTGATACCGCCTTCTGGCAACACATGTCCACGTACATCGTTGGATACGGGGTTTCCGCGACTGAGGAAGCGGTGGCTCGCGCTGCTATCACCGGCAAGACGGCCATGGCCTGGCCGCAGGTCGGGATGGAGGACTGCCGCATCGTCGACGAAAATGCGGCGGCGGAAAACAAGGCCGTCGGCTGCACGGTGTTCGACGTGGGGGTCACGTATGGCAACCGCATCAACGACACCATGCGTGCGGCGTTGGTGAGCGGCGGAGAGTTCTATGCGGCCGCGGACGCCAACAAGCTGCGTCAGGGCATCCTTGAATCGCTGGCCTCGTTCCTGAAGGATCCGTCGGCCGGTGTTGCGCCGAGCATTTCCAGCTCGTACGTGACGCCGACCGGCATGGTGGTGCAGGCGACGTTCCGCACCGACGTGTGGGACGGCGAGGTCATGGCGTTTGATTCGGTCAAGCTGCTCGGCGCGCTCAAAGCGAAGACCGACCCGATGGCAACGGCGCTGAAGTGGAAGACCAGCTTCCCCGCCTGGGACAAGCGCGCGATCTTCACCTCGACAGCGGTGAACACCGGTGTGCCGTTCCTCTGGGCCAAGATCGACGCGAGTCAACAGGCACTGCTCGGCAAGAGCGAGGTGCTCGATTACATCCGCGGCGATATCTCGAACGAGTTGCGCAGCGCGGATGGCGACGGCAAGAACATCTACCGCAACCGTCGTGACACGATCTTGGGCACGGTCGTCAATTCCAGTCCGCTGTTCTCGAACGACACTTCGTTTGCTTACCAGCTGTCGCCGGCGGCATCCTACTTTGACACATCGGACCAGACGAAGAACGGCGCGCCCTGGTACACGGACTACGTCAGCAAGAAGAAGTCGACCCGCGTGCCGATGATCGCCTTTGGCGCCAACGACGGCATGTTCCACGGGCTGAACGCCAACACCGGAGCGGAAATGTTCGCCTTCGTTCCGCGGGCGACGTACGCGAAGCTGAAGGACGTGGCTGACCCGGGCTATACGCACTTCTACATGGTCGACGGGCCAGTCGTGGAAGGGGATGTCTGGTCAGGCGGCGTCTGGAAAACAATTGCCGTGGGCTCCACGGGTGCCGGGCCGGCGGGCTTGTTTGCCCTGGATGTCACGGAACCGGACAAGTTCGACGAATCCAAGGTTCTGTGGGACATCGTTCCATCTGAAAGCGCGGATGCGGATATCAAGAAGCACCTCGGCAACGTGCTGCAGCCGGGCTATCTGGGCAGTATCCGGTGGGACAAGGACTATCCGAAGCCTGCCACACTGCCCAATGGCGAGTGGGTCTACATCGTCGGCAACGGCTACGAGAGTGTTGAAGAGGACGCGGCACTGCTGATCTTCAACGCGCTGGACGGCTCGCTCATCAAGGCGATTTCGACAGGCGACGACACCGGTAACGGCCTGGGTGCCATCACGCCCGTGTTCGATGGCAATCGCAATGTCATCGGCGTGTACGCCGGCGACCGCAAGGGCAAGGTCTGGAAGTTCGACCTCAGTTCGTCCAACAAGGCGGACTGGAAGGTCGCGAACCATGCCGATGGCGATCCGACGACACCGGCGCCGTTGTTCACGGCCAAGGACTCGACCAACAAGGCCCAGCCGATCACGTCGCCGCCGCGCGTCACGCTGCATCCCCACGGTGGTTTCTGGGTGGCAGTCGGAACCGGCAAGCTGTTCGACATCGGCGATCCGCTCGACAAGAACGTACAGAGCCTGTACGTCTTCCGCGACAACGGTGTCGCTGAAGTCAAGACCGGTAAGGACCTGAATCGGTCGAGCCTGCTGTCGCTGACGCTCGAGGAAGTGACTGTCGGTACCAATTTCTTCCGCAATATCAAGGCCGCGGACTTCACGAAGCTGAAGAGCAACACGCTGCCTGGATTCTTCTTTGACCTGATAGCCGACAAGAAGGCGGCGGACGGCGAGCGGATCATTGCGCCGATGGTCATGGACGCGGGGGTGCTGTCGCTTTCCACGTTCTCACCGACCTCGTCGGGCGACCCGTGCATACCGGGCGGCGTCTCGCAGCTCTGCCGTATCGATCTCGCGGGCGGGTTCACGCAGTCGGGCTTCTCCGGCCAGGGGGCAGACTCGGTCTGTATCCGGGTCGATCCGGGTACGGTCGGTGGGCTGGTTCCGCTCTACGAGGCCGCGGCAGTCTCGGGAACGAGTGTGCACACGATGAGCCAAGCGGAAATCGAGACGATGATGTCCAAGCCGAAGTACAAGCAGGCGAGCGCCACCGATGTCGCCAAGCAGCAGGGGGCGACGGGCACATGCACACACGTTGGCCTGAAGGTCGATGGCACGCTGGCGGGGATCCCGACGCAGTGCTCGGGCGTCATGCCGATCCGTAGCTGGCGGCCGATGCGGTAAGGAGAGCAAGTGCGCAGGATGCGAGGTGGCAAGGGAGTGAACCGTGGGTTCACTCTCATTGAACTGGTGATCGTGACGGTGGTTCTCGGGATCCTCGCCGCCATCGCGATTCCCAGCTACACCGCCTACATCCAGCGCGCGAGCCGCAGCGAGGCACGTGGGCAGATGCTGATGGCAACACAGTGGATGGAGCGGTTCCGCACGCAAAATGGCACCTACGCCGGTGCAGCGCTCCCGGCCGCATTGACGAAATCGCCGTCGACCGGCACGACGAAATACAACATTGCCTTCGCCGCTGGCGAGCCCACCGCTACCACGTTTGCACTGACGGCGACTCCGACCGGTCCAATGACAGGTGACCAGTGCGGCGTACTTACCGTCGATCACACCGGCGCATTGGGGCAGGGCGGCAGCACCAAGGAAATCTGCTGGGATCGCTGAGCCGGAAGCGCCGCGTGGCATCATCGCCGCGTGACTTCCTGGCCCGCCGTCCTGACGATTGATCCGATACATCGCGCCAGCGGCGCGGTGCGCCTGCCCGGTTCTAAGAGCATCTCCAATCGCGTTCTGCTGCTCGCCGCGCTGGCAAGTGGTGAGACGCTGATCGACGGGCTGCTCGAGGCGGACGACACGCGTGTGATGCGCGAGGCGCTGGTGGCGCTTGGCCTGACACTGTCACAGACGGGTGGGAAACTTCGGGTTGGCGGCTGCGCCGGCGGGTTTCTCGTACGCGAAGCCAATCTTTTCCTGGGCAACGCGGGAACCGCCTTTCGTTCGCTCACGGCGGCGCTCGCGTTCAGCGGCGGGCATTACGTGCTCGACGGCGTGCCGCGAATGCGCGAGCGGCCGATCGCGGATCTGGTCGATGCGCTCAACGCTCTTGGAGCCCGCATTACCTATCGGGGCCAGACGGGCTATCCACCGCTGCAGATCGCGCCTGCCACCGAGTTGAACGCCGACCGGGTGTCCGTACGTGGCGACGTCTCGAGCCAGTTCCTGACGGGACTTCTTATGGCAGCGCCGCTGTCGGCGCCGCAACGGGGCCTGGAGATCGCGGTCGATGGCCCGTTGATCTCGCGGCCGTACGTCGATATGACTGTCGCGCTGATGAAGCGCTTCGGCGTTACGGTCGAGCGCCGCGGCGACGCGTTCGTCGTGCCGCGCGCGTCGTACACCTCTCCGGGAAAGATCGTCGTCGAAGGCGACGCCTCGGGCGCTTCGTATTTCCTGGCACTCGGTGC
>Ga0316600_10001055_pt1 | contig 12693 bp, 9 predicted proteins | sample OWC_soil_day5_CT_FD_207652 | JGI IMG/M metagenome (GOLD analysis project Ga0316600, IMG submission 207652) | Wetland soil microbial communities from Old Woman Creek delta, Ohio, United States - OWC_soil_day5_CT | ecosystem: Environmental > Terrestrial > Soil > Wetlands | place: USA: Ohio... | reverse complement strand
GCCCAGGTGGGCATAGGCCAGGTCCGCGTGCGAGTGCGCCGAGGCCGCGGCGCGTGGCATGGGATCCGTCGACAGGTCCGACCAGAAACGGTCAGCGACATACACCGGCTTCAGCCGCGCCTGGGCGGCGGCCGCCCGGCCGACGATGACTTCCTCCTCCGCGAGCAGCGCGATGCCGGGACTCGCCGGAGACAGCGCGTTGCCGCGCGCCGCAAGCACGCCCGCATCGATCAGTTCGATGCCTACGTCGGCCACCTTCAGCGCACCTGCAGGTGCTGCAGCAGTTTCTCGTCCAAGTAGGTCTCGGCCGCGAGGACGAGGCGCTCCTGCAGCAGCTGCAGGTTGTGCAGCAGGAACATCAGCACCAGCGACAGCAGCAGCGCGATGAGCGTCGAGTTGAACGCCACACCGAGTCCCTCCGTCACACCGGAGATGTCGCCGGTCACGGCCTTGTGCGCCTGCGAGAGGGCGTCACCGATGCCGCGCACCGTACCGATGAAGCCGATCGCCGGGATGGCCCAGGCAATGTAGCGCACGAGTGACAACTCGGAATCGAGCCGGTCGGCCTCGCTCTGAAAGACCCCGCGACCCGCCTCGGAGACGTCGTGCACGTTGCGCGTCGCGCCGAAACGCGCCAGGGCAGCGCGCACCGCGCGGGGCACCAGCAGCTGCTGCTGTTGCGGCGGCAGCGCGTCGAGCTGGCGCAGGTACTCGCGGGTATCCTCCGGAAGGATCCGCATACCCTCGGGCACCTGCACGATGTCCCGCTCCAGCAACTCATTTTCCCGGCTCGTGCTGCGCCACTTGTAGCCGATGATGCCCAGCGCCCAGAGCATCAGTATCACCTCGGACTCCTGCTCCCAGTCCTTCATGATCACCCACAGCGAGCGCTGCGGAACGTAGTTGGGGTCGGCCTTGATCGCTGCCGCCTGGGCCACGAGCACGGCCTGTGCATTCGGTCGTACCACGGCCGTGTAGTAGGCATGCACCAGGACAGTGGCGGCCAGCAGCGTAAAGATGCTGAACAGGAATTCGTTCGGATAGTGTTTCTTCATTTTGCTTCCATGGTCTCGGCCGGGCGCCGCTCAGATGTCTACCGGGAAAGATACCGGGAAGTCCGCCCTGACTTCCTCGCTCGGGTCGAAACGCTGCGGGGTCGGGCCGGTGGGGCGCTCATCCGGCGGTGGCGGAGGCAGGGTCTCCTCCTCGTCCGGCGCGTCCTGCGACTCGGCGGCGGGCTTCGGCTCCTCCGCCTTGCTCGCCTCCGGTTGTGGCGCCTCCTGCGCCGGGGCCGGGGGCGGTGCCTGCACGGACCTGGGGGGATCGAGCGCCCAGGCGGCGCCCACGGTGACGAGCCCGGCGACGACCCCCCACGCTGCCCGCTTCATGCGCGCCCCCTCATTCCGCATACCGCGCGATCCGGAAACCCAGGTCGGGCCTGGCCGTCGCGCCGGCATCGCGCCATGCCAGGCGCAGGTCGGACGTACGCCCGGTCAGCCAGCTCGAGCCGCGCAGCACCCAGGTCTCGCCCTGCTCCGGTCCGACCGGATCGGTCACGACCTTGTCCGGGTCGGCCACGTAGATGGAGTAACGGTCCGTCGTCCACTCGGACACGTTGCCGCCGAGGTCGAACAGCCCCAGCGCGTTCGGTGCGAAGCTGCCGACCGGCGCCGATACCCGGAAGCCGTCGTCGTATCCGCTGACGACGACCGGCGTCAGGTAGATCGCCGACTGGTCGGCATAGTTCCCGGAGCGCGCCGGCACCGGCAGCGCGTCGCCCCACGGGTATTTCAGGGCCGCTTCCCGGCCGTTGTAGCGCGCGACGAACTCCCACTCGGCCTCGGTGGGGAGCCGGTAACCCGTTGTCACCGGCTGGGCGAGCTCGAGCCGGCCGCCCTTCTGCACGTAGGCGGGCGGCAGTCCGTCCGTCGCCGACAGCCAGTTGCAGAACGCCGCCGCTTCCTGCCAGCTGATGCGCACCGCCGGCTGCTGGTCGAGGTCGAGCGTCTCCTCGCGGAAGATCCCCGAGGCATGCTCGCCGCGGAACTGGCGGAACTCGCGGTTCGTGACCTCGCGCAGGCCGATGTAGAACGGCCGCCTGAGCTCGACGTTGCGCTGCGCCTCGTTGGAGCGGCGCCCCGGCTCGCGCCGCGGGCTGCCCATCGCGAAGCGTCCGGCGCGCACCAGCCGGAGCTCCTGCCCGATCCTCGTGCGGATCGTGGCCGGGATCTGCGCCAGCCGCGCCTGTTCAGGCGTGGTCAGGCGGTACTCGACGACCTGGGGGAGCCCGGGCTTCGGCGTGACGGTCGCCGCAAACGCGGCGAGCCCCGCCTTGCGCACCTCGATGGAGTGCGGCGCCGAGGGCAGGGACAGCGTCTGGTTGGCGGGACCGCGCGAGGCGCCGTCCACGAACAGCTCCGCGTCCGCCGGCTCGCCGCGCACGGTCACCTCGCCGAGCACGGCCTGCAGCTTCAGCACCAGGCTCGCCCGCTCGCCCGGAGTGACCGCGATGGCGCGCTCCACCAGCTCGTAGCCGGCACGGGCGACCACGACCTCATGGGTCACGCCCGGCGCCAGCGACAGCGTCAGCGGCGAACGCCCGCGGTAGCGGCCGGCGACGCTCACGTCCGCGTCGGCCGGCTCGGTCCTCACGACCAGGGTGCCGTCGGGCAGGCCCAGCTCGACCGGCCCGATCTTCAGCGGTTCGCCGGCCTTGACGGTGATGGGCGTCTCGTAGCGGCGATAGTCCGGGTGCTCGATGGCGAGCACGTACCGGCCGGCGTCGAGCATCGTCTGCAGCGGCGTGGCGCCGAGTTCCTTGCCGTCGACACGCACCGTCGCGCCCGGCGGGATCGACTCCACGGTGACGCCGGCGAAGGCGGGCTCCAGCTTCACCGTGAGCGACTGCTCCTCGCCGCCGCCGGCCACCTCGAGCGTGGTCCTGTAGTCCTCGTGGCGCGGCGCCTTGACCAGCAGCTCCCGCGTGCCTGCCGCCACCTCGTGTCGGCCCGGCACCGGGCCGACGTCCCGTCCGTCCACGACCAGCGTCGCCGCGATGCCGCCGGTGTCGACGTCGAGCACTCCGGGAAGCCGCTCGAGCGGAACGACGACCTGCTGGTCGCCGTCCCGCGTCACGGTGTACTCGACCCTCCCGGGCCTGTAGCCGGCGGCGGTCACCTCGACGAAGTACCGTCCCGGCAGGACGAGCTGGCGGCCGCCGATGCGCAGGTCGAAGGCCGTGCCGATGAACTCGACGCTGTCCGGCTGCGTCTCGGGCGTCGTGCGGACGGTGACCGCGACCGAGGCGAGGAGCAGCGCCAGCGCGCCGAGCACGAGGACGCCGCCCGCGATGGCGGCCACGCGGCCCCAGGACGGACCGCGACGGCGCGCGGCAGGCCGGCCGCTCGGCGGCCGGTAGGGAACGATCTCGATGGGGATGCTGTCGCCGGCGCCCGCCGCCGATTCGAGTGGCTGGCCTTCGAGCAGCGGCGGCAGGGTGACGTTACGGACCGCCTCGTGCTCCACCACGATCGAGCGGCCGTCGTCACCCGCCTCGATGCGGATGACAGCCACGCCGAGGTCGAGGACGCTGCCCGCCTCGAGCCAGCCCGAGGCCCTGAGCGGCACGCCGTCGAGCCGCAGCGCCGCATCCGGCGCCGGCTCGACGAACAGCCTCCCGCCGCGCTCGCCGAGGGTAGCGACCACCTCGCCCGGCCGCGAGCCGGGCAACACGATCGCGCTGCCGGGACCGCCGACGGTCAGCGGCAGCTCGCCAGGCTGCAGCGGCCGTTCACCGAGCGGATCGACGAGTCGCAGCTGGCTCAAATCGGTTCCTCGCAACGCACGACGACGGGACCCGGCGTGGTGCCCGGCGCGATCTCGAGTTCGCGGCGCACGTCGCGGTACCCGCGCCGGGTGCCCACGACGGCATACCGCCCTGGCAGCAGTTCGACCTCGCGTCGCTCGAACGCGCCCATGGGCCCCACGCGATATATCACGACGTCGGTCACGCCGTCCGACTGGAGCAGGACCCTCACCGGCGTCTCGGCCGCATCGACCAGCGCCGACAATTGCGCCGCGCGCCGGGTCAGTTCCGCCTTGGGCGGTGCCGCGTCCGCCGCGGCCGCGACGGCGCTGCGCGCGCTCGCGCGGCCGGCCGGCGTCCAGAGTTTCTGCGGCTGGAGGATGAACGCGTCGATGCGCTCATCGAGCTGCTGCCGCGGCACGGCGCGCTCCAGGCCGGCCCGGGCCGGTTCCAGGGTCGGCTCGAGGGCGAGTGCGTCGGACCAGGCCCGCCGGGCCTCGTCCCACTTCTCCGCCTGCTCCGCGGCCAGCGCCTGCCCGGTGAGCGCCTGCAGGCCGCGGGCGCGCTGGTCTCGCGTCAGCTCGTCGAGCGCGTCCTGCGCCTCGCGCGAGCCGGGGCGCATCGCCAGCGCCTGCTCGAAGGCCGATCGCGCCTCGGCCGTACGACCGTCGGCCATTGCGGCCATCCCGCGGGACATCACCGCCGCGAAGGCCTCGCCGGCCTGCTCGGCCTGGATCCGCGCGATGGCCTGCTGCGCGCCCGGCGCCTCGTCGTCGATGGACAGCGCCTTGCGGTAACCGGCGAGCGCCGGCCCGGGCCGCCCGGCCTGCTCGTCGCGTGCCGCCGCGTCGAGGATCGCGAAGACCTCGTCGATGCGCGACACGCGCTGCAGCCCGCGTTGTGCTTGTGCGTTGCCCGGCTCGATCGTCAAGGCCAGCCGGTAAGCGCGGGTGGCGGCATCGGCCTGGCCACGCCCGAGCGCGGCGCCGCCCTCGGCCAGCGCCGCGGCCAGCGCCGCGGGACGACTGGCCTCGATGTCGGCCAGCGCCGAGGTCGCCGCTTCCCAGGCGTTGCGGGCCGCGACGTAGTCCTGCAGGTCGTAGCTGCGCGCGGCATCGGCCCCCCGGGCGCGCGCTGCGGCCAGGGGACCGGTCGCCCACACGGCCGCGGCCTGGCCCTCGACGGTGGCCAGCCTGCCGGCGAACGCGCTGCGGGCGGCCTCCGCCGCCACGCGCGCCTGCTCGCGCTCCTCCGACTGCTGTTGCGCGAGGCGCGCCTTCTCCGCACCGGCGAGCGCAGCGGCCGTGGCGACCGCTCCGTTGTCGCCGGCGTGCTCGGCCATCCGCTGCGGCAGCCACAGGAAGACGGCCGCCAGCGCCGCCGCCGCCGCGACTGCGAGAGCCACCCCGATGCCCCACCGCCGCCCCTGACGCGGCGCAACGCGCGGCGCGTCCCTCGGCGGCGGCGACGGCGCGACCGGCATCGGGGCGATCCCGGCCTCCTCTGGCTCGGCCAGCGCCGCGGCGAGCTCGCGCCTGACCTCCTCCATGTCGGCGGGACGTGCCTCCGGCGACTTGGACAGCAGCCGGAGGGCCAGCTGCCGCGCGCGCTCCGGCGCCGGGAGGCGTGGCACGAGCGGCGGCACCGGTTCGTGCAGCACACGATCGCTGGTGACATCCGGGTAATACGGCGGATAGCCCGACAGCAGCTCGTAAAGCATCGCGCCGAAGGCGTACAGGTCGTCCGCCGGACTCGCCGGCTCACCGCGCAGCTGTTGCGGGCTCATGTTGTACGGCGAGCCGCCGGACGCCGTGGCGCCGGCCAGGACGGCCAGGCCGAAATCGGCGAGCCGCGCCCGGCCGGCGTCGTCGAGCAGGACGTTCGAGCATTTCAGGTCGCGATGCACGAAGCCGCGCGCGTGGGCCGCGGAGAGCGCCTCCGCGACCTGTTCCAGCAACCGGCCGAACACCGCGAAGGAGCGCCCGCGGAACTGGCCGAGGTCGCCGCCGGACTGGTAGGCCATCTCGACCAGGACCAGCCCTTCGGCTTCGTGGACACCGAGCAGCTCGACGGCCTGGCCGGGATCGAGCCGCGCGGCAAGGTCGAGCTCGGTTTGCAGGCGGGCGCGCGCGCCCGGCGCCGCGAACAGCGACCGGTCAAGCAGCTTGAGCGCCACGCGGCGCTCGAGCTCGCGGTCTTCCGCGAGCCACACCTGCGAGTTGCCGCCTTCCGCGATCCGGCGCAGCAACACGAATCGCGCGCCGAGCTCGAGCCCGGGCGTGAGGTTCTTCATCTGGGACAATCAGCCGGCGCCGGGACCCGCGGCGGCCGGGGACCTGTCGGCCACCGGGGCGCCGGGCATCAGCCCGGTGTCCTCGACGTAGAGCTCGTGCAGCAGGCGGCGCCACTCGGCGTACTGCTGTTCCGCGGTGCCGGTGAGCCGGAGCGTGCGGCCCTCGACGTCGACCACGAGCGGCGCAGCCTCGTTCTCGAAGGAGTTCGACAGCTCCTTGAGCACGTCGGTGTGCATCTTGGACTCCTCGCGCTTCTTCAGGCCGCTCATCACCGCCATCGTCCCGCCGGCCGCGGCGCCGTAGCGTGCCGCGTCCACGACGCGCGCGCAGTCGCTGTTGCCGCAGCTGTCGGGAACCAGGACCGCGGCCGCCACCGCGAGGGCGCCAAGCGCGATGCGCGTGCGCGCCTGCGCCTTGGCCTTCTCCTCCGCCACGATCTCGTCGTAGGTGTAGCGGCGCCAGTTCGAGTAGGGCTCGTCCATGCGCTCGCTGAACGAGGCATAGCCGTCGCTCACCGTGTCGACGAAGTTGGCGTCGCGCTCGCGGATCGCCTCGACCCGCTGCAGCAGCGGGTCGTTGTCGGCCGGAAGCCGGGTCACCTTGTACTGGCCGTTCTTGGGGTCCTTCACGAGGTATTCGCCGAAGGCCGTCGGCGCGAACTCGCTGGCGAAGCGCAACTCGGCCACCCGCTGGATCTCGGCGAACTGCGCCTCGGTCAGCGCGCGACGCGCGGCGAGCAGGTCGTTCGCAATGGTGACGTAGACGTTCTCGAACGGGTCGCGGCCCAGGTTGCCGCCCTCGCGATACGAGCGTGTGTCCGCGGCGCCTTCGTATTCCTTGTCGAGCCAGACGCGGCCGGTGGCGTCCACCGCCTTGATGGCCAGCTTCAGTTCCGTGCCGTTCGACTCGAGGATGCGCCCGTCGACGACCAGGTCGGCCGAGTCCACGAGCGACGGCACGACGCGCACCGCGCCCCACTGCGCGGTGCCTTCGAGCGTGTCGCGCAGCTGGGACGGCATGTACCGTGCCTCGGCGCGGCGAATCTCGGGGTAGACCCGCTTTTCATCGGCGAGGTCCGGGTTCTCCTCGACTTCCTTCGGGATGCCGGGATCGAACACGTGGATGCCGACGTCGAGCAGGCGTTCCTCGGGAACCTCCTCCGTCGCCTGCACGGCCTGGAGCTGGGGCAACGGCCGGGTTTCCTTGACCACGCAGCCGGCCGTCAGCCCGGCGAGGATGACCAGCAGCAGCGAATGAGCGAGTGTCCCTTTCATGGTCCTGCGTCCCGGTGCCCCGTCACTGGCCCTTCTTGTACTTCCGGTACTCGTCCCAGAGCGCCTTGCGAAGCTCCGGATCGGTCTCCTTCATCGCCGCCTCGCGGATCTGGCGGGCCACGACGTCGTCGTCGCTGCCGTCGGGAATGTCCGCGGGAACCGCACCCGGCCCGGACCCGCTCGCGCCACCACCGCCGGCGCCACCCTGCGAGCCGCCCTGGCGCCCGGCAGCCTGCTCGCCACCCTCGCTACCCGCGGTGCCCACCGATTCCAGGCCGCCGCGCGCAGCCGGCCCTTCGCCGCCTTCGCCGCTGCCGTCCTGCCCCTTGCCGCCCTGGCCCTGGCCGTCAGCTTCGTCACCACCACCGCCCGCCGCTTCACTGCCCTGCGCCTGTTGCGCAGCCCGCTCGCGGGCAATCTGCTCCTGGGTCGCGCGGACCGCTGAGTCGAAGGCACCGAAGGTTTCGTCCAGGCGGCGGTCGATGGCTACGCGCCGATCCTCGCCGCCCGGCACGCTCGGCCCGGAACCCGCGCCGCCCGTCGGCGAGCCGCTCGCGCCACCCGCCGTGCCGCCCGCACCACCGGCCGGACCCGGTTCCCCCGGGGACCCGGCCGCCGGAGACCCACCGCCCTGGCCGGCGTCCCCCGCCTCGCCAGAGGACCCCGCAGCGGGAGCCCCGCCGCCCTGGCTGGCATCTCCCGCGTCACCGGACGACCCCGCAGCCGGGGACCCGCCACCCTGACTGGCATCCGCCGCTTCACCAGGCTGGCCGGCGGCCGTCGTTTCACCGTCCGTTGCGCCCTGCTGCGACGAAGGCTCGTCGCCGCCCTGGCCGCCGCCCTCGCCAATCGGTGCGAACGGATCGTCGGGTGCTTGTCCGCCACCGGCCCCTGGCCGGGCATACGGATTTTCGTCGCCTGCAGTGCCTGCGTCGGGCGCACCGCCGGCCTCCCCGCCGCCTCCTGCGGCCTCCATGCCGGCCGTCGCGCCCTCCGCTGCCGCGGACCCGCCGGCGGCCTGGCTGGCGTCGCCGGACGCGCCGCCCTGCTGCTCGCCGGGGGCGCCACCGGTCTCGCCCCCCTCCGTCTGGTCGCCCCCACCGGCCTGGCCGCTGCCGGCTGGGCCCGCCTCCTGGCCGGTCCCCGGGTTGCCGCCGGCCGACTGGCTGCCGTCACCGGCCGGGCCCTGGGTCGAGCCAGGCTGTCCGGAACTGCCCTGGCTCTCGGCGCCCGAGGGGGCCTGGCTGCCGGGCTGCCCACCGCTGGTGCCCTGCTGGGGCATGCCCGAGGGGCTACCGCTGGGGCTCGACGGCGACGAAGGGGAACTGGATGAGGATCCGCCGCTCGAGGGTGAGGGCATGCCGCCCGAGGTGCTGGGGGATCCCGGGCTGCCGCCGGAAGGAGAACTCGGCACCGGCATGCTGGGGGAACTGGGCTGCGTCATGACGGACGGCGTCAGGCAGCCGGTCAGCAGCACCGCCCCGCCGAGGGTGGCGATCGCCGTGCGCAACGTGACCTGGACCTTCATCTGATGCCTCCCCGCCATGGCGTCAGCGAACCCATTCCCTGGCAAAACACCGGGCCGCTACCTCATGTAGACGTTGCCGTGGAGCCGAGGTTCCGCCTCGAAAAGGGTCAGGTGCCGGCCGCCACGACGCTGGCGTCCTGCCCGTGGAGGAAGGCGCCGAGCTGCTCGGCAAGGCGGTCACAGGCGGTGCCCTGGACGCGGGCGATGAATGGCAGGGGCACGATCGCCCCCACCAGGGCCGACGTCCCGATGACGTTGGTCGAAACGGACCCGGCCGACTTGGCTTCCTGGAGGTCCCAGACGATGGCGTCGTAGTCGGACTCCTTTTCCCACCAGCCGAAACCGATGCACCCCCCGCCGCCCGGACCTATGGCGCAACTGATGCTGCCGCCGCTGTCGGTCTGGCGGGTCAGGCCATCCACCCAGATGATGTAACGAACGCCGTTCTCCTCGATCCGTTGACGCACCGCCGGCCTGGCCAGCAACTGCGCCACGCCCTCCGGGCGCTGCGGGGCGGTCGAAGGTTCGAACCACGGGAACATGCTGTCCTGGAAGTCGTTGTTGGGCTGGACGCGGATGCCGGCGCGGCCCGAGATCTTGTTGCCGACGCAGTCCATGAAGTCGTCTTCCGCGGACGTGCCCTCGACATGCGGCTTGGCGAGCAGCACGACCGCCTCGTCAGCCCCGATCTGGGTCGCGAGGCTGCGGCTTTCCTCGAGCTGCGCGGTCATGCACCCGGACAGCAGGACGAGGGGCGCAAGCGCCGTGACGACCCGCACCAGGTCATCGCGGGCCGCTGATCCTGACATCGACGCCATGGGAGGTCTCCTGGGCGGAATTCCCGGTCAACGGGAGAACGACAATCCACCACGAAATATACGCCCGTTGGATCGCCGTCAAGCGAGCGTGTTTCACCACAACGCGAGTTGACCGCCTGCCGGCTGCGGGGCCCGAAAGCGCGACGTGTCGAGCGGCGGCCAGTGCCCTTCCGGGAGGCCGGCCCGGCGGCGGGCGGTCGCGAGGCGGGCCCGCAGCAGCTCCGCCCAGGGCCCGGAACCGCGCATGCGCGACCCGAAACGCGGATCATTGTCGCGCCCGCCACGGAGTTCGTGAATCCGGGTGCGCACCCGCTCCACCCGATCCGGGAAATGGGTCCCGAGCCACTCATAGAACAGGTCCCGGACTTCCCGCGGCAGCCTCAGCAGGATGTAGTCCACGGACCCGGCGCCCGCCTGCGCGGCCGCCTCGACGACGGCCTCGAGCTCGTGGTCGTTGATCGCGGGAATGACCGGCGCGTACATCACGCCGACCGGCACCCCGGCGCGCGCGAGCCCGCGGACGGCGGCGAGCCTCGCGCGCGGCGAGGCGGTGCGCGGTTCCATGCGCCGCTTGAGGTCGTCGTCGAGCGTGGTGACGCTCAGGAACACGCGGGCAAGGTTCCTGCGCGCGAGCTCGGCAAGCAGGTCGAGGTCGCGCAGCACGAGGGCCGACTTGGTCACGATGCTCACCGGGTGGTCGCACTCGAGCATCAGCTCCAGGATCCCGCGCGTCACGCGGTAGCGGCGCTCGATCGGCTGGTAAGGGTCGGTATTGGTGCCGAGCGCGATCGGTGAGCAGCGATAACGCGGGCGGGCGATTTCCTCGCGCAGGCGTGCCGCCGCGTCCTGTTTGAAGAACAGCCGCGTCTCGAAGTCGAGCCCGGGCGACAGGTTGACGTAGGCGTGGGCAGGGCGCGCGAAGCAGTACACGCAGCCGTGCTCGCAACCCCGGTACGGATTGATGGACTGCTCGAAGGGAATGTCCGGGGAGTCGTTGCGCGTGATGACGGACCGGGCGGGCTCGGGCAGCACCGTCGTCTCGAGCGGCGGCAGCGGCTCGTCGAGGATGCCCCAGCCGTCGTCCTCGGCCACTGCGTGGCGGCCCTCGAACCGGCTTGCAGGGTTCGACAGTGCACCGCGGCCTGACCGTGGTGCCGGGATCCGGTTGTTCATGCCTGTATAAATATACAGGCAGGGTTCGCCGGTCAATGACGGTCCGCGGGCCGGGGCCCGGGCCGGCGGTGCGTCAGGCCCGCGGCGGCCCGAACCGGTCGAGCCGACGCAGCTCCGGGAACCATCGCGCCCAGAGGCCGGCGATCACGACGCTCGCCACGCCACCCACGACCACGGCCGGACGCAGGCCCCACCACGCGGCCGTGACGCCCGACTCGAACTCGCCCAGCTCGTTCGACGCGCCGATGAACACCGCGCTCACCGCGCTCACCCGGCCGCGGATCTCGTCGGGCGTCTCGAGCTGCACCAGCAGGTGCCGGATGTACACGCTGACCATGTCGGCCGCGCCGAGGATCGCGAGCGCGGCCAGCGAGAGCAGGAAACTGGTCGAGATGCCGAACACCACGGTCGCGAGGCCGAACAGCGCCACGCCCCACAGCATCGCGGGCCCGACGCGCTCGGTCAGCGGTCGCCATGCGAGCACGAGCGCGACGACTGCCGCGCCGACACCGGGTGCTGCGCGCAGCAGCCCGAGGCCGTCGGGGCCGACCTGCAGGATGTCGCTCGCATAGGCCGGCAGCAGCGCCGTGGCGCCGCCGAACAGCACGGCAAACAGGTCGAGGGAGATCGCGCCCAGTATCGTGCGGCGGCGGAACACGAACCGCAGCCCCTCGAGCAGCGAGTCGAGGCCGATCGACTCGGCCGATCTCCGCGGGGCCGGCGCCTTGACGCCGAACATCAGGATCACGGCCAGCGCGAGCAGCGCCGCGACGCTGCCGTAGACGACCGGCGCGCCGGCCAGGTAGACGAGCCCGCCGATCGCCGGCCCCGCGATGGTCGAGAGCTGCCAGGTCGTCGAGTTCACCGCGACCGCGCGGCCGAACAGCGCCGGCGGCACGAGGTTCGGCAGCAGCGCCTGGCCCGTCGGCATGGCGAAGGCCCGCGCCACCCCGAACAGCACCATCACGGCGAACACCGGCCACACGACCGATAGCCCCGACAGGGAGAACGCCAGCAGCAACAGCGCGCAGACGAGCTCGAGACCGTAGCAGGCGGAGAGCAGCTTCTGCCGCACGTGCTGGTCGGCGAAGTGGCCTGCGGGCAGGACCAGCAGCACGAACGGCAGGAACTGGGAAAGGCCGATCAGGCCGAGGTCGAGCGGGTCGCGCGTGATCTCGTAGACCTGCCAGCCGACGGCGACGGTCTGCATCTGCACCGCCACGGAGGTCGCCAGGCGCGCCGTGAGGAAGCGCATGAAGCCGGCGTGCGCCAGGAGCGCGCGCAGTTCGTCGCGCCCGGGCGGGTCAGGCTGGGGGGAAGAGGTGGCGATGCGTTCAGGCCTCGAGGAGGATGCGCAGCATCCGGCGGAGCGGCTCTGCCGCGCCCCACAGCAGCTGGTCGCCGACCGTGAACGCAGACAGGTACTCGCCGCCCATGGCGAGCTTGCGCAGGCGGCCCACGGGCACCGCGAGCGTCCCGGTCACGGCCGCGGGCGTCAGCCGCGCGAGCGATGCCTCGCGCTCGTTCGGCACGACCTCGACCCAGTCGTTCGCGCCGGCGAGAAGGGCTTCCACCTCTGCGAGCGGCAGGTCGCGTGTCAGCTTGATCGTCAGTGCCTGGCTGTGGCAGCGCATGGAGCCGATGCGGACGCACAGCCCGTCGATCGGAATCGGCTGGTCGCTGCGGCCGAGGATCTTGTTGCCCTCGGCGCCGCCCTTCCACTCCTCGCGGCTGGTCCCGTTGCCGAGGTCCTTGTCGATCCAGGGCAGCAGGCTGCCGGCGAGCGGGTGGCCGAAGTGCT
>Ga0316600_10001054_pt1 | contig 12696 bp, 18 predicted proteins | sample OWC_soil_day5_CT_FD_207652 | JGI IMG/M metagenome (GOLD analysis project Ga0316600, IMG submission 207652) | Wetland soil microbial communities from Old Woman Creek delta, Ohio, United States - OWC_soil_day5_CT | ecosystem: Environmental > Terrestrial > Soil > Wetlands | place: USA: Ohio... | reverse complement strand
TAATTAAATTAATCATATCATCACCACCCCTTATGAGGTTATGATTGATATCCTGCCACTAGAACAATATTGGTAGAGTTCATTATTTAACAGTAAAAAATGCAAATAAATCTTTTACTTTTTCAACTAAGATGTTAAAAAAAGATTTTCTCTCACTATTTTCATCTGCCAGTAAATCGACACTAGCAATCTCCGTATTCTGATATAGCATTCTAACCACACCAATTTTTTGACCTTTTACCACAGGTGCTTCTACCTTATTAGGAGCATCAATTACAGTGCTAAATTCCTCTTTATCATTTCCAGATATAGGCACTACTAAATTGGTACTAGTTATCAATCTAATTACTTCAGATTTACCATTTACGACTCGAATGGTTTTTAATATGTCAGCTTGATTAAATATAATTTCTGGTTTTACCTGGGTAAAGCCAAAATCCAAAAGTGCTATAGAATCATCCCACATCGTTTCACTATCTAGAACTACAGCAATTAACTGCATATCATTACGCTTAGCACCTGATACCAAACAACGACCAGCCGCATCAGTATAACCAGTTTTTACCCCGTTGCCCCCCTCAGAAAGCCATAGCATTCGATTTTCATTATATAAATCACGATCATAATCTTTACCTGCCCATGGAATAATCTTATGCTTGGTACTGATAATTTCCGTGAATTTGGGATTTTTATAGCCATAAGCCGCAATACGTGCCAAATCGTGAGCTGTTGTAAAATGATTTGGATCAGGTAAACCGCTAGAATTGGTAAAGTTAGTATCCTTAGCGCCGATAGCATGTGCTTTCTGCGTCATTAATTTTGCAAAATTTTCAACAGACCCTGAAATATGTTCAGCAACAGCCACAGTAGCATCGTTACCTGAAATAAGCATTATCCCGTATAATAAGTCAATCATTTTTAATTTTTCGCCTTGTGTTAACCATAAAGTTGACCCCTCAGTACTAGCAGCATTTTTGCTAGCTGTTACCAACTCATCAAGATTACCATGCTCTAGAGCGACAATCAAGCTCATCATTTTAGTAGTGCTGGCAGGATAACGTTGTTCTTCAGCATTTTTACTATATAAAACTTTGCCTGTCGCTGCATCAATGACAATGGCCGCTTTGGCTGTGATATTAGGAGGATTTGGTGCTGCAACTGCTACATTTGTAATAACCAATGATACAAATAGCAAAATTTTGATAAACAATCCTCTTTTATTCATGGTAAAATATTCCTTTCTCAATATCTAGTTTCAAAAAGACTCTTACTATTATAGCTATATTTTGCTCACTCGTCAAAATTAAGATGCATTATTACTAATTTTAGGGGAAACAATATTAGCGATCCCTAATACAAAGTATCCTAAGGAGGTGAAAGCATGACGCAATTAGATGTGAAATCAGCTTTACGTAATACCCTAACACACAAACAAGAATTAGTCCGAGACTATCAAACTTTTGCTTCGCAAATTGATGATAGTGATGTCTCTAAAATGTATAGTCACTTTGCAGAAGCAGAAGGATTACATGCTACTCAAATCAAGAAAAAGTTAGAGCAATTACGTTAATATTACATTAAATCATATGTAAAAAAACCGCACTTTATGTGCGGTTTTTTTACTAATCATAAAATATATTTTTTCAATGTTTACCTAGGCAATAGACATTCAAATCTACTCGCCCTGAGTTTCAGCAGTTTTCGCTAATTCATCAAACTCATCTGATTTTTTACCATCTAACATCTCTTGAATAGTACTGAGCACTTTAGGTACTAAATCAATAATTCTTTCATGAACTAGATTTCCTTCTACTGGCATAAAGCGAACACCATTAGCCGGTGAGCAAACTAAAAAACCTACCGGCTTAACGCTTACCCCTGCGCCGCTCCCACCACCAAAGGAATTAGCTGTTAGTGACTGCTCTTCCTCTGGTTCAAAATTTGCCCCACCAGCTGCAAAACCAAAAGATACTCGCGAAATTGGTATTATGACAGTACCATCTGGAGTTTCCACTGCATCACCAACAATGGTATTAACATCTACCATATCTTTAATACTTTCCATGGCGGTTTTCATTAAACCTTGAATTGGATGTTCAGCCACGACTCATTACCCCTTTATCGTTTAATGTTATAAAAAATTCTCACTGCATTTATAACATTACCAAGTCTTATACTGAATATACACTGAAAATCCACCTTAAAACTATTACAACCAAATATAGGATTTACATTAACAATAGGTTTCTTAGTAACAATAACATGGTTTTCCAATCTAGTTATCATTAATGCTTTGACAGCCCACAACATACCAGTTACCATGCCTGTTATCGCTGCATCTTCTGCTCCATAAATGGTTTTCCATTGTAGCTGTTCACAATGCAAAGACTTAATACTTTTGTTCATCACGTGACAATATAAACGTGTATAATAGCGAACTAGCCTAACAACACGCATTAGCTTTCTAGGATGCAATATAGTTTTTTTTATAAATCTTTGTTCACGCTTAATATGGGTTTCATCATGTCTTTGACCAGTTTCTATTTTAGACTTAAGCCAATATGAGTTCTTGATATCACCAATTTCAATAATTGGCACTTGCATACTATATGCCAAGAATCTCCTGAAAATATAAACCTCTACTTCAATAAAATCATTAGAACCATCACGTTGATACTTTAGCTTTATATAAACTTTAATATAAAAAAGCAGGCAAGTTATTACTATGTTTGCCAATGTAATGATAAGCCAAATTTCCATGCTACTTCACCTCACTCCTTATATTCTTTCACACTCTCCCTTATTGTTAACCTAATTATATTTATATATGTAAAAAACAGCCCCTCAGGGCTGTTTTTTAGGTCATCAGAAAGTATAAGTTTTAGAACTAGTGAATAACGATTACCGTTTCTCTTAGGGCAATAATTCGACTAGTGGCGGTAAATCCTGTAAGCCATTCAAGCCAAATGATTTCAGAAACTCATCAGTAGTTCCATATAAAATGGGGCGGCCAATTGCTTCTTTACGACCAATTTCTTTAATCATTTGACGTTCAAGTAACTTAGCAAGTACTTTATCAACTTTTACACCGCGAATATTTTCTATTTCTTGTTTAGTAATTGGTTGCTTAAATGCAACAATCGACAACGTTTCCATTGCGGCTAAAGATAATTTCGGGTCTTGAACTTGCGCCAATTTTTTCACAACAGTTGACAATTCAGGTTTAGTACACAATTGATAACCAGCAGCAACTTTGACAATTGTAAGCCCTCGAATATCATCAGCCATCTCTAAAATAAGCTGGTCAATTAATAACTCAACATGTTCTTGTGGAACTTCTATAATTTGTGCAATTTTTTTGGCATCAATAGGGTTGCCACTCGCAAACAGCAAAGCCTCTATATGCGCTTTAAATTTGAAATAAAACATTTAAGTATCTCACTCTTTCAACGTAATATAGATAGGCCCGAAACTTTTTTGTTGACTAATTATCACACGTTGCAATTTTATTAACTCTAACATAGCTAAAAAAGTTACTATTACCTCTGATCTTGTCCCGGTTCTAATAACAGCCTGACCAAATTCTATTTTACCCTTATGCTTGTACAATAAATGAATAATATCATATATTTTATCTTGCACACTAAACTCTTCCCGGGCGACTAATTCATACTCATCAATACTACTTTCCCATACTGCAGCAAAAGCTGCTAATAAATCATCAAGTTTTAGCCCCACAGGCAGCGGAATTTCTAGCCCGAAATCCTGTGGTAAACGAGTAAAAAACTGTTCCCGTTGCCGCATCATATCTTCCATTACAGTAGACATTTGTTTAAATTTACGATACTCCAGAAGTCTATCAACTAGTTCTTGCCGCGGGTCGCCTTCATCATCAATCTCCTCAACAATTTTAGGTAACTTAGGTAACAACATACGTGACTTTATTTGCAGTAACGTTGCTGCCATCAGTAGAAATTCACTGGCAATATCAATATTAAATTCTTCAAGTGCCTGAAGATATTCTAAGTACTGCTCTGTTACTACTGCAATAGGAATATCATAAATATCTAACTGATTTTTTTCTAATAGATGCATTAATAAGGCCATGGGACCTTCAAAAAATTCCAGCTTTATTTTATAATCTGACATACACTAAGCAAGATGCATAGCCTGACGAACTTCTTCCATTGTTTGGGCAGCAACCTTTCTCGCCCGCTCAGCACCATAAACTAAGATTTCTTTAACCCGCCCCGGATTTGCTTCCAACTCTCTACGGCGCACATGCATATCAGCCAAATTAGTAACCATTGTCTCAGCCAAGCATTTTTTACAATCTACGCAACCTATTGATCCCTGACGACAAGACTGAGCAATTTCAACAGACTGCTCCCCACTAAAAATCTTGTGAAAAGTATACACGGTACATACATCGGGATTACCTAGATCAGTCCTTTTTACCCTACTGGGATCTGTTATCATTAGTTTGACCCGACTTCTCATTTCATCAGGGCTCGCAGCAAAAGGTATCTCATTTCCATATGATTTACTCATCTTCCGACCATCAATACCAGGTAAGACCGACGATTTGCTCAGACTCGGCTTTGGCTCAGGGAAGACAGGTTGGTACAAATTGTTAAATCTCCGCACTATTTCTCGTGACAATTCTAAATGTGGTATCTGATCTTCGCCCACGGGGATAATGTCAGCCTTATACAAAAGTATATCTGCAGTCATTAAAACTGGATACCCCAAAAAACCATAGGTATTAATATCTTTACCTTGAATTCCTAGTTGTTGAAGCTTATCTTTATATGTTGGTACCCTCTCAAGCCATGATAGAGGAGTGATCATTGATAATAATAAATGCAGTTCCGCGTGTTCCTTAACATGTGATTGTACGAAAATAACATTCCGTTCCGGATCTAGTCCAGCACTGAGCCAATCGATTGCCATGTCATGAATACGTTCTGGTATTTTGCTGGTATCCTCATAAGAAGAAGTCAAAGCATGCAAATCTACGATACTAAAAAAACATTCATATTCATGTTGTAGTTTCACCCAATTTTCCAGCGCCCCCATATAGTTTCCTAGATGAAATCGCCCAGACGGCTGCATACCGCTAAAAATACGACCTTTATTCATTTTACTTTTCTCCTTTTTAAAGAATTATCATCACAATTTGATTAATTATAAAACTCAAAGCATTATAAAAAGGCGTTATAATAATATTAATCACATTAAGATAAACCAAGGCCAATAAAATAAATGGCGCATAGGGTTCAATTTTCTCAAATATATTAGCTTGACGTCCTGGCAATAAATTTACTAACACCTTTGATCCATCAAGAGGTGGCAAGGGAATCAAATTAAATACTGCAAAAATTATATTATAACTATATGTAAATTTCAGTACTGTATCCACGTTGCCGGACAATAATTGCAACTTAGCTAAGATTCCATAGGTTATTGCAACAAGAAATGCCATAATTATATTTGCCCCAGGTCCTGCCAAAGAAACTAATATTGTACCTTTTCGCCAATCTTTAAAATTATTGGGGTTTATCGGTACAGGCTTAGCCCAACCAAATTTGAATAGCCATAACATAATAAGCCCAAATGGATCAAGATGGGCAATAGGATTTAAGGTCAACCTCCCCATAATTTTTGGAGTATCATCCCCCATCCATACTGCTACTCGAGCATGAGCATATTCATGAATAGTTAATGCAATAAGCAATGCTGGAATTCTAAATATCATATTCTCATCAAAGCCAAACAATATTTTTTCCTCCTCAAGTTAATCCCGTAAAAAGCAGATATCATTCTAATTATACTAGAAAAGAGCATGTAAAGCAAAATAATACGAAATTAAAGTCCTTGGGGATAAATAATATAAACACAGTAAAAACTATTGTTAAGGAGGGATAACACTTTGAGCAAATTAATACCCTTAGGGATCGGCACTATTATTAGCCTCTCACTACTATTGAGTGGTTGTAGTATGTTCAGTCCTTTAAAAAAGCCTGAAATAGGCCCTGCTGGTAAGCCTGTAGAAGCAAAAGCAAATCCACCATTAACCCAACGTTTTATGTCGCCACCAGAACAATTATACGATTTAGAAGCAACTGCTGGCGTTATTTTTGAAGGAATCATTAAAAACAACTGGTTACAGTCTGAAGCGGGTCTTAATACCTTACAAAAGCTATGGCCTCAGACAACAATATTAATTGGAGATAAAAAGGGTGTTAACGATGCAAGTGCAGCATTAGAAAAGTTAACAACCGCTATTAACGAGAAAAAAAAGTTAGATTCATTTGAAAGTCTTACCAAATTTATGGGCAGTGTTAGCGATATTGGTAAATCCTATAAACTATCACCATTATCAGATATAGTCGCAGTCGGCAATGCTGTTCGAACTGTTAGTTTTTATGTTGAGAATAATGATTGGGATAAAGCAAAAGCCAAAATGAAAGAACTTGACAGTACCTGGGGACAAGCTAAACCTAGCATGGAAAGCGTCGGTATTTTAGGAAGAATAACCACAGCTCACTCTATTGTCAAACAAATGAAAGACGCTGTCGATGCCGAAAATAAAGGTTCTATTGATGAACATATTGCCAATATCAATGAAAATATGGGTTACATCAGAGAATATTATCGAGGTAAATAAATTCTAAAGAAAACTTGGCTTGCGCCAAGCTCTCAGACGTAGGCAGAAGGATGTTCGACTGCTAACGCATCGAACAAAGCGATCACATCATCGCTGAAGCGTCGTGTGCCTGCTTTTTGGAATCGGAAAGGTATACTTTCTGATGACCTAAGTTAATAATTAATCCCCGCATATGCGGGGATTAATTATTTTTTACTATCCTCTTCTTTTTTACTATCCTCTTCTTTTTTACTATCCTCTTCATTATCACTATTATTAAGTCTATCTTTATCTTGCGGTTTCAATGCAGCAGGACGCAAAATTTTACTTGGCAATGGCAAACGTAACAATACATCTTTCATACCGCCAAAGTTAAAGGGAAAAAGAGGCCATAAATAGGGAATACCAAAAGATTTAGTTGTTGCCATCACTATAAAAACGCCTATTAGACCAACTAATAGGCCTGGCAATTTAAAGAATAAAACGAGCACTATTAATATAGCCCGGAAGAACCTTATAGCCATAGCAAATTCTATACTAGGTGTAGCAAAAGCTCCTACTGCTGCCACGGCAGTAAAAAAAACAACTTCATTGCCAAACAAGCCTACTTTGGTAGCGAATTCACCGATCATAAATGCGCCAATAAACCCAAGAGCTGTCGCTTGAGCTGTTGGTACATGCACTGTAGCCATACGCACTAATTCCACGCCTAATTCAGCAAGAATAAATTGTAATCCAAGAGGGATAATACCTGGGTCCTTAGGTCCAAGAAACATAAAAGCCTCAGGTAGTAAATGGCGCTGCAATACCAACGCTAGCCAAAGAGGAGTCAGTAGTAACGATAACATTATCCCAAATAGTCTTACCAAACGAAGATAAGAACCAACTACCACATGATGATGAAATTCTTCCACATGCTGTACATGGTGCCAAAGTGTTGTAGGCAAAATCATAATATTAGGTGAAGTATCAATAACCAAACAAACATGTCCTTCTAGTAAATGTACTGCTGCCACATCCGGGCGTTCAGTATAACGTATCTTAGGCAGTGGATTCCACTTACTTCCTCCTACAATGTATTCTTCGATAGCCTTTTCAGCCATCGGGATACCATCAATATTGATCTTATTTAAACGTTCTTTTATAATCTCAATTAATTTAGGATCAGTTATATCCTTGATATAGCCTACTGCAATATCACTTTGTGATCTTGTACCTATTTTAACGATTTCAAACCGTAATTTAGGGTCACGTAAACGGCGTCTAATTAATACAGTATTAAAGGGTAGTGTTTCAACAAATGCATCTTTTGAGCCTCTTGTCACTTTTTCAATAGTAGATTCACTAGGCATACGAGCCGGATAAGCCCGTGCATCAAATATTATTACTTGTGCCTCACCATCTAGTAAAAACAATAATTCACCCGATAGCAGGCTAGTGATAGAATCGTTCATATTCTCACTTAATTTTACCTGAGAATGAGTTGCCCGAGTATAAAATAACTTTTCCATAGTATTAATCGATAAATCTTCTGGATGTAAAGTAAGCATATCTTGAAATACATTGGTAAGTAACACATCATTTGTCATACCATTAATAGAGAAAGAAGCCGCTCGTTTCCGCCCTACTCTATATTCGCGGAAAATAATGTCAAAACTTTCACCAACACCTAATAAATCTTTCAGATAATTAATATTCTTATCGATATCTTTGTCAAACTTCTGTTGTTCTGTCATATTCAATGCCACTCCGTTTTAAAATCTCCTCAATAGCTTTGCGCGTTATGGGTGCACCACGTCTAACATCATCAGCTTTAGCCATTTTCCCAATATCGCCTACACCTACAATAAACGGTATTTCCAAATCATTAAGTACATCTACAGTATCACCATCTATGCTAGCCTTGTCGCCACTTCCCCCCTTAAGATAACCCGTTTTATCCACAGAACGATCTACTATATCACCATTCCCTGTAATACACTCATCAGCATCAATACCTACTACACCAATAGTGTTTGATGCTACCGCTACTGCCCCTAATACTTCAACGTCCGGATGGGATGCTACATATTCCATTGCTACTTCTCCAAGACCTTTACCGCTGCTACCACGATCATCAAACATGACTAATACGGGATCATGATGAACTGTTTTTAATAACCCCACTATTTCTTCTCCCGTTATAGGAGTAGGATTCCCACCAGATGCAGATATACAACGGAGGCCTAAATTTGCAGCAAGCTCTTCTATCACCTGCTGTGCTACACTATCACCATCGGTAATAAGTATAACCCTTATCTTGTTTGCCACTATTATCACCTCATGATTTCTTCATCGTTTCTTCACCCAATAAATTACTAATATCATTAGCTAGTTTTTCGCTTTCACTAATAACCTGTTTAAGTTTTTTTAAGCTAGTTTCCAATTCATTCGCCAATTCATATTGGGCCTGAGCTAATACTTGGCTCACGGTTTGTACAGCCATCATATTCTGGGGACTTTTGCTCCCATTTGATTTGTCGACATCATTACTTTGTATATTCGCAGATTTGTTTGCACTATTTTCATTGTTGTTTTTACCTTGTAGCACAGAGGTCAATAATTCTTGTAATTTTTTTGAGGCCCCACCATCTACTTGCTGCTTACTATTGTCTTGTGAAGCCCCGCCTGCTACATTTTGCTGCCTTGAATCTTGCCTCATAGAACTTTTACTACTTTGCTCACCTGTTTGAGAAGAGTTTGGGGCTGAACGTTTTATTTCTTCTAATTGATCATTAACCTTTTGCAGCAATAACGCAATTTCCAGATTATTAACACTCATAGCCTTATCAGCCATCACTGCTTGTGCTTGAATGAATTCCTGGGCCATATCAGCAATCAAGCTATCCTTATCATTTGCCTTATTCTCATAACCATCTAAACGTTGCGATTGCATTCGGGGTTGTGATTGTTGCCATTCGTTAGATTGTTGTCGATCTCGTTGCTGATCTTGCTGTTGATCTTGTTGCTGATATTGTTGCTGATATTGCTGTTGTTGCTCATTATCTTCCTGCTGATCATTCTGTTTAGAATAGCTCGTAAATCTCCGTGAAGTCTTTCTGGGCATCATTTACACCTCATATAAAATTCTTCCATATCAGTATTAGGCATGATATTATGCATAATCTAAAATTAATCACTGCAAAGGGAGACTTAAGATTAACTAAAGGATTTAATAAATTTTTTGTTGGCTCAAAGGCAATACCGCCAACAATCGAACAAATAATATAATTAGCTAATGGCCCACTAAATATAAGCACAATTCCTATTGGACCCGATTTATAATTACTAACTGCCATAGTCCCAAATGCGCCAGCTGCTATAATATAATCAATATGACTATGCAAAAATAAGGCGACAAAGATACGACCAAATTCATGTATAAAAGCTGCCAATAGAACATAATGGGGATAACGTAAACCAACTAAAAATATTGTTGCCAACAAGCCAATTAGGTCTATACCTAACATTACCCGCCCTTGCCTTTGGGATTAAATAATACTGATATAAAAAAGCCAAAAACTACGGCAGCCATTATGCCAGCAGCTGTTACTCTAAGTGCACCACTAAATATTCCAATAAAGCCAAAACTTTTTATATCTTCAATGGTTCCCATCACTAATGCATGGCCAAACCCTAACAACGGGACTGTTGCACCAGCTCCGGCAATCTCTACTAACGGCTGATATAGCCCCAGCCCGCTTAAGACCCCCCCCAATACTACAAATAACACCAGCACATGGGCAGGTGTTAGCTTTGTTAAGTCCATTAATAATTGTCCCACAACACATATTAGGCCCCCAATAACAAAGGATATTATATATATTTCCATAATAATCTTAACCACCTCTGCTTATTACACTTCCACTGCTACTGCATGGGCAATACAAGGAATTGACTCTTTTTGCTGATAAGACGTAGTACTATGTAAGCTACCTGTACCAAGTAAGAGAATTTTTTTTAATTTATTAGTCATTAACGCTCTATATATATATCCACTAAATACGACTGCAGAACTAGCACACCCGCTAGCACCTGCGTGAGTATCCTGTTCTTCACGATAAATCATACAACCACAATCCTGGTAATTACTAGAAATATCCATTCCTTTTTCCTGCATTAATTGTATGACTAATTGCTTACCAACACTTCCGAGGTCTCCAGTAAAAATCATATCATAATATTCTGGTGCCCGCTCTGTATCCTGAAGATGTCTCAATAAGGTATCAGACGCCGCTGGAGCCATCGCAGACCCCATAGCATTAGGATCTTTAATACCATAATCAACAATTTTACCAATGGTAGCTGCAGTAATGCGCGGGCCATTACCTAGTATCGATAATACTGCCGCACCTGACCCAGTCACCGTCCATTGGGAACCAAGCGGCCGCTGCACACCAAGTTCACTGGGAAACCGATACTGACGTTCAGCAGCATCATGATGACTGGAAGCTGCAACAGCAACTTTATTTGCAAATCCACCATCTAGAAACATAGCACCTAACAGTAGACTCTCAACCATAGTAGAACAAGCTCCATATAATCCCAAAAACGGCCGATTGAGTTTTCTAACAGCAAAATGAGTACTCATTAACTGATTCAATAAATCGCCTGCCAAAATACAATCTATCATTTCCATCGTACTGTTATCTTTATTTACGGCTGTTTTAATCGCCCTTTCCATCATATATGATTCACACTGTTCCCAACTCTCTAGATTATTTAAGTTATCAGGCATGATGTAATCAAAATATTCTTGTAATAGACCTTCCCCTTCCATTGGTCCAACAATATTAGCAGTGCTTGTTATTATGGGTGGACTCGCAAATACAAGACTTTGTTTTCCCCGTTTTTTATTCACCTTTTCTCCCCCTATTGCCTTATCCAATAGATTACTCCCACAATAAATGCCGTTATCATACCGTATACTAATACTGGTCCAGCAATTACAAACATTTTTGCACCAACACCAAATACATATCCTTCACGTTTGAACTCCATAGCTGGTGCAACAATGGAATTAGCAAATCCAGTAATTGGGATTACCGAACCTGCTCCTGCCCTTTTGCCTAATTCATCATAGACCCCCAGCCCCGTAAAAAGTGCGCCTAAGAACACCAGTACTACTGTTGTATAGCTTGAAGCTTCTTTCTTACTGAGGCCAAGCATTGCAAAATAATCTGTAATATATTGTCCAAATGTACATATAAGTCCGCCAACAACAAAAGCCCAGCATATATTTTTTAGTAGTGGTGGTTTAGGAGTAAGAATATCAACTTTGTCTTGATATTCTTGTTGTTTCATTTGCTGCTTTAGCTGCTCTTTACTTTGTTTAGAAATCATTTCATTAGACATATGACCATCCTTTTTCCCAAAAATAAGCTTACAGCATTGAAAACATTATTAACCATGTTCCTTATTATTTTGACCACACCTATCTTAAATATGCACTACACTAGATAAGAAAAAGCGCCTCTGAGAGGCACTTTTTCTTATCTTTACTCCCTCTTAATGCTTAACTTTGAAGGCCACTTTTACGTCTGCTTTATATTCGGCTATATGCCCATTGTCAATATTAGCAGTAAAATTAGTCACTTCAACACCAAGTATCTCATCAATCGTTCTAGAAGCTTCCATTACTGCATTATCGACTGCATCTGTCCAATTATGATTAGAAGTCCCCACTAACTCAATAACTTTTACAACCATGTTTATTTCCTCCTTAATAAAATGATCTCACCTCACCTATAGTTTGTACATTAATGACAGTGTTATACTTACTAAAAAATTTACTACTTAAAAGTGGGAAATCTGCTTTATCGCCAATATTAAAGACTTGCTTTGCCCGCACAGGTGAATTGTGGGGAAAATCACCGTAAAGTAAAATCCATGTCAAAATACTACCGCTGATGGCTAAAAATACAGCCATGAGGATATATATTTTTTTACCAAACATTATTCTCACCTCTTATAATTATTATGTCCTGTCTTTCCAAAAAAAATAAGAC
>Ga0316600_10001053_pt1 | contig 12702 bp, 11 predicted proteins | sample OWC_soil_day5_CT_FD_207652 | JGI IMG/M metagenome (GOLD analysis project Ga0316600, IMG submission 207652) | Wetland soil microbial communities from Old Woman Creek delta, Ohio, United States - OWC_soil_day5_CT | ecosystem: Environmental > Terrestrial > Soil > Wetlands | place: USA: Ohio... | reverse complement strand
CGGCATCGCGGTCCTGGCCAACACCGTCACGCTTACGCCCGGCACGCTCAGCGCGGACCTCTCCGAGGACCGGCGCGAACTCGTCGTGCACTACCTCGACGAGCCCGACCCCGGCCAGCTGGTGGCCCTGATCAAGGCGCGCTACGAGCGGCCGATCCTGGAGGTGTTCGGATGATCGGGACCGCTATCAACGTGACCCTGGTGCTCATCGGCCTCGCGATGAGCCTGTCGCTGTGGAGGCTGTTCCGCGGTCCCGACGTCGTGGACCGCGTGATCGCGATCGACATGCTCTACGTCAACGCCTGCGCGATGCTGCTTGTCTACGGCATCCGCGCGGAAACGGCGCTGCACTTCGAGGCCGCGCTCATCATCGCCATGCTCGGCTTCCTGAGCACGGCCGCGTTCGCCCGGTTCCTGCTGAGGGGGGACATCATCGAATGACCATGGCGTGGGAATTGCTGGTCGCGGCGCTGGTGCTGGCCGGCGGGGTCTTCTGCTTCCTCGGCGCGCTGGGACTCGCCAGGCTGCCGGACGTGTTCATGCGCCTGCACGGCCCGAGCAAGGCCTCGACGCTGGGCATCGGTTGCATCGCCCTGGCCTCGATGGCCTACTTCAGCGTCCGCGAGGGCACGCCGTCCGTGCACGAACTGCTGATCATCGTCTTCCTGGTGATGACCACGCCGGTGAGCGCGCACCTGGTCGCGAAGGCCGCGTTGCACCGCGACCTGCCGCGCTGGAACCGTGGAGACGCGCCGCGGTGAGGCTGGCCGCCTTCCTGCTGCTGGCGCTGGTCGTGGCGGGTTGCAGCCGCCAGGAGACGGCGTGGCGGCGCACCGAATCCCAGGACACCGTGGCGGCCTACGAGTCCTACCTGCGCGAATACCCTGCCGGCGCGCATGCGGGCCGGGCACAGGCGCGTCTCGCAGAGCTCAGGGAGCTGCAGGAGTGGGAACGGGCGCAGCGCTTCAATACGCCCGAGGCCTACCAGCGCTACCTGTCGGGCTATCCTTCCGGCCACTACTCGGTGACCGCGCGGGAGAAACTGTCGGACTTCCTGCTGGCGCGCGCGCCGGACGACCCCGGGCCCGCATCGCCCCCGTCCCCGGCGCAGCCGGCACCCGGTGGCGCGCTGCTCGCGGCCGCCGGCGCAACGGGAGACCGCCGCATCCAGCTTGGCGCGTTCGGCGCCGGCGAGGCCGCCGCCAGGCGGGAGTGGAGCCGACTGGCCGGACGCCATGGCGACCTGCTGGCCGGTACCTCCCCGCGCGTGGACGTCATCGAGCGCAACGGTCGCAGCCTCTGGCGGCTGCAGGCCGGGCCCCTGACCGAGTCGCGCGCCCGGGAAGTCTGTACGGCGCTCAAGGCGCGTGGCGAGGCCTGCCTGCTGGTCGGCGACTGAACCGTTTCGGTGCAGCACGGCGTCACAATGTGACGTCCCGCGTCAGTCGCCGGCGATCGTGTTCCCCAAGTGGCTGATTTTCCTTTGCCTGTCCGTTGGCACGCGCCTTGCTTCCCTCGAGGTACATAGGGAACAAGTGGGCTGGGCAAGTCATGGACAACACCGAGGTCATCGCAGTACTGGTCGCCGGCTATGACGACGACGGTGTCGAACGCGCGACCGTGATCCTCCGCGACTCGCAGGGCAACGTGACGATGCGGCAGATGAACGCGCACGACGGGCTGGTGCAGCGCGCCGCCAATGCCGACCGGTTCCGGCGCGGCAAGCCGATCGTGGACCCGGTCTCCCGCGAGGTCGTGGGCTATGAACTGGAGCGGGTCGCCCTGACGCACTGAGCGACCCGCAACCGACGGTGATTCGAGCGAGGTCCCTCCAGGTTCGCTCTGGCGCCGCGACAAGGCTTCGCCCTGCCGCGGCGCTTCTTTCTTTCTAGCGTCTCCTGCTGGGCGCCGGTCGCGGAGCCGGGCGCGACGGCAGCGGCTGCGGTCGCGCGGCCGGCGGCCTCGCGTCCGGCGGGCGGGAGCCGGGCGGCCGGGGTGGCGGGGCGACGATCACCGGCGGCGGGTAGCCGGGCCCGTAGTACCAGGGGTCGTAGTAGCCCGCGCCGTAATACATGCTCACGCTGCCGGAGACCGAGCCCCCGTCATAGTCGCCGCTGCTGCAGGCGGTGAGCGCGAGGGTGGCGGTGATCGCGACGCTGGCCGCGGCGCGGAGGAGGGTGCGGGTCATGGCTGGGCCTCCGCTGTCGTTTCGGGTTTCCAGTGAATGACGCCGATGACGCCGCCGAGCGGATCGCCGATCACCGCGATGTTGCCCTCCAGGACGGCCGGGTCCGGGGCGAGCAGCAGCTTGCCGCCGGCCGCCTGGGCCGCGGCGACGGTGGCGGCGACATCCTCGACCTGGACGTAGGGGAGCCAGCCCGGCTGGCGGCCCTCGGGCGGCAACGCGGTGATTCCGGCGCGCGCGTAGCCGTTGGCCACCAGCATCACGCGGTCTCCCTGGTCCTCGTCCGCCGGCACGATCTGGTAGCCGATGTACGCGTAGGCGGCCGCGGCCGAGGCCACGCTGCGGGTGTAGAGATCCACCCAGAAGAACTCGCCCGGACCGACCGGCTCGTCGCGTGGATCGCCGCTGGCCGACTTCAGCAACCCGACGATGGCGCCCTGGGTGTCGCGCACGATGGCGTGGGTCCCGCGACCGGGAACCTTCGTGGCGGGCAGCACCGTGGTAAAGCCCGTGCGCCCGAGCCTGGTCATGGCGGCGTCCATGTCGCGCACCGAGACGAACGCCAGCCAGCGGGTCCCCGGCGCCGCCCCGGCCGGCTGGAAGATGCCGCCGATCGGCCGTCCACCCGCCGAAAACACGCTGTAGTCGCTGGCGCCGGGCGTCGCCTCGAAGCTCCAGCCGAACACCTTGCCGTAGAAGGCCTGCGCGGCCGCGGGGTCGGGCGTGACCAGGTCGAACCAGACGAACTTGCCGGGAATGTTGACCGTCGTCGGCGGATCCGTGATCGGCGGCAGCGTCGGGGCCGCTCCCGCGGCGCCGGCCTGCAGGGCGGCAGCCAGCGCGGCTGCCGCAAGGTAACGTCTCATGTCGGTGATCTCCCGTCTTACCCGGTGAATTTCCGCCACAGTGCGCGGCCTACGAGTCGCGCCTTGGTCCCCATGTCGAAGCGCTTCAGGTTGGTCTTGATCGTGCCTTCGGTGAAGCGCGTTCTCTTCGAGTAGTCGATGCGGACGTCGATCAGCACCGGCCGGCCGGACTCCGCCGCGGACAGCGCGCGGTCGATGATGTGCTCGACGGCGGCGTCGTTGTCCATGCGCTCGAAGCCGACGTGATTGGCGCGCGCCAGACCCTCGAGGTCGAGAGGCGGGAGCACGGTGCAGGTCTTGCGGTTGTACGGGACCTGCTGCGCCTGGGCGATCTGTGCCAGTTCCCCGTCGTTGAACACGAACCAGGCGACACCGATGCCTTGGGCCACCGCCGTGGCCATCTCCAGGCCGGTCATCCTCGCGGCGCCGTCGCCGACGATGCCGACGACCGACCGCTCCGGGCGCGCCAGCTTGGCGCCGATCACGCCCGGGATGCAGTAGCCCATCGAGTTGAAGTCGGAGGGCGAGAAGAAGCACCGTGGCGCGTGGATCGGCATGAGCTCGGCGGCCAGGAACGTGTGGTTGCCGTCGTCGGCGACCACGATGCCGTCGTCCGGCAGGCGTGCGCGCAGCGCGCGGAAGAAGCGCGCCGGGTTGACGCGCCCGGCCGGGTCGTGGGCGAGCCACTCGTCGAGGTAGGCGGCCTTGTCGGCGGCGATCTGCGCGGCGACCTGCTGCCGGCGCGCCGCGGCGAGCGGGACATCGCCCAGACGCGCGGCCAGGGCGGCGACGACCTCGCGCGCGTCGCCTTCGATCGCGACCGCCGCCGGGTAGTTCGCACCGAACACCTTGGGGTTGATGTCGACGTGGATCAGGTTCGCCGGCGGTTCGTAGCCGAAGCTCCCGGTCGGGATTTCCGCGAAGCGGGTGCCGATCGCCAGCAGGCAGTCGCAGGCCTGGAACGCCTTCTGGGAGGCGGGCACGGCCGACGGCCCGAGCGCGAAGCCCGCGTGCAGGGCGTGGTTGCCGCGGAACGCGGACAGGCCCTGCAGCGTGGTGGCCACCGGTGCGCCGAGGCCGTCCGCGAGCCGCTCGAGTTCCTCGCCGGCGTCCACCGCGCCCCACCCGCAGAAGATGCCGGGGCGCGCCGCATGCCGCAGCAGGGCCGCCGCGCGATCGATCTCGGCCACGGGCGGCGTCCGCGTCCTGGGCGACGAGCCCTCGAACCGGGGCAGCTCGCCAGCGTCGCCGGGAATCAGCTGCAGCTCGACGGGGATCTCGACGAACACCGGGCCCGGCTCTCCGCTCGTGGCAACGCGGTACGCCTCGTAAATCGTCGGCACGACGTCGGCATGCCGTTCGACGCGCCAGGTGCCCTTGGTGATGGGCTTGAGCAGGGCGTGCTGGTCCATGTCGTGCAGCTGGTAGGCGCGCCCGGTGTCGCGGCGGACGCCGCCGGCGATGACCAGCATCGGGATGCCGTCGAGCGAGGCCTCGCCGATGCCGCTGGCCGCGTGGGTGACGCCCGCTGCGGGCACGATGACCAGCGTCCCGAGGCCCGCGCCGGTGCGGCTCACGGCGTCGGCCATGAATGCGCCGCCGCCCTCGTGCGCGACGAGGACCGGCGTGATCGTCTCCGAGGCGCCGAGCTCGTCGTAGATCTCCGTGTTGTGGACGCCCGGGATGCCGAAGGTATGGCGCACCCCGATCTGCTCGAGCGCATGTCGCGCGAGCCAGGCAGCGGTCTTCTGCATGCGGTTCCCTTGTACGGCCGTAAGGCGTTTGTCGTTGACGGGATGCTAGCGCACCGGCTGGACCTCCCGCACAGGTAACGACGGCGGCTTGCCAGCCGGGCGGCAATGACGCCAAATCGCGGCCCTGAGGGACGCCCTTGATGCATGGCCAGGCCACTACCGGTATCTACCTGAGGCTCGTCGTGGTGCCCGCCATCTGGGGCGGCACGTTCATCGCGGGCCGCATCCTGGCGCTGGCCGTGACGCCCGCGATCGGTTCGTTGCTGCGGTACGCGGCTGCGAGCGCCGCACTGCTGGTCGCGGCGCTCGCGGTGGAGGGCCGCCTGCCGCGGCTCGACCGGCGCCAGTTCCTCGCGACGGTCGCCCTCGGCGCCACCGGCGTCTTCGCCTACAACCTGTTCTTTCTCGGCGCCTTGTCGCGCCTGCCCGCCAGCCGCGGTTCGCTGATCGTCGCGCTGAACCCGGTGGTGACCATCACCGCGGCCGCCTGGCTGTTCGGCGAGAGGATGAGCCCGCGCCGCTGGGCCGGGGTGGCGCTGGCGCTCGCCGGCGTCTGGATCGTGGTGACGCGCGGCGACCCGCGGCAGCTCTTCGCCGGCGCGATCGGCGCGGGCGAGCTGATGATGTTCGGCGCGGTCTGCTGCTGGGCGGCCTACACGCTGATCGGCCGCGGCATCCGGGGTCTGACGCCGCTCGCGGCGACGACCTACGCCTCGCTCTTCGGCACGGTCCTGCTGGCCCTCGCCGCCGCGCCGGCGCTGCCCGGCTTCGACCCGGCCGCAATCACCGTCGGCGTGATCGGCGCGGTCCTGTATCTCGGCGTGCTGGGCACGGCGGTCGCTTTCGTCTGGTACTACCGGGCGGTCCAGGTGCTCGGACCGGCGCGGACCGTGATCTTCAACAACCTCGTGCCGGTGTTCGGGGCCACCTTCGGCGTGGTGCTCCTCGGCGAACCCCTCTCGGCCAGCATGGTCGTGGGCGGGGCCCTCGCGGTCGGAGGGGTCATGCTCGTCTCCCGCGGCTGAACAGATCGCTGATCGGTGGATGCTGCGGCGCAGCATGCCTGCTGCGTCGCAGCATTGACTCCGGACTCCCGCCCGCTATGCTGCAGGGGCCCCCGCGGGAGTCTCCTCATGAAGCGAATCCAGTCCCCCCCGGACAGCGGCCTGTACCGGGACGAGTTTGAACGCGACAGCTGCGGCTTCGGGCTGATCGCGAACATGGACGACCAGGCGAGCCACTGGCTGGTCGGCACCGCCATCCAGGCGCTCTCGCGCCTGACCCATCGCGGCGCGGTCGCTGCGGACGGCAAGACCGGGGATGGCTGCGGACTGCTGCTCAAGAAGCCGGTCGCGTTCCTGCGCGCGGTGGCCGCGGAGCAGGGCATCGGGCTGGCGGAACAGTTCGCCGCGGGCATCGCCTTCCTGTCGCGCTTCGACGAGCAGGCCGCGCGCGCGCGGACGGTTCTCGCCCAGCAGCTCGAGCGCGAGGGACTGGAACTCGCCGGCTGGCGCGAAGTGCCCACCGACAGCGCGGCCTGCGGCGAGGAGGCGTTGCGCACGCTGCCGCGCATGGAGATGGCCTTCGTCAACTGTCGCGAGCCGATCGACGAGGCCACCTTCAACCGGCGGCTGTTCCTGGCGCGCCGCCGCGCGGAAAAGGCGCTCGAGGGCCGCGACCCGGTCTTCTACATGCCGTCGCTGTCGGCCTCCACCCTGGTCTACAAGGGGATGGTGATGCCGGCGCACCTGACGGAGTTCTACCCGGACCTCGCCGACCCCCGGCTCGAGACCTCGGTCGCGGTCTTCCACCAGCGCTTCTCGACCAACACGCTGCCCCAGTGGCGCCTGGCGCATCCCTACCGTTACCTGGCGCACAACGGCGAGATCAACACCATCCAGGGCAACCGCAGCTGGGCCGTGGCCCGCGGGCCGCTGTTCCGCTCGCCGCTGCTGCCCGACCTGTCCGACATCCAGCCGCTGGTCTCGCTCACCGGCTCCGACTCGCAGAGCCTCGACAACATGCTCGAGTTGCTGCTGATGGGCGGGCTCGACGTCATGCACGCGCTGCGGCTGCTGGTCCCGCCCGCCTGGCAGAACGTGGACAACATCGAGCCGGACCTGCGCGCCTTCTACGAGTTCTACGGCGCCCACTTCGAGCCCTGGGACGGCCCGGCGGGCATCGTCGCGACCGACGGCCGCTACGCCGCCTGCACGCTCGACCGCAACGGCCTGCGCCCGGCGCGCTGGGTGATCACCCGCGACCGGCACCTGACCATCGCCTCGGAAATCGGCGTCTGGGACTACGCGCCGGAGGACGTAGTGCAGAAGGGCCGCATGGGCCCGGGCGAGATGCTGGCGCTCGACCTGCACACGGGCGAGCTGCTCGACTCCCGGCGCATCGACGACCTGCTCAAGAGCCGCCACCCCTACAAGCACTGGCTGAAGCAGGAGGTCCGCTACCTCGAGACCGACCTGATCGACCCGCGCCTCGCCGCCGAGCCGATGGACCACGACACGCTCGCGCTCTACCAGAAGATGTTCAACATCACGGCCGAGGAGCGCGACGAGATCATCCGCGTGCTCGCCGAGGACGAGAGCGAGGCGGTCGGCTCGATGGGCGACGACGCGCCCATCGCAGTGCTGTCCGGCCGGGTACGCTCGCTGTACGACTACTTCCGGCAGCAGTTCGCGCAGGTGACCAACCCGCCGATCGACCCGCTGCGCGAGTCGATCGTGATGTCGCTGCAGACCATGATCGCGCCGGAGAGCAACGTCTTCATGCCGACCCGCGAGCACGCGCGCCACGTCGCGCTGAGCTCGCCGGTGCTGTCGCAGCGCAAGCTCAGGCAGATCGTCGCCATGAAGGAGCTCGGCGTGAGCACCGAGCACATGGACCTGCAGTACGACCCGGCCGAGGGGCTGGAGCGCGCGCTGCAGCGGCTCTGCGACCACGCCGAGCACGCGGTCCGCTCGGGCAGGAACATGCTGATGCTCTCCGACCGCTACCTGGTGCGCGGCCGGCTGCCGGTGCATGCGCTGCTCGCCACCGGGGCGATCCACCAGCGCCTGGTGCAGGCGGGACTGCGCTGCCGCTGTAACCTGATCGTCGAGACCGGCACCGCGCGCGACGCGCACCACTTTGCCTGCCTGATCGGCTACGGCGCCACCGCCGTGTATCCCTACATGGCCTACCAGACGCTCTTCGACCTGATGAAGAAGGGCGCCGTGAAGATGGACGCGAAGACGCGCCTCGAGCTCGGCCGCAGCTACCGCCGCGGCATCCAGAAGGGCCTGTTCAAGATCATGTCGAAGATGGGCATCTCGACGATCATGAGCTACCGCGGCGCGCAGCTGTTCGAGATCGTCGGGCTGTCCGACGCGGTCGTGGACCGCTGCTTCCGCGGCACGGTGAGCCGCATCCAGGGCGCCGGCTTCGACGACCTGCAGCAGGACCAGCTGCAGCTCGCCGGGCGCGCCTTCGACCCGCGCGAGGAACTCGACCGCGGCGGCCTGCACAAGTACGTCCACGGCGGCGAGTACCACATGTACAACCCGGACGTCGTCGCCACGCTGCAGTCGGCGGTGATCACCGGCGACTACGAGCGCTACCGGCTGTTCGCCTCGCTGGTCAACGAGCGCCCGGTGTCCTGCCTGCGCGACCTGTTCCGCCTGGCCGCCGGCCGCGAGCCCGTGCCGCTCGACGAGGTCGAGTCGGTCGGCGACATCCTCGCGCGCTTCGACAGCGCGGGCATGTCCCTCGGCGCGCTGTCGCCGGAGGCGCACGAGGCGCTGGCGATCGCGATGAACCGCCTCGGCGCGCGTTCCAACTCGGGCGAGGGTGGCGAGGATCCGGAGCGCTACGGCACCGAGCGCAACTCGAAGATCAAGCAGGTGGCCTCGGGGCGCTTCGGCGTCACGCCCGAGTACCTGGTCAGCGCCGAGGTGCTGCAGATCAAGATCGCGCAGGGCGCCAAGCCGGGCGAGGGCGGCCAGCTGCCCGGCCACAAGGTCAACGAGATGATCGCGCGCCTGCGCTACGCGCGCGCCGGCGTCGGCCTGATCTCCCCGCCGCCGCACCACGACATCTACTCGATCGAGGACCTCGCGCAGCTGATCTTCGACCTGAAGCAGGTCAATCCACGGGCACTGGTCTCGGTGAAGCTCGTGGCCGAGCCCGGCGTCGGCACGGTCGCCGCGGGCGTGGCCAAGGCCTACGCCGACCTGATCACCATCTCGGGTCACGACGGCGGCACCGGCGCCTCGCCGATCAGCTCGATCAAGTACGCGGGCACGCCCTGGGAACTCGGGCTGGCCGAGACCCACCAGACGCTGCGCATCAACGACATGCGCCACCGCGTGCGGCTGCAGGCCGACGGCGGCCTCAAGACCGGCCTCGATGTGGTCAAGGCGGCGATCATCGGCGCCGAGAGCTTCGGCTTCGGCACCGCGCCGATGGTGGCCCTCGGCTGCAAGTACCTGCGCATCTGCCACCTGAACAACTGCGCGACCGGCGTGGCGACGCAGCACAAGGTGCTGCGCTCGAAGTACTTCACCGGATTGCCCGACATGGTCGAGAACTACTTCCGGTTCGTGGCGATGGAGTGCCGCGAGATCATGGCCGCCCTCGGCGTGCGGCGCATGGCGGACCTGATCGGCCGCACCGAGCTGCTCGACATCATGCCGGGCGAGACGGACAGGCAGCGGCGGCTCGACCTGACACCGATCCTGTCCACCGCCGGGCTCGCCGACGACAGGCCGCTCTACTGCCTGGACGAGCGCAACGAGCCCTTCGACAAGGGCGAGCTCGCCGAGCGGATGGTGCGCGACATCCTGCCGGCGATCGAGTCGCGCTCCGGCGGCAGCTTCGAGTACGAGGTGCGCAACTGGCACCGGTCGATCGGCGCGCGCCTCTCGGGCGAGATCGCGCGGCGCTACGGCAACTACGGCATGACCGATGCGCCGGTGACGGTGCGCCTGAAGGGCAGCGCGGGCCAGAGCCTCGGCGTGTGGAACGCCGGCGGGCTGGTGCTCGAGCTCGAGGGCGACGCCAACGACTACGTGGGCAAGGGCATGGCGGCCGGGCGCATCGTGCTGGCGCCGCCGCGCGGCGCGTCCTTCGTGGCGCGCGAGACGCCGATCATGGGCAACACCTGCCTGTACGGGGCGACCGGCGGCGAGCTGTATGCCGCCGGCGTCGCGGGCGAGCGCTTCGCCGTGCGCAACTCCGGCGCGGCCGCGGTGGTGGAAGGCGCGGGCGACCACTGCTGCGAGTACATGACGGGCGGCGTGGTCGTGGTGCTGGGCCGCACCGGCGTCAACTTCGGGGCCGGCTTCACCGGCGGCTTTGCCTACGTGCTCGACGTGGACCGCGACTTCGTGGACCGCTACAACCACGAGCTGGTGGACATACGCCGCATCCAGTCGGAAGGCATGGAGGTGCACTACCAGCACCTCCGCAGCCTCGTCCAGGCGCACCAGCGTGCGACCGGCAGCGCCTGGGCGCGCGAGATCCTCAACGACTTCCGCAGTTTCGCGCCGAAGTTCTGGCTGGTGAAGCCGAAGGCCGCGGACGTCGACACCCTGATCGAGAACCTGAGGCGCGCGGCGTGAAGAGGGGTCATACCCCGCTCGCGGGGACTGTCCCCAGAGGGGACTGTCCCTTCCTGAGCGGGGTCTGACCCCTCCGGAGCAACAGATGGCGAACCGCACCCTGCAATTCCTGGAAATCCCCCGTCGCGACCCGGAGAAGCTGCCGGTCCCGGAGCGGCTGTCCGGCTACTCGGAGGTCTATGCACCGTACGACGAGACCGGCGCGGCCGAGCAGGCGGGGCGCTGTCTCGGCTGCGGCAACCCGTTCTGCGAGTGGAAGTGCCCGGTGCACAACTACATCCCGAACTGGCTGCAACTCATCGCCGAGGGCAAGCTGTTCGAGGCGGCCGAGCTGTCGCACAAGACGAACTCGCTGCCGGAAGTGTGCGGGCGCATCTGCCCGCAGGACCGCCTGTGCGAGGGCGCCTGCACGCTGAACGACGGGCTCGGCGCGGTCACCATCGGCTCGATCGAGAAATACATCACCGACGAGGCGCTCAAGCAGGGCTGGCGACCCGACCTGTCGGGCGTGAGGAAGACCGGCAGGCGCGTCGCGGTCGTCGGCGCCGGCCCGGCCGGGCTGGCCTGCGCCGACATCCTCGTGCGCAACGGCGTGGCCCCGGTGGTGTTCGACCGCTATCCGCGAATCGGCGGCCTGCTGACCTTCGGCATCCCGCCGTTCAAGCTCGAGAAGCAGGTGGTCGAGACGCGCCGCGAGCTGATGGAGGGCATGGGCGTCGAGTTCAGGCTCGGCGTCGAGATCGGGCGCGACCTGCCCTTCGCGCAGCTCGTCGCCGACTACGACGCGGTGTTCCTCGGCATGGGCACCTACGGCTACGTCAGGGGCGGCTTTCCGGGCGAGGACCTGCCGGGCGTGCACGAGGCGTTGCCTTACCTCGTCTCCAGCATCAACCGCGAGCTCGGCCTCGGCCAGCATGAGGACGGCTGGATCAACCTCGAGGGCCAGCGCGTGATCGTCCTCGGCGGCGGCGACACCGGCATGGATTGCATCCGCACGGCCCTCAGGCAGGGAGCGGAGAGCGTGACCTGCACCTACCGCCGCGACGAGCTGAACATGCCGGGCTCGCGACGCGACTACCGCAACAGCCGCGAGGAGGGCTGCACCTTCCTGTTCAACCGCCAGCCGATCGAGATCGTCGGCAACGGCAAGGTCGAGGGCGTCAGGGTGACCGAGACGCGCCTCGGCGCGCCCGGTCCGCGCGGCCGCCGCCTGGCCGAGCCGGTGCCGGGCAGCGAGCAGCTGCTCGAGGCGGATGCGGTGATCGTGGCCTTCGGCTTCCAGCCGAGCCCGCCGCCCTGGTTCGACGAAGCGGGTATCAGGCTGCACCCGAACGGGCGCGTGCGGGTCTCCGCCGACCCGCGCCGCTCGTTCCAGACGACGAATGAGAAGGTCTTCGCCGGCGGCGACATGGTGCGCGGCTCGGACCTGGTGGTCACGGCCGTGTACGAAGGCCGCGAGGCCGCCCGCGGGATCCTGCACTACCTCGACGTCAGGTAGCAGGAGGCGGGAATGGGGGAAGGTCCCGCTTTCCCGCCGTCCCTCAGATCAGCTTCCACTCGCCCTCGCTGACGCGGCAGGCGCTGCCCGGCTCGCGCCAGCGGTGGCCGTCGTCCTCGAGTTCCAGCGTGAAGTTCCGGCACTCGCGGCCGTTGCGCTCGAAGCCGTCGTCGGGGCGCAGGGCGAACGCGAGGCCCTCGCGGCCGCCGTCCCAGCGCACCCAGTCGCCGTCGCGCGCGAGCTCGAGCGCGTGACCGATGCAGGCGCGGTCGCTGTTGTCCATCTCCTGGCCGATCTCGCGGCCGACGATCGCGCCGACCGCCGAGCCGACCAGGATGGCGACCAGCCTGCCGTCGCCGTCGCCGACGGTGGAGCCCACCGCGCCGCCGAGGACGGCGCCGACGACGGTGCCCACCTCGCTGCGGTTGCAGCGGCCGCTGCGGACACCGTAGTCGCGGTCCCAGTTCCTGCCCGTGTAGCCGACGTAGTAGGGATCGTGCTTGGCGCGCCAGCCATGGGCCGGCGCGTGCGCCGGCGGGTCCGCCAGCGACACGGGTGCGGCCAGTACTGTGGCGAGGCCTGCGACGGCGAGAATCCGGATGTGGCGAAACATGGCGGTCCTCCTCGATGACGGCCCAGTCTGCCCCGGGCCCGAGGACAGCCTCGCGTGATTGAACTGAACGTGGACTGAAAGCGGGGCGTCGATGCCGGAAACGTGACGGCCGGCACAAAAGCGTGTACGGCAGGGCCGGTGTGGACGGCCGGGGCGGACCGGGCGCGGTCAGGC
>Ga0316600_10001052_pt1 | contig 12719 bp, 19 predicted proteins | sample OWC_soil_day5_CT_FD_207652 | JGI IMG/M metagenome (GOLD analysis project Ga0316600, IMG submission 207652) | Wetland soil microbial communities from Old Woman Creek delta, Ohio, United States - OWC_soil_day5_CT | ecosystem: Environmental > Terrestrial > Soil > Wetlands | place: USA: Ohio... | reverse complement strand
AATGCCCGAAATGCCTTGCGACTTGGTCCACCCTAACAAATACGAAAGCGAGGAAATCAAAATGAAGAAGGTTATTAATCTTGGTGCCTCATGCACTACTTGCAAATTCCAGGATCGGTCAAATCATGATGCATGTTATAAATGCATGCATCTGAACGGAAAACCAGGATGGGAACCTGCGGGAGGGGTTCAGGTAATAGAGGGAGAGGATTGGCAAGGCAATCTTACTCGTCGTGTAGTAACAGGGGGTGTGGCGTAATGGAAAATAACGTAACAATATTATCACCACAGCAACAAAGCGGAGTGTTGCTTGATATGGATTCTAGTGGGGCGAGTGATATGGCAATTCGATTAGCTGAAATGACAACTAAGCTTGATCTGGTTCAGAAATTCTTCAAGCAGGTTATGGTTAAGGATTTAGATTATGGAATTATTCCAGGTACGGACAAGCCTACTCTTTATAAGCCCGGTGCAGAAAAGCTATGCGAATTATATGGCTTTGCTCCTATTGTAAAAGCCAAAAATGACACTCGGGATTTTAAGACTGGATATTACTTATCGGAGATTACTATGCAAATCGTGCATCGGAAGACTGGCACCATTATTGCTGAAGGTGTTGGCGAAGCAAGCAGTTATGAAAGTAAGTATCGATACCGTTGGGTTTATGAAAGTGATATTCCAAAAAGCTTAGATAAAGAGACCCTTGTGAGTAAAGTTTTTAAGAATAGGACGACTAAAGCTGAATATGCAAAGTATCGAATTGAAAATACAGACCTGATTGATCAATGGAATACCATTTTAAAGATGGCAAAGAAAAGAGCTTTAGTAGATGCCGTTTTATCCGCGACTAGGAGCTCCAGTATCTTTAGTCAATCCGAGGATGAATTAGAAGCGTGGCTGGAAGGTGAAGGCAGTGAAGTACCTAAAGAAAAGTTAGAAAAACAGCGTACCACTCCTAAGTCCAGTGATGAACGTGCTTCTTTTAACCCACCTACGGGCAATAAATTGTCGGACAAGCAGTATGGCAAAATCGTAGGTGATGCAAAACGGAAGAACGTCGATGAAAGTGGCATTAAATCCATCGTACAATTTGTGAAAGGTAAATCTCTTAGTGATCTGACCACCGCTGAAGCTAGTTCTGTGATTGATTTTATAGCAAAAACAAATGAGGAAGAGTTGCAAGACTTACTCATGTCAGCTGCACTACCAGGTGATATGACATGAAAATAGCGCATGTGGCAGATATCCATTGGGGGATTGGCTATCGTGGTCCCACTCCTACAGCCAGATTCGATGACATATGTAAAACTATGGATTGGGTAGCGAATCAAATGATAGCAGAACGTTGTGACATCGTGATTGTTGCTGGTGACATATTCAGAAAGTCTGATGTTCCGCTTGAAAAATCAAGTAAAGAAATTCGAGCCTGCACCGCTTGGTTACGAAAATTAATTGCGGCTGGCATTGAGATCTTCATTATATCGGGTACTCCAAGCCATGATCCTTTCGGCGCATATGAGATATTAGAAGATTATCAGCTACCTAAGGTTACCATCGCCACGAAGCCCATTTGGTACGACCATGATGGTGAATATGGTTTTTCAATAGTATGCGTCCCAGGGATGGATAGATCAAATTTTGTTAGTAAGGAAGAGTATCGTGGATTACCGGCGCATGTAGTGCATCAGATGATGACGGACCACATAACTGAGACTTGCCAAGAATTTAGAAGAGAAAGTAGCTATAGTCCGTCCATCCTTGTTGGTCATTTTACATATGATCTGGCTGATACTGGTTTTGAGGATGTGTTGATGCAGCAGGAAGCAATCCTTACCACTGAGGCAGTTGCAGGATATGATCTGGTTACGCTAGGTCATATCCATCGTCCTCAGCAGAATGGGAATGTATTTTATAGTGGATCTCCTGAACGACTTAGCTTTAATGATGAAAAAGTTGATGCAGGATTTTGGATTCACGATTGGGATGGACGACAGTTTGATTCTAGATTTATTGATACTCCAGCAAGGCGTTTTGTGACCTACAAATTAGATGAGTTTGGAGTACAAATGGCTATTGAAGGCTCATTATGTTGGGACTGGGGCGAAGATGATGAAGAAGATCATGGACCACGTCCTAAGGATGCTGTTGTTCGAATTCATTATACATGCAGTGAGGAGCTTAATCGGCAGCTCAATCGAAGAACATTGGAAAAGACTTTATATGATGCAGGCGCCTATTACGTTAGTGAAATCAAAGGCGATGTAAAACGTTCAGAAGATCGATTGCGTGATGCTGAGATTACGGAAGCGCTTGGACCTATAGATGCGTTACGGAAGTGGGCTAGTAATCAAGGGATTGATCCGGTGGAGATTGATGAATTGGCGGGTATGACGGCTGAATTGATGGAGGGAGTTTAAGATGACACCAGATGAGGTAGTTCTTAAATGCTCTCATTTAGGGATCGTGATACATAGAAGAACACTTTTAAATTATGAGGGAATCGGCTTAAATCCCCCTGCTATTAGAACCGGAAAAAGTACAAATTACCCGATAGATACTGCTGAAATGGCAGTAAAAGCAAATCTATTATTAAATCATTCCGGATTAATTATGCCAGTAATTAAGCAACGTTATCCGAAAGTTTATGATGAACTCGCAGATATATTGCGCAAGCAAGTAATTGATATTGGAGGAAACCAAGTTGCAAACATTCAAAAGTAAGCGAACGGGAAAGATTATTGAAATTCAGGAAATTCCGGTGTCATCGATGATGCTTCTACCACCGAAACCAGATGTCGGGCGCGATGCTACATGGAATGATGCTATGGCTCATTGTACGGATGATGTAAAGGAACGTTGGATAGAGGGTCTGAAAATTCATGGGGTGGAGGTGGTTTAGCATATGGCAAATGCAGAGATCATCATCCCTGGTGAAATGGCGTGGAGAACGACTCCGCGCCAGGTAGTACTCAAAAGCGTAGAGCCGGAAGATCCAACCCCCATTGAATGTGTTAGAAGAGGTTTATCTCTTTATAAAGCATGCCCGATGTATCCGCAAGAATTAACACCAGAAGATGCAAGGTACCTTGTTGAGAATAAGGTTTCTAAGATTCTCATTGCGGCCTCTTATCAAATGACTACATCAGACCTCTACAAGAAGCTGATCAATTGGGGTATTCATAAAAAAGGCAGCAAGAAGATATACGCCATTAGTAAATCAAAGGAGTTGGTAAGCAATGAGACCTTTACGCATTCAGATTAAAAACTTTGGCGCCATTCCTTATGCTGATATTGATTTATCTAATATCACATGTAGCGCAATAGCAGGCCCTAACGGAGCAGGTAAAAGTACAGCGTTTACGATCGCCCCTATGTTTTCGTTATATGGTACCACGAAGCCTGGCACCAGTGCTGATGATATGGTCCGCATTGGTACCACTGAAGCAGAAGTCATATTCGATTATGAGCATCAAGGAGAAATCTATAGAACTATTCGTACTCGCAGTACAAAAGGTAAAGGGAAAACCACTTTAGAGCTGCAGCGTAAGTCTGGTGCATTATGGGCTAGTGAATCCGGTGCCAGTATTGCAGAGACGCAGAAAAAGATTATTGCCTTGCTGAATTTAGATGCAGAAACCTTTTCATCTAGCAGCATGATTTTGCAAAACAAATCGAATGAATTTACCTCTAGGCCAGCGGGGCAGCGTAAAGCAATCTTGGCCCAGGTGCTGCAGTTGGATCAGTACGAAACGCTCCAGGAAAAAGCGAAGGCAAAGCTGCAAGTAACTAACTTAGAGTTAGAAAAGGCCAAAGTCAGAGTGTCCGAAATTGACGGACGATTAGCTGATAAAGCCACACTTGAGACCTTGAAATTTGCCAAGGAAGTGCAAAAAGTCACTATTGAGACCCAAATTAAAAAAGCTGATGCAGATTTGCAGGTTGCCCAAGTGGATCACAATGTGTTAGTCGCTCGTATTCAGCAGGCTGATGAATTTGATAAGCAGGCAAAGGGTCTGAGGGTTAGTATTGACGCCAAGGCAGTCGAACGTGATCGACAGCAGGGGCGTTTGGATACAGCCAATAAGCTTTTGTTGCAAGAAGAAACGATCTTGGCCAAAGTCGTGGAATATGAACAGACACAGCAACAAGTTACAGTATTGCAGACTCAGAAAGATCAACAGGTTACTTTGCAAACTGAGGCTATGCGATTAAAAGAAGAACTTGATGGCGTGGTAACTGGTTTGAAAAGCACCAATGCAGAAATTGTTAAACTGGAATCGATTCTAGCAGATCGGCCTAGACTGGAGATCGCTGCTGCAGATTATGAGAAAGCGGTAGCTGACTTTATCAAAATAGACACACTTAGGATTTCCTACGAAGATCTTTCTCGTCAATCGGTGGATGTGCAAAAGGCGCTAGAACTATCTATCACTCGTTTTGATATGAAAAAAGCTAATCTTTCTAAGGAAATTAAGTTGCTAGAAGGAAAGACAAAAATCTTACAAAATGCGCAGTGCATTGATATAGATCGGGCAGAGTGTGCCTTTCTAAAAGATGCTAAAGAGGCTCAGGGAAGAGTTACGGAGTTGCTAGCTCAGATTGAAGTACTTAAGAATCCTGATGCAGAAAATCTGCAAAAACAGCAAGAGGATTTAAAAGTGCAGATGGATGGTCTTAACTACAAAGCTACAGAGTGGGCTAGGCTACAGGGATTAGTGAATACCTTAAAGCCAGATGCGGAAGCCTTTATTAAGCTAGATGGACAGATTCAGCTTTTGGATACCTATAAGAAGCAAAATAGTGAATATCTAACTCGCCAAACCGATCTTGAAACTAGAATTGAATTCATGCGCGAACAGTACCGAGTATTGGCTGAAGGTTTAAAAGAGCTTCCTGCCATGGAAGAAAAGATAAAACTGCTGCAGCCGTATCTCTTATCGAAAGATCAGCTTGCGATAGCTCGGGAAGTATCGACTTCAGCTACTGAAATTATTACTTGCTCCAATACTGAGATTAATGCCCTTACAGAACAGGCAACTAAACTTGAAGCAGAGTATGAATCTATCATTGGCGATGCTAAAGGATTAGAGCAGGCTGCCAAAGATAAATGTACAAATCTGCAGACAACACTCCAAGTATCTAGGGATGAGCTAACACGTTTAGTTGCTACTCTCGGAGGCATACAAGCGAAGCTGGATGCATTGACAGCTGATGAAATGACTCGGCAGACCTTGGTGGACGAAATGGCACCACTATCAAAGAAAGTAGTCCAGTACCAGACTCTTATGAAAGCATTTAGTCGTGATGGGATTCCTGCTCTTATCATCGAAAATGCGGTACCTGAACTCGAGCGAATTGCGAATGATATTCTTGGCCAGATGTCTGGTGGTAAGAATTATCTTAAATTTGAAACACAGAAGGAACTCAAGAGCCGTAGCGGTTTGGCTGAAACCTTAGATATTATCGTTGGTGATTGGGCTGGCGAACGCATCTATGAGACGTATAGCGGTGGAGAGCAGCTGCGCATAGACTTTGCCATTCGCTTTGCCTTAGCGGAACTGCTGGCTCGTCGTGCGGGTTCAAAGGTGGACTGGCTTACGATCGATGAGGGCTTTGGGAGTCAATCAGATGAGTTTTTACCGATGGTTATTGACGCGGTGAAGCAGGTTGCTAGTCGATTTGGTGTAGTGCTTGTTATTAGTCACGTTAAGTCTGTCCAGGAAGCCTTTGAACAGAAGATCTTCTTTAAGCCGGAGGATGAGTCCGTGGAAGTATTGGTCGCTTAGCTCAGATAGACTTTTTGCAAAAACGAAGATCATTCCACCATAAAGTACAAACGGGGTAATAAAAGATAAGGTGCTAAGCACCTTATCTAAAATGACAAGATCTATCAATTATTTACCTCCTATAAAAGTCAAGATAGAACAGGATATGCAGCAGGTAATAAAATGATTCCTATAAAATTTGAGGGGGAGAAAAATTATGAAATCAACTGGTATCGTAAGAAAGCTAGACAATCTTGGACGGGTGGTTATTCCTATAGAAGTCAGAAGAACTCTGGAAATAGAAGAGCGAGATGGCTTAGAAATCTTCGTTGATAAAGATCGTATTATCCTTATGAAATATAAGCCATCTTATGAGTGTGTTTTTTGCGGTAGTTCTGATAATGTGAGTGAATTTAAAGGGAAGTCCATATGTAAGGAATGCTTAGGTGCTATCACTCAAAAGAAGCCTGGCGATTTCGCATGAGCGAACGATGCGGACGTTGCAATCGGGTACTAAGAGACGTCATCAGTAAAGAAAAAGGATTTGGCCCGGTGTGCTGGACCAAGATCATTGGTACCAGGGAGAGGCAAAAAGGGCAAGGGCGATTATTTAAAGAGCCTGAGTTAGATTTTAGCGGTGATATTATTCTGAAACGCAGCGAGAATGGCAGCGTGTTAACAAACGTATCGCAGCAGATGGAACTCCATAGCCCGAATGGTTTTGAATGGGGCTATGGTGGTTCTGGACCTGCTGAGCTGGCACTCAATATATTGGCTATGTTTACGGATCGGCAAACAGCTGAAGAGCTGCACCAGATATTCAAATGGGATTATGTAGTTAGGGTACCTTATGATGGCGCTACGATAAAAGGCAAGGAAATAAGGAAATGGATACGGCAGCATAAGGTTGCTTAATAGAGGAATAACGGGCGGTATACAATGCCGCCCCATTACTCGGAAATCAGATGCAATTATAACGTATGAATCGTTACAGAGATTATAGTAATAGATCCAAGATTTGCTCTTAGGTGGTGGCTTATGAACTATATGCGAGAGTTGAATGCGTTTAGGGATTGGACAATGATAAACCGACCTTCTACAGGGGTAATTGCTTTATGGTACATGTTAATGAGCATAAACAATATGATCGGCTGGAAAGAATGGTTTACTGCGCCCAATCAAACTGTTCAACTACTTACCGGATTGTCCCGACAAGGGGTCGAATCCACAAGGAATTCGCTAATTCAATATGGATTAATTGAGTATAAAAAAGGCAAATCAAATCAAGCTGGGAGTTATCGTATGATTTCTCTTTTGGAAGAAAAGAAACAAGAAGTGCCTGTGGATAATTCTTCTGAGTGTCAGAATTTAGGCACAGTACTAGGCACACCTGTAGGCATAGGTGTAGGCACAGTAGTAGGCATACCACTAGGCACAGGTGTAGGCACACCTGTAGCACATTCTTATACTAGACTAGACGTAGACAAAACTATAAATATAAATAATAGCGCGCACGAGGCGACGGTTGTGGATAACTCGAAAATTGATTCCGTGTGTCCAAAATGCAATGGTCAAGGATGGTATCTTGCTCAAGTGCCCTTTAATAACGGCATAAATACGAGGGATGAAGCCGTTACCTGTGATTGTAAGAAAAAGCCTGCATCATGGACCATGGGAGAGAGCTGATAAGTTATTGAGTTTGACGTTATTGTATTTGTTATTTTCTGGGAAATGTTAGGAGGGTTGATTGTGGGACCATGTGTGCATTGTGGTCGGTTAACGGATAATGCGGAGAAGATTTGCTCTCATTGCCAGCAGCGCAAGGAAAAGAGAGCTGCAGTTAATCCTGAGGTTCGCAGCCAGATCGAAAAAGCTGTTAAGATGGCAGGGCAATATCATAAAGGATTTCGTGTGGTTCAGAACCAGCGAGGGGAGATATTAGTATTTCCAACTGCGGTACCTGTACGAGAAGGTACATCGGTGCTGTATGAGACGGAGGTGGAAATTTGAGATATGAGCATGCAAACCGTGGTAAGGCTTTTGAAGAGTCGATCATCATGGTGAATGAAATATATAAGGCTAGAGGAAAAGCAATTATAACTAAAGTGCCGACGGAGTGGATTCCGATTCGCCAGGGCGGGAAGATTGTATCTGCGAAAGTGGAGAATAAGTCGATCGTGGATTTTCTGGGGAGTTACAAAGGGCAGTCCATTGCTTTTGATGCAAAGGAGTGTCTGTCTTCTGATCGGATTCGTTGGGCGGAGCTGAAAGAGCATCAGCAGGAGTTTCTTGATCGGCATTATAAGACGGGTGGAATCTCCTTCGTGTTTGTTAGTTTCAAGGGTGGAAGGTACTTTGCTGTACCATGGAAAGTTTGGGAGTATGGGTTGGATGAATGGCAAGCGGGCGGGGCTGCATCGATACATATCAAGGATTTTTTACCGGAGTGGAAGGTGCCTCAGAGTTTAGATTATTTGCCGGTAGTGGATCGGCTGTTTAGGAAGGTGGGGTAAGTATGACTGAGGAAGTCGGAAAATATTTTATGCAGCAGTATAACAAAGCCAAATTTAGAGTAGTACCAGGACATTGGCCGGATTTTGAAAGTAAAGAAGAGGTTGATGCTTGGATTGAGGCTATCGGTAGTATCACATTAGTTTTAGCAGACAACAGTACCACCAGAAAATATTGTCCTAGATGCAAGAATGAAGAGATCAGATTAACTGATAATTATTGCAAAATTTGCGGGCTAAAGTTAGAAGATTAGGTGGTGTAGAATGTGGCTATCGTTAGTGTTGACGTTGAGCTAGATGAGTTTAGGGATGAAGATTTGCTTGAAGAAGTCAAGAAACGTGGTCTTCTAAAGGCTGAAAGTAATGACTATAGCGAGATCATTTCACTGCTAGAGAATAGTTCAGGCGCAGCTGTTATTAAGACCGGGGTTGGCGAAGCCTTTAGTATCAGCGTTGGTGGTAATTGTTCTTACACTGATAATGGAAGGTCAACGATAATTATTATCAGTGGCGAGTAATGTCCCTGTTATCAAATGTTATGAGTGCCTTGTGAGCACGTAGAGAAAAACAAACTCAAATAAAAAGGGGTGGGGGAGAATGAATCAATATCTATCACGAGATGAAAAAGAAAACCTAGTAAGGCTTATGACTCTCAGAGTCCAGCTTGAGAAAGTCATTGAATTATATTCTAGTCTGAAGAATGTGGATAAGAAATTTCTTTCTGAGCTCAGGCATGCAAGGACACGCTTAGAAAAATCAGCAGACATACGCCTAGGCTATCTTGACGAGCAGGCCAAATATGATTTGCTTGCTGAGAGCAATAAAGTTGCTCAGGAGAGTGGAGCAGCGGAAGAGGATGTAGACCTGAACTGCGAAGATGATGGTCTACCTGTCACTTTAGTACTCAACAATGGTCTAAAAACTGTAATGCACTTACCTGAGCATATGACAGAATGCCTCATAGCTGAAATTAAGCGTCCAAGTCGATTTTCGCGAAGCATTTGTGCCAAGTTTGTAGATGATGAATTCGTGGTAATTGATATGCAGGAAGTCGTCGCTATGCGTGTGTCTGGCTTGGAAGATATTGAATGGAGTAAGCCGAGAGCGGTACAAACTCAAAGTACTTCCACCAATGAGCAGGAGCGATATCGTATTGAATGCTCTTGCGGTGCTGAGTATTTTGCTAATATGTATAATGGCTTCCCAGGTGGCCGAACGAAAGGACGTTGTCGCGAATGTCAAAGTACAGTATTTGCTGATCGGCAGGTGGACAAGATCCCTGACCCGAGTGATGGCGTAGAAGCAACATTGCTGACGAATCGGTATTTTGTGATTCGAGAGCCATACCAAGCGCGTGAAGAAAATGCACCAGTGAGCAGCCCTATCACCTCGAAATCGAGGGAATTAAACGTGGCACCTGATCTAAGAAATATCAAGAATATTGGTCGTGATTATAAAGATCCATGCAGGTTATTGGGTTAAATAAAAAAAGAACAAGACCAGCCCCGTTGATGGTCTTGTTCTAGGAGAATATGTACAGGCTCCATTGTTGTGGTCACCTGTTGGAAGAGAAAATCTGCACGATCATATTATTGACAATTAAGGCATAGGATATACGCGGAAGGCGTAAGCATGGCTAATTTTTAATCAATCTGAGTCCTTACTCACTGAATAAATTCTATTATGCATACCTAGGTATAATGATACAGCGTAATGCTTAGCTAGTAGAAGATTTGGCAGAATGAACCCAAACAAGTAATTGATTAAGGCGGAAGCTAAAAGGAGATGTGTTGAGAATGAAGCAGTTTATTCTGGGGTTGGTCTTAGTGGCAATGCAATATACAGTAAATTCTGGTGACACGCTGCAGTCTATTGCTGAACAGTACTGCCAGGGGGATGATCCTCGGCAGGTTGCGGAGTTTCGTGAAGGGATCAGGGAGCTGAATTATGAAGTGATTGGTGAAAGTGATGTGTGGGCGGGGGTGGTGTTAAATATTAATCAGTGGGAGCAATAGAATGGTTCAGATAATTCTAATCCTTAAATTTTTGATTTTTAGGAGCGCTATCTTGATCCTTATCAATGTATAAAGTACCTTGAGGAGTAATAGTAGCTATCATAATCTGACTAACGTCTGTTATTCCTCGATGTTTTAACTGTTGTTGCAACCAATTTTCGTCTACGTTATTAGACTTTAGGTTTTCTATGATAATCTCTCCGTCAACAATCAATTCTTTTCCAACCGTAGAATTAATAGAAGGAGTATTATTCTGTAAATTTAGGTCTTTTGCAGTTACGGGTTGAAACTGTGGTTTTTTGAGAATACTGAGCTTCCCATTTGGTTCGACTACTCCTATTTGCACTTCATTCGGGTCAAAAATTCCATTTTCCCTTAGCTCCATCATAAGGTCATCCACATTGTAATATCTTGATCCCATGTTTTGCTCCAGAATTTGCCCGTTATGAATGACCATGATAGGCTCACCATTGATGTATTTTCTCGCTGGAATACTTTTCAATGTACCAAATTTTACAATCATGACCCATATAGTCCAGATTACTAAGGCTGATAAACCTGTCACTAAAGGGATAGTTTTATCAACTGCAAAAATAGCTGTAATTGAGCCAATGCTTATTCCAGTCACATAATCAAAATAGGTTAATTGTGATACTTGCTTTCTTCCCATAACTCTTGTTAAAGCAAGCAAAACCCAAAAAGCTAAGGTTACTCTTAAAGTGAGTTCCAAAAAAGACATCTGTATTCCGTCACCCATTCCCTGTAAAGTCATATTAACAAGCCTCCATAAAAAATATTTCAGTGAGTAGCTTATCCAAAAAAATGAAAATGTTACGTAAATGATCGATGTTTTAGAAATTATTCAATACAATAATAACAAACTGAAAGGGCGGGATGACATGAAAGTAATAACCATCTTGCAGCCGTGGGCGAGCCTAATTGCCTGCGGTGTGAGAATAATAGAGACTAGATCATGGGCAACAAAGTACCGAGGACCATTAGCAATTCATGCGGGTAAGCAATGGCCGGGTATAGTAAAAGACCAAAATAGGCAACTGCCAGAGTCAATTCATAAAGCGTTATGCTGGAAAGGTGGATTTAGTAAGTTTGCTGACTTGCCTTTAGGCTCTGTGATTGCAGTTGCAGATTTAGTTGACTGCATAAAAGTCTCTGGTCGGGTGTCGCTAAAAATAATTGGTGAAAAGACAGAATATGCTGTTCTAGAAAATGGTATGAAGATTGAGGGGCATGAGTTTGAATTTGGTGATTTCACCTATGGGCGTTATGCCTGGGCCTGGCTGCTCACTAACGTCCGACAGATTGATCCAGTGCCAGCAAAGGGGAAACAGCGGCTATGGGAATGGGAGCAGTGAGATCTAGATCAATAAGATAAACAAGGGCGGGGATAAGATCATATGTACATTCATATAGCCTGGTTATATGCAGCTATATTACTCGGCTGCCTAATTGGATTATTAATAGCTGGACTATGCGCAGCAGCTAAACGCGGAGATCAACATCTTAAAGGAGATAAGCATGACACTAAGCAATGAACTTATACAGCAGATTAAGAAAGCGCAGCACCAGCTAGATTCTCTCAAGTTTGGAAATGTAGATTTTATCATACAAAACGGTGAAGTCACCCGAGTCGATATACGGCAGAGTATTCGTCCGGAGAAAAAAGAATAATTGGCTGACCGACGAACGGAAGCCGACACTACCTGGTAATGCTAGGAGTGTCGGCATTTTATATTTGTGGGGGTAGAGGATATGGATAAGGAACAAATTGTTAAACTAGCAGCAGAAGCGGCCGTAAGCGCGGCTATGAATTATCTTGCACAGCAAAGTCAGAAAGAAAAGAAATCACGTCATGATAAAAGATTGAGGAATACAAAGTTATTGCTGGATAACTACAGCTTACTGCAAGATCATTGCGAGAATGCAGTTTATGACAAGCATCAAATCATTGAGGCTAATAATGCTATTGACGTGCTTGATTCAATTGAAAACTGCGATAAAGACATGTATATTGAGTCAATTAAGAAAAGCACTATAAGAACAAAAATCATATTAAGCCATATTGACGAAATGCTTAATCTATATAAAACCTATTGCGAAAAGTCAAAGCGAGAAGAAAATAACAGGCGATATCGTATTTTAAGAGCCTTTTATTTTGAGGATTCCAGCATTTTAGATATTGTTAAGCGTGAAAAAATTGACGAAAGGACATATTACCGTGACATGAAAGACGCACGCGAGAAGCTTAGTGCCTTGATTTTCGGGATTGATGGACTTCATAACTTGTCATAAAGTTGTCATTGATATGTCAGTTCTACCGTGGTAATATGATATTAGTAAAATTTATAAATAATTACCTGAGAAGGATTTGCAGACTAATTATCTGCTACCTTCTCTTTTTATTTATGGGA
>Ga0316600_10001051_pt1 | contig 12720 bp, 13 predicted proteins | sample OWC_soil_day5_CT_FD_207652 | JGI IMG/M metagenome (GOLD analysis project Ga0316600, IMG submission 207652) | Wetland soil microbial communities from Old Woman Creek delta, Ohio, United States - OWC_soil_day5_CT | ecosystem: Environmental > Terrestrial > Soil > Wetlands | place: USA: Ohio... | reverse complement strand
CCCACTTGTCCAGCAGTGAGAAATCGTAGCGGATAGCACCGCCGCTGATTGCGGGCTTCGCCAGCATCATGACGGGAGTGAGAATGACGTTCTGCTTGTGTGCCGCCATCACACGGCCGAGGTTGCCCAGCAGTTCCCAGTGTTTGTCGCTGTACGGCTCGATCTTGTAATGGAGCCGCAGGTCGGAGTTCGCAGGATCGTAACTGAAATTAAACCAGTTGGTCACCCTTAGCTTCTGTTCAACCGGGACGGTGGCCTCGGCTACGCGAACGGTGAAGCCTATGGTCTCCAAAGGCTCGCGGTCCGAGAAAAACCGTGCTTCACCCGCGTAGTCACCGGGCTGAGCATCCGCCGGGGCGTATACGGTGAGCCACACCGGCTGCGTCCTGGCCGCCTTGAGCTCAAAAGGCCACGTTTCCATCAAGGGGTCCGGAAACAGCGCGGGAGCGGGGCGTGCCAACTCGTCGAACGGCGTGCCGGGCGGGTTGGAGCCGACCGCCACGTACTCGACCCATCGGGGCTCGACTTCCAGAGTCTTGCCTGCCCTCTCTGGGGCCTTCAGCTCAACCCTCAGTTTGGGGATCGCCTTTTCCGTTCGGAGCGCGACCTGGATGTTGACGTGGCCGTTGCGCGGAACCAGCCACGATTTTTCTGATAACTCGTTCGTGCCCGGCTGGTCACCGGGAAACACCTTGACGAGAGAGTCCACGTACCAGGTGCGCAGCGAGGAAGCCCCGCCGCAACCGGCCGCAGCGAACACGACGAGTAAAGGGACTGCAATCAGTAGTCTGGATTTGTGCATTGTTTTTCGCCTGTCGACGGGCCCTTATATCACACAATCTTGGGGACAGGCTACTCAACCTCGAAATTCAGTGAGAACGCTGCCCGTAATACCGAGCTTCCTTCCGCTTCTCGTGGGCTGCAACATCGTGCAGGCAAGTGCCTGCCCTCCAGCAAGACCGTCACGTCCCGAATTTCGAGGTTGAGTAGCCTGTCCCCAAGAATTCGGTTAGTGGGCTCTGCCGCTGGTGAACAAGTACCATGAGGAAGGCCACAACGTGCGGGTCGCTTTCACCGATTCGGAAGGCAAGCGAAAGCAATTCTACAGCGGGGCCGTAGACCGGATCACCTTCGAGGCATCCGAGTATCAATGGCATCCCAACGGGGCTGACGGCTATGCGAAACCTGACGGTCCGGCCGCGAGGTCGAAGGTGGAGGGCAGCGCACAGGCATCGTACTCGCTGCCAAAGGCCTCGATTACCGTCCTCCGCGGGAGGATCGAATAGTCATTGTCCCCAAAATCGGGCGAGGATCTTCTGCAGGCCATTTCGCGGCACTCGTCCCGCGACCGCACCATTCTGGCCGTTGACCGCCGCAGGAAACGCCATGCCTCTGCACCGATAGCCGCCGATCCAGAACGGCAGCAGTACCAGCTTGTAGGACACGACAACAAGGCCGCTACTGTTCATGACGAAATCGCGGTACCTCTCACCGGCCAGCGCGTGCTTCTTCTCGTGAGCGCTTCCTTCATGCAGTGCGCGCTGACGCGCGACGAGCGACGCACCGTCGAGCGTAACCTGGTAAATCCCGGTGGTGTATCCTGCCAGAAGATCGGACGAAAACGGAACAAGCCCCTCTGTGTCGAAGTCCAGAATGCCGCCCATGAACTCCGAGTGCAGGAGGTTCCCGGCCGGGACGAGCAAATCGTCATGGTATACAAGGTAGAGGCCGGTACGCGGGACCCATCTGGACGTCCGTCCCCTGCCCTCCTCGACCATTGCATGCCAGGACATCGTGCCGCCCAGGTCGAACGTCCAGAACGGCAGGTATGCGCCCCGGGGTGTATCGACATCGGCACCTCTGTCCAGGTCACCCGGCCTGAATCGCTCCCGGCTGATCCACGCTCGGATGCGTTCACTCGCCTCGCCGCCGTCCACCCCGAACGGGAGAACTGCTGTGGGCTGGATCAAACCGTCAACCGCGGCCGTCACGATCTGCGCTGACCCGCAGAAGGGGCAAACACCACTGACGTGCAGGGGTGGCAGCAAGAACGCTGCTCCGCATCCGTCGCACCTCAGGCTCCGTTCAACAGGTAATTCCCAACGGTGAGCCTTGGCAGTGGGTAGCGATGCAAAGAAATCCTGCTCCTTGACGGGATCAGCTTGCTTCTCAATCGTCTGCCCGGCCATGGGTTCGCCGCAAAAACTGCATGCCAGCGATTGCCGGTCTACATCGAAAGAAACCTGGCCGCCGCACTTCGGACAGGCAGGGCGGCGCACCTCGGAGCGGGGAGGCGCCTCCGCCGGTCGCACGGGCTCGACCGGACTACCGGGGTCGATCAGGTCCTCAGCCTTCAGTCGGCCATCCAGCATTGCCAGCGCCTGATGCGCCGACCCGTTGCCCGGATCGATCGTTAGAACGCTCTCGAGGTACTCACGCTTCTTGCGGGGGTCGGCCTCAATCTGGCTGAGGCACATCCACGCGCGGGCCTTCTGGTCCGGCTCTGCATCATCCCGGCGAAGCGCCTTATCCAGGTAGAAGCGCGCCTCCTCCTTGCTTCCAGGACCCGCGGATCGCGCTGCCGCGACGCCGCGGACGATCAGATCGTAGACACTTTCGGACATCGCCTGTTCCTATGACGCTGCGCCTCAGATCTTCTGCAGCTGGTTGATTCCTGCTTGCCGTTCAAACAAAAGAGTAAACACCTCCCGCACAGACTATTCGTCCGAATCCTTCAAGCGCTTCAATTTCACAAGCATCTCGAAGATCCTCCCACGATGTGCTTGAGGGTCCATCCTGTCAGGTATAATTCAGCTTATCGGGCGTTGTTCACTTAATGGAAAGGAGATGACCGTGGCGACGAAGAAGATCATCGCAGTGGCGGGTGGTACCGGCGCGCAGGGAGGCGGACTCGTCCGTGCCGTCCTGAGCGACCCGAGCGGCGGTTTTGCTGTACGCGCGCTCACAAGAAATCCCAACTCGGAAAAGGCCAAAGAGCTGGCCGGGCTGGGAGCTGAGGTAGTGGAGGCGAACGTCGAAAATCCGGAGAGCCTTAAGCAGGCCTTCAAAGGCGCTTACGGCGCCTACTGTGTCACCTTCTTTTGGGAACACTTCTCGCCTGAGAGGGAGTTCAACCAGGCCAGCAACATGGCCCACGCGGCAAATCACGCAGGTCTGAAGCACGTCATCTGGTCAACCTTCGAGGACACGCGCAAGTGGGTACCGCTCGGTGACAGCCGCATGCCTACGTTGATGGGCAAGTACAAGGTGCCGCACTTCGACGCCAAGGCGGAGGCCGACCAGGTATTCAGGGAGCTCGGACTGCCGGTGACCTTTCTGCTGACTTCGTTCTACTGGGACAACCTGATCTACTTCGGCATGGGGCCCAAGAAAGGAACGGACGGCAAGCTGGCCTTCACGCTTCCGATGGGAGACGGGAAACTCCCGGGCATCGCTTCGGAAGACATAGGAGGGTGCGCCTACGGTATCTTCAAGAAAGGGCGCGAGTTCATCGGCAAGACTGTCGGAATCGCCGGGGAACATCTGACCGGTGCACAGATGGCTGCAGCACTTGCCAGAGCACTCGGCAGGGAGGTGCGCTTCAACGATGTACCGCCTGATGTGTACCGCAGCTTCGGCTTCCCGGGTGCGCAGGACCTGGGGAATATGTTCCAGTTCAAGCGCGATTTTCAGAAGGACTACTGCGGCGTGCGCGACGTGGAAGCGAGCCGGGGGCTGAATCCGGGGCTGCAGAGCTTCGATCAGTGGCTCGCCCGCAACAAGAATCTCATCCCGCTTGAATAACAGATCGACAGCCTGCAATCTTGCACCAGGCTGGCCGCCCGGAAAAAGGCGGCCGGCCTATGCAAGACTTCCGGCCCTGGCCTGCATCAGCGTCCTGGCTGTCGGCAGTATCCTCACGGAATCAATCTTCCGGAGCCTGCTCAGAAGCCTTTCCAGATAATCCGGACTTACCGGGCCCCAACCTTCTTCATCCAGACCGTGGAGGTTGTAGACCATCCAGCCGGAGGGCTGGGCAAGGAGCCTCTCCACGCACGCGTCGACATCCTTTTCGGCGCTGTCAGGCCCCCAACCTCCGGTTGTGATCTTCACCGTATGCGACCCTGGAAGAGGGTTTATTACTCCGCCCGTTGTCCGGAATGCCATGACAACAGAGGGCAGCCATTCCTCGAGTGCGGAAGAGGATTGATTGTAGGGAAAATTAAACACAGCCTTCCTGGGGTCGAAGCCTCTCAACTGTCTGGAGAACACATCAAGGCACTCGCGGATGAGGTCCTTGGCCTCCTCGAGCGGCAGGCTGGCCAGGTGGGCATGGCGATAGCCATGGGGCATGATCTCGTGCCCCCGGTCCTGGAGCTCGTTCCAGACCGTGAAATCGCCGAACAGCTCCTGCTTCATGTAGTCGTCACGGACCTGGTTTCCCGGCATGTGCGCGGAGGCGATGATGTTGAAGCAGGCCGAGAGGCTGAATTTCTCGTAAATCTCGGCGATGCGAAGGAAGGACTTCCTGAAACCGTCATCGAAGCTCAGGCTTACGATGTGAAGCTTCCCCGACTCTCCCTGCAAAAAATGTGCCGGCATCGCCGCTGCCGCAGCTGCCGATCCGATCGTACCTATGAACTTCCTGCGATGCATGAATGCTCCTTTGAATCAGTTGTTCTTGAATCCACGCGCCTGGATCGGTTTGCGACCATCAGGCCTCGGCATCCACATGTTCTGCCAGGTCAGCCTGCATTCCCGGATCATCTGCAGCGCGTACTCGATCCGGCCAAGGTCCCGATCCGCATTGTTCGTACCGATCGTGAACTTGACTCCGGCCTGTTTCGCCATGCGGATGAAGGCGGCGCCGGGAAGCCGGTAGCGATTGTTGATCTCGATGGCGACACCGTTGCGCGCGGCGGCGTCGATCACCCGTTTCATCCGTTCGGGAGTCCACAGGGCGTCATACTCCGCTGCGATCGGGGCGGGCAGAAAGGTCGGATTCACGTAGACATCGATCGGCTCGTTGTCCATGATCCCGACGATCCTCTCGACCAGCATGTCCATGAACTCCTGTTTGTCACCCACCTCGACCTCGTCCGGTATCCAGAGACGCATCCGCCGCCCATTCCTGTCGGTGAACGTCATCGCGTCGGTGAAAACATAATCGAAGCGTGCGACGGCTGCGGGAGAAAAAAGGCGGACCCACTCGCGGCCCTCGGCCTGCATGCCGACAAACACCGGCTGTCTCCGCATCGACTCCAGGAACTCCGTGATCCCCTTATCGTCGCTGATCGGGAAACCGACGCCGCAGTTGACGGCGATCCCGTAATTGACCCCGAGGCTGCGCGAAAGCGCCAGTGCATCCTCCAGCGTCAGTCCTCCCTTGAGATGGACGTGAAAGTCTATCAGCGGAAAGTTGGCACTCCCGAACTCGATGATCTGCCTGTACACATCGTCCACTGCCACGGGCGCATCGGGTCCGGGCATCTCGTCGGGCAACCGCCGGACACGCAGGTTTCTGAAGAACACCTTGCTCCCGGGATCGTGGCACTGCAGCGCAAAGGTGCCGGTGGACAGTCGCCTGGCCGCACGGTCTGAAGGCACAACCGGCTCCGCGGGTTCCAGGTAATCGACCAGCAGGACATCGTTCACCCGGATCTGTATGCGTTTACCCCGGACGGCGATGTACATCGCGAACCATTGATTGTCATCGACGGTAGCCTTGTATTGATTGCGTATCCCGTACAGGCTGCCGGTCTTCTTCAGCTCGAGGTAACCCGCCTGGGGAGGCTGGGAATTGTCGATTTGCGCTTCGAATCCCTTCGCAGGGAACCCCTCATGCTGAAACTCCGTGTGAAAGTAGATCCCCGAGTTCGCGCCGGGCCTGGTCATGACCTCGGCCATGAATTCGAAATTCCTGAATTCCGTCGGCTGCCCGTCTCCGACATAAAAGAGGTGCGAACGCAGACCGTCCGCCGCGATGCTGCCGTCGACTACCCGGAAGGAGGACGGGTTTTCTGCAGCCCTCCAGCCCTTCAGGGTCTGTCCATCGAAGAGCGGCACCCACCCGTCCTGAGCGTTTGTGATCGAGGAGCACGCCAGCAGCAGCGACAAAGCCGCAGTCGTTCTCAGCCGGATCATCATCTTGCACCTCCGCGCGGGCTATCCTGTTTCAGCGGGAGAATCTTGCGGTGTATCGGTCCCAGTGCAAGACCTCAGCCAGACCCTTCTTTGCGGGATCCGGCTCCTCCGTTGCCTGTCCGAGTGCCACGAGCGACACCAGAAGGTGACTGTCCGGCACGCCGAGCATGTCGCGCACCCTGCCGGCGTAATTCTTCTGGTGCCCGGCCACCCAGCACGAGCCGAGCCCATGCGCCCGGGCGGCGTTGAGGATGTTCTGGGTTGCTGCACTGCCATCCTCCAGGAAGTACTTCGTGTTCGAGCAGAAGACCGCTATGCACACCGGCGCCCGGGCGATGAACTTGCCGTAGTCGGTAACATCGGCAATCTGTTTACGTAGAAGTGGCTCCTCCACGGCAATGAAAACCCAGGGTTGGAGGTTGTTGGCCGTCGCGGCGAGCCGGCCGCACTCGACGATGTCCTCGACGACCGCCCGCGGAATTGGTTCATCGACAAAAGTCCGAATACTTCGGCGCGTCTTCATGCATTCGATCGCATCCATTCTCTCTTCCTCATTCCGGGTTCAGACTGACGCGATTATACGATTGATCTCGTTGGGTTGGGGGATCTTTCAACCGAAGGGGGACAGTCACCAGTGTCCCCTGAGGGCACAGACTTCCGCCGACCAACGCCGGGGACACTGGTGACTGTTCCGAAAATGGAACTAAGGCCATGGACCGTCGGGGTCGGTATCGTAATCGCAGTCAGCGGCCGTGGCTCAGCCGGTCAAGTGATGCCTCGCCACAGGCACCGATGGCGGTCGCGACTGCGACCCCGATTCCGACCCCGACAGCGGAAGCAGCACCGCCATTTTCCTGCACGTGGGTGCGCATCCGGCGCATGAGTTACTGTCCCCCCAAAAAAAATCGAGACTGATTTGCCGATCAGGGGTCGAGGGCGGCAAGAAGCCGCCCCGAAAGGAGCGGCTTCATGGGTACCCGGCACGGTGTTTGGTTGGCAGCAACATTCTTCGCGATCATGAGTATCTCTTCCAACACGGGCGCACAGGAAGCTGATCGGCCTAACGGGACGAGGGTGAAAGCCCTAAGTTCTGGGAAGATGACCGGGATTCCTACGGATCGGTTGACTAAATCGCAGCTCAAGGCCTGGGAATCGATCCTGGAGATCGTCCTGGCAAAGAACAGGGAGGGGCATCCCGTACACCCAGCGCTATATGAGCGGCAACGTCAGGTGGACACCAGCGGTCATGAGATTCAGGCCGAACTGTCGACACCGCGCGCCACCATGCGCGCGGTCGGCTTGTGCAGGCTTGAAGTGCCTCCTGAGAGTACTCGAAAGACAGTGATCCTGGTCGGGCTCAACCTGGGAATGATCGACCGAGCCCTGGCATCCGGACGGTCCCGGCGCGCGGATGGTTTCATTCCGATCGCCGGATTGAGTAAGAAAGAGCGCTATGCGGAGGCCCTCGGACATGAGCTGGCACACGTTGTGCAATTGCTCACAGGCCCGGATTACCGGAGCCTTTGTCAGGAAAGGCAAGCCCTGGCCGATAGGCGCAGTCAGGATGTTCAGTGTATCGGGAGGTTGACTTCATCGATTGAGAAGCCGGCCGAAGCCGCGGAAATCGAGATATGGCGAGAACTGGCAGCAAGCCTGGAGCCTAACATGTAACCGATCCCGTTCACAGCCACTGACGAGAAGACGGGGCTAGATCCACTTGATAACAGGCTCTCTCTTCGCAGGTGCTTTCGGTTGCTCCGTCGGGTATCCGATCAGTATCGGTCCGAAGATCGTCTCTCCTTCCGTCAGCTCGAGCGCGTTCACGATTCCCGGGTTGTCCGTAATCAGCGAGCCCAGCTTGACCCAGCAGGTGCCCAGGCCCAAAGAGAGCGCCGCAAGCATCAGGTTCTCACAGGCAAGCGGGCAGGAATCCGAGGCATACAGTCCCGAACCGATGACGAAAATGATGGCCGGGGCCGAGTAGTAAACCGGGTCCTCGAGTTCGTCATACCGCTTCATGATCGAGGCGTACCTCGCCGGGTTCACTTCCTTAAGCGGTTCCAGGTATTTCCTGGAGTTTGGAACCGCAGTCTCCACGAGTTTGCGCTTGAGCGCCTTGTCCTCGACGACCACAAACCGCCAGGGCTGCGAGTTCATCCCCGAAGGGGCTTGATTGGCTGCGGCTATGATGGTCTTGAGATCATCTGGCGGAACGGGTTGCGGCTTGAACGATCGGATCGACCTTCGATTCTCCATGGCTTCGAGTATTGCGTTCACATTCTCCTCCGCTGTTGCGTGGTGTCCTGCAACAGGATACTCATCCTCGACCCTGCCTGGAATTGAATTCGGAACCCGGGAATCATGGGATTCAGCAGCCTGTCGCGGACTTCAGGTCGTGCAGGATTTTTTCCGCCGAACGGGGACGCCTCTCGCGGTTCACCGCAAAACAGCCGGCGAAGAAAGTCTGCCATCGGGATGGAGGATCCTTGAGGTACTCGCTGAGCGGGGTGAACCTGCCGGACAAAACCGCCAGTTTCCAATCATCGGCAGGCGCCGGCTTGAAAGGAAGCCAACCCGTCAGCGTCTCGTAAACCACAACGCCAAGAGCCCACAGATCCCAGGAAACAGCAGGACTTTCGCCCGTCAACTGTTCGGGGGACATGTAAGCAACAGTCCCCACCAAAATCCCGGGATGCGTGTCAAAACCGGTGCGCGTGATCTCCGCGTCGTCGGACGACGAGAGAAACTTGGCGATGCCAAAATCAAGCACCTTTACAGTTTCCCCCGCCGTTCCGGCCCCTTGTGATCGGGCGAGAAAAATGTTCTCCGGCTTCAGGTCGCGGTGGATCAACTGCCGGCGATGTGCCGCTTCCACTGCGGCGCAGACACCCCTCATGATTCCAACGGTCCGAGAGGGATCGAGCCGCGTTCGCAGCTTGAGCTCATCTCGCAGCGTGGCGCCTTTGAGCGGCTCCATGACCAGGAACGCGCGTCTTCCGGCTTCGACACCGAAGTCGTGAACGGTAACGACATTCGGATCCGCAAAGCCGGCTGCCGTGCGGGCTTCCCTCTGGAAGCGCTGTGCGGCTTCGTCGCTGCCCACCCAGTCATCGCGAATGAGCTTTGCGGCAACACGCCTCTCAAGCGATCTGTCGGTTGCCTCGTACACGGTTCCCATGCCTCCGCGTCCGAGGCGCCGCTCCAGGCGGTACCGGCCGGCCAAAGTGCGCGGGAGGTGGGCGCGCGGCAGCGCACAGAAAAACCGCGCGCCCGGCGGTGCGCCGCAGATCCGAATGCAGCTTAACGAAACGCGAAGCCGATCCGGAATTCGGCTATTTGCCTGTGGCCGCTTCCTGCGTAGACATGGTCTCGAAATTCGAGACGGATCCCCTTCCTTTCACCAAGCCACCAGTTGACCCCGCCACCGAAATTGACCATGTTGGCGCTGCCGTCTCCCCAGATGCGCGAGTAGCCGCAGGCCAGAAAGGGGGAAAGCTTCCGGCTGCGCGAGAAGTGATACGAGCCGTCAGCGGAAAAAACCGCAAGCAGGTCTGAGCCTCGAAGAGCCCAGATGCCCCCGACCTCCGCCCCCGCGGCAAGGCCCTTGTAGAGGAACGCCTCACCACCCCCGCCGAAGTGCATCGTCGCTACCGTTTCCGAATATCCGACATAAGCCCCGGGTGCCAGGAACAGATAACCCTGGCCGCGGTGCGTGTCAGGGGTCCCCGGCGCATTTTGCGCAGCCGGAGCCTGGGCAGAAGCCCAAGCCGACAGGCACAGGAACGTCAGCGTGAATGGTAAGGCCCGGTACCATGCGTGTCTCCTGAAGTTAGGCACTTCGTATCCTCCTCTTCGAAAGATCGGTCGCAAGGAACGGAGCAAGTACCATGCCCATGCCGTTCCCGAGCAGTCGGAGCACGCAATCAATTTGGTCAGAGAGACTTGCGGCTATGAATGGCAATCGCCCGGAAAGGTCGTATCCGCAACGGATCTCGGCAGTTGTCGAACGCTCCGGCGCCGGCTCCGGAATCAGCCTGAAATAGACGCCTCGTCCATGCCTCAAAAAGACTGGCGCCGAAAGCGAAGAATCTAGGAGAATAGTGCGTTCCGAGGAGGCTCAGATGAAGATGTCATTCCCGTTGCTGATCTCTACGGTCATCCTGTCAATCTCGTGCACAGTACCCGTTGCGTGTGCGACCGGGGAGAAGTCCGAAGCCGGCGCCATCGAAACGCTGCTGAGCGGGACATTCAAGCCCGCGGCGCCGGGAGCCGCGGTCATCGTGACTCGAAACGGGCAGGCCCTCTTTCGCAAGGGCTACGGTATGGCCGATCTGGAGCTGCAGGTCCCGATCGAGCCCGACATGGTGTTCCGGCTCGGTTCCGTGACGAAGCAGTTCACAGCGGTGGCGATCCTCATGCTCGAAGAGCAGGGGAAGCTCTCGGTCAGCGACCCGATTACGAAGTTCCTCCCCGACTACCCGACCCAGGGGCAGACGATCACGGTGGAGCACCTGCTGACCCACACGTCGGGGATCCGAAGCTATACCGAGATGCCCGAGTGGCTTCCGCAGTGGCGCAAGGACTTCACGCTGAGTGAGCTGATCGACTTCTTCAAGAACCAGCCGATGGACTTCGCCCCGGATGAAAGGTGGCTCTACGACAACTCGGGTTACATCCTGCTGGGTGCCATCATCGAGAAGGTTTCAGGACAGACTTACGAGGATTTCATCCGGACGAAGATCTTCGAACCCCTTGGAATGAAGCACTCGTACTACGACCACACGGAAAGGATAATCCCGAAACGCGTGAAGGGATATGAGCGCTCGTCATCCGGTTTCCAGAACGCTGCCTACCTGAGCATGACGCAGCCGTACGCCGCCGGCTCTCTCGCGTCTTCTGTAGACGACCTCGCACTCTGGGACAGCGCCCTGTGGAGCAACAAGCTCCTCAAACCGGAATCGCTGGCCAAGGCACACAAAGCCCACGTCCTCAAGACCGGGCGCGTCACGGGCTACGGCTACGGTTGGGCAATTGGAACCTATGAAGGACATCGCACGGTCGAGCACGGCGGCGGCATTAACGGATTCGCGACTTACGCGCTCAGCCTGCCCGATGATCGCGTCTTCGTTGCCATACTCACGAACGGCTCGGCAGGGCCTGATGCTTCTCCTGAGAGCCTGGCAGTGCAGATGGCAGGGATCGCGATCGGCAAGCCGGTGGTGAAGCCGGTGGGCATCTCGATGAAGGCAGAGCAGCTCGACCGATATACCGGTGTCTACGCGATCAACGACAAGGAGCAGCGTTTCATCACCCGGGAAGGCGCCCAGCTCTACTCCCAGAGAAGCGGGGGAACCAGGTACGCCATACAACCTCTCTCCGAAACGGAATTCTTCTTTCCCGGATCGCTAAGCCGGCTCGCTTTCACGCCGGACAGTTCCGGGAAAATAGTCCGCGTTGAGCTCAGACCCCGGGTCGGCCCGGTTGAAGAAGCGGTGCGAACAGACAAGCCTCTGCCTGCCCGAAAAGAAGTACAGGTCGACTCCACGACCCTGCAGAAGTACGCCGGCGTTTACGAACTCGCGCCCAACTTCCTCCTTACCGTGACCCTGGAGGACGGAAAGCTCATGACACAGGCGACCGGGCAGTCGAAGGTGCAGGTCTTTCCGGAGTCCGAAACAAAGTTCTTCCTGAAGGTCACGGACGCGCAGGTCGAATTCATCAAGGACGACGCGGGGAATGTGACAAGCCTGAAACTCTACCAGGGGGGCCAGATCGTTCCTGCCAGGAAAGTGAAGTAGCCGTTTCGCATGGTGAAGACGGGATGTTGCTGAACGCGATGGAACACGGGGGGCATTTCGATCCCGAGCAGTGTGCGGACAGGGCTTTCTGATGGCACGCCGGCTGGTGGACAAGCTCATCCGCGGCGAGAAAGGAAACGAGGGCCTGCTGGTGAAGTTGGTATCGGTATCGGAATCGCAATCGGGGCCGGGATCGAATTCGCTTCGCGCAACCGACTGGAATATCGATGCCGATTCCGATCCCGACCCCGGTCGAACCATCCGCTCGAACCGCGCGGCTATGGCCCCAGTGAACAAAGCGTGTTACTGTATCCGCGCCCAAGGGCAGATGAAAGCGCGGGTCCCGAGTCATCCGGACCGGGCAGGCGTTTCCGATTGAATCCGCGCGAGAGGGCGGCAATCGAGGATTGATTCGGACATTGTTGCGGAGCTTACGATGAGACGGATTCTCGTGAAGATTGCAGTGCTTGTCGGGTTGACCGCCGGGACCTCATCGCACAGCGGAGCACAGGAAAGACTGGATCTGAATGCCTTCTTTGCCAGGAACATAGGGCTGAGCCAGGAGCAGATCACGAGCATCCGTAACGGCGAGGCGGTGGCGAAGAATCTGGAATCGCGCATTCCGGACGAGATTTTTGTTTTCGGCGCGATATACATCAACGCGGACCCTGAGAAATACGTCACTTTCGTAAGTGACATCGAACGACTGCGCAAGCTCTCCGAGTTCCTGGCAGTTGGAACGTTCAGCGACCCTCCGCGGGTGTCCGACTTGAAGGGC